>Ga0247779_1000029_pt1 | contig 149425 bp, 124 predicted proteins | sample UWRJL221509R5_FD_179925 | JGI IMG/M metagenome (GOLD analysis project Ga0247779, IMG submission 179925) | Plant litter microbial communities from Arlington Agricultural Research Station in Wisconsin, United States - UWRJ-L221-509R-5 | ecosystem: Environmental > Terrestrial > Plant litter >... | reverse complement strand
GCGTGAGTTGTCGTTCAACGTGGCGGGTCGTTACTCCAAGTACGACACCTTCGGCGATACCACCAACGGCAAGTTCAGCATCACCTGGAAGCCGATCGACGACCTGCTGGTCCGCGGCAACTATGCGCAGGGCTTCCGCGCACCGACGATCGCCGATCTGTACGGCGGCGTCAGCCAGACGTTCGATTTCTACACGGATCCGTGCGACTTCAACTATGGCTCCGCATCGAACAATCCGGCTGTGGCTGCACGCTGTACCGCCGGTTTCGGCGGCCAGCCGGGCGTTCCGACGGGTTATCGTCAGATCGGACAGGGCGGCGCGCCTTGCCGCAACGGACCTTGCCAGACCGGTATTCCGTTCCAGTCCGGTTCCAATCCGAACCTGCAGCCGGAAACCTCGACCAGCAAGACCGCAGGCCTGGTTTACAGCCCGAGCTGGGTGGAAGGCCTCGACATGAACGTCGACTGGTATCGCATCCATATCAAGAACGCGATCACCGGCGACACCGAGACCGCTGCACTGAACGATTGCTATATCTTCGCGGTGGCCGCACGTTGCTCGCCCGCGTTGTTCACGCGTGACCCGAACACCGGACAGGTGCTGACGGCGCTGCGTGCCGGCATCAATCAGGGCTGGAACGACGTGGAAGGCTGGGATTTCGGTTTGAACTACCGCCTGCCCGAGTTCTCCTTCGGTCGCTTCGCGCTGCACTGGAACACGACCTACACGTCGCACAACAACGTCAAGCCGGACAACAATCCGGATACGGCGGTCAGCGTGCAGAACGGGTTCGCCGGCTTCCCGCGCATCCGCTCCAACGCGAGTCTGGACTGGAATCTGGGTGATTTCGGTGCGACTTGGACGGCGCGTTATTACTCCAGCATGCTCGAGAACTGCTCTTACGACGTCGATGGTGGTCCGGAGTGTAACGAGCCGAACCATGTTGCACCGGATACGGGTGCGCAGCCGTTGAACCGTACGCCGTCGAACACGTTCCACGATCTGCAGGTGCGTTGGAACGCGCCGTGGAATGCGACGATCTCGGTCGGTGCGAACAACGTGTTCGATCACCAGCCGCCGATCATGTACTCGGGTCCGAACTCGCAGTTCCTGTACTACGGCGGCTTCGACATCGGTCGCTTCTACTACCTGCGCTACAACCAGAAGTTCTAAGCAATCGCTTCAAGTCCTTCAAGGCGGCCCCGGTGACGGGGCCGCTTTTTTTTGTCCCGAAAGCGCATCCACACAGCCGCAGGCATTGCGATAACGCAATGACTCGGAGAGCATAGCTGGCTCAACGAACGTACCTTCCATGCTCACTCCGATCGACTCCGTCCATGCCCGTCTCGAGGAACTGTTCCGTGCCTACGGCGCGCGCGTGCGTGGGCTGCTGAGCACCTATGGACTGGACAAACACGGCATCGATCCGGCCGATGTGGAGCAGGAAGTGCGCATCCGGCTGTGGAAAGCGCTGGAGCGTGACCGGTCCGGGGCCTTTCATGCGTCTTATGTGCAGAGGGTGGTGGCAAGTACGGTCATTGATGCGCTGCGCAGGGCGGAAGTCCGCGCTGCAGAGCCGCTGCCCGAGGAAGACGAGGACAATCCGGTCGAACTCGGCGAGGGATCGATAGGTCCGGAACAAAGCGCCGGAGATGTCGAACGAATGCAGGGCATCGAGCGCTGCATGAACGAAATACCCGAGCGCCGACGCGTTGTCGTCGCTCTGCATCTGCAGGGGTTTTCCCTGCAGGAAATTGCCGACACGGCCGGAATACCCTCGGCCGAGGCGGCACGGAAACTGGTATCGCGCGGGCTGGAGGAATTGAAATTCCGTCTGCGCGAGTTGGGTTACGGAAATTTCGAAGACTGATCGCTGTTCGACAAACGGTTGATCCCGAGGTCGAACCATCGCACCAGTCGGTTGGTTGGACAATCGCAAGAACCGCGCAAACGAGAATCGCCATGAACGAACTATCCCTTTCGCGTCTGTATCGCCGTCTTTCCGGCGCACGCCCGTCGCCGCCCATCGATGCCGCCGACATGGCGTCGATCGCAGCCGCCGATTCGGCAACCGCGAGCAGCGATCAGCGTGATGCGGTCGCAGCCACGATTGCAGCTTCGACGAAGTACTCCGATCTCACGCGCCTGCTGCATGCGCTCAAGCCCGCATCGCAGGCGCTCGCCCAGGACGTCAACGCGACGCGTCGCATCGGCGCGCATCCGACGCGCACGCGCGAGCTTCGTCCGGCTGCCGGCGCACGTCGGGGTCAGGCGCAGCATCTGCGCTGGGCCGGTGCCATCGCCGCCTGTCTCGCAGTCGCGCTCGGTCTGTGGTCGCAGCATACGGATCGCTCTTCGCTGATCCGGCAATCTTCGGTGACGGCGCGAGCGACGAAACCTGCAGCAATCAACGACCGCATCTTCACCAGCCGCGACGAGATCTTTGCATCGTCCAGCGACAGCCCGGCGCATCCCTCGCTGAAGAGCGATGAATTGTTCCGCGCCGATTTCTCGGGCACCTGACGCGGCTTCCCGCGCAAGCCTTCGGATCAAGCCCGGCCTCGGCCGGGCTTTTCGTTTCAGGCGTTCGCGTCGATCGCGCTCGCGTGCTCGCGCGTCGCAGCGAAGCGCACCATCGGCCAGCGCTCCAGCGTGAGTTGCAGGTTGACCCGGCTCGGCGCGAGATACACCAATTCGCCCGCGGCATCGATCGCGAGGTTCATCGCGTTCTTCTCGCGGAATTCCTCCAGCTTCTTCGCATCGCTGCAATGCACCCAGCGCGCGGTGACCACGCCGACGTTCTCGAAGCCGGATTCGACGCTGTACTCGTCCTTGAGCCGGTAGGCGACCACATCGAACTGCAGCACGCCGACCGCGCCCAGAATCAGGTCGTTCGACATCAATGGGCGGAAGAACTGCGTCGCGCCTTCCTCGGACAATTGCGCGAGACCCTTCTGCAGGGCCTTCATCTTGAGCGGATCTTTCAGGCGCGCGCGACGGAAAAGTTCAGGGGCGAAGTTCGGGATGCCGGTGAAGGACAGCGGTTCGCCGGCGGTGAACGTGTCGCCGATCGAAATGGTGCCGTGGTTGTGCAGTCCGATCACATCGCCGGGATACGCCGTCGCAACGATTTCGCGGTCCGATGCCATGAAGGTGAGCGCGTTGGCGATGCGCACTTCCTTGCCGGTGCGTGTGTGCAGCATCTTCATGCCGGCGTCGTAGCGGCCCGCACAGACGCGCAGGAACGCGACGCGATCGCGATGCATCGGGTCCATGTTCGCCTGGATCTTGAACACGAAACCGCTGAGCGCATCCTCATCGGGCTCGACCGTGCGCGTGGTGGTCGCGCGCGGCTGCGGCGACGGCGCGTGCTCGACGAAGAAATCGAGCAGCGGTTGCACGCCGAAATTGTTGACGGCCGAGCCGAAGAACACCGGAGTCTGGCGGCCGGCGCGATAGGCTTCCAGATCGAACGGATGCGAGGCGCCCTGGACCAGTTCGAGCTCGTCGCGCAATTCCGCCAGCATCGCGGCACCGATGCGTTCGGCGAGGGCAGGATCATCCAGGCCCTTGAAGATCGTCGAGTCCTGCCGGGTGAAATTGCGGCCGGGTTCGTAGATGTGCACTTCGTCGAGCAGCAGGTGATACACGCCCTTCAGGCGCGAGCCCATCCCGATCGGCCAGGTCACCGGCGCGCACGGAATCTGCAGCACCGATTCGACTTCATCCAGCAACTCGATCGGCGCGCGACCCTCGCGATCGAGCTTGTTGATGAAGGTCATGATCGGCGTGTCGCGCAGGCGGCACACCTCCATCAACTTGATCGTGCGTTCCTCCACGCCCTTGGCGCAGTCGATCACCATCAGCGCCGAATCGACCGCGGTCAGCACGCGGTAGGTATCTTCGGAAAAGTCCGCGTGGCCGGGCGTGTCGAGCAGGTTGACGATGCAGTCGTCGTACGGAAACTGCATGACCGAGCTGGTCACCGAGATGCCGCGTTCCTTTTCCAGCGCCATCCAGTCCGAGGTCGCGTGGCGCGCGGCCTTGCGCGACTTCACCGAGCCGGCCATCTGGATCGCGCCGCCGAACAGCAGCAGCTTTTCGGTCAGGGTGGTCTTGCCGGCGTCGGGATGGGAAATAATGGCGAAAGTGCGCCGACGCTGCGCTTCGCTGACGGTAGTGTCCATGATCGGAATCGGGAAAGTGGCGGCGCTGCGGCACCGCGAAGGGTGCGCATTGTACGGAATGCGCGCGCCGGTCGCTCGCCGGGGCGCTGTGCTGCGCCCACGTTCAACCTGCCGCTCACATAGACGGCGATCCGCTCTCGAGCCGCACTGCGCGCGTGCAGCGTCCGCATGACCCGCGCAGTCGCGATGCTGATGTACGCGGGCGGCCAGTCGCTCGATGTGACCGGGCCGATGGAAGTGTTCGCACTGGCGAGTCGCCAGGCGCTCGAGGACGATCCCGCGAGTGAACCGCCGTATCGCCTGCATTTCATCGCCGCGCAGCGCGGCCCGCTGGTGATGGCGTCCGGCCTGGTGCTGCATGCGGAGCTCGCCTGCGAACAATTGCCAGCGGCCATCGACACCGTGCTGATCAGCGGCGGCATGGGCGATGCGCTGGACGGCGTGCGCGCGAACGCCGAGCTGGTGGCCTGGATCGCGTCGCTGCCGGCGCGCGTGCGGCGACTCGGCGCGATCTGCAGCGGCGCGCTGCTGCTCGCCGAGGCCGGCGTTCTCGACGGTCGTCAGGCGACGACGCATTGGCTCGACGTCGCCGAATTGTCTCGCCGCTATCCGCGCGTCCGCGTCGTGCCGGATGCGATCTACGTGCAGGACGGCGCGATCTGGACATCGGCCGGCATCACCGCCGGCATGGATCTGGCGCTGGCGATGGTCGCGCAGGATCTCGGCATGCCGCTCGCGCTCAAGGTCGCCAAGCGCATGGTCATGATGGTCAAGCGCTCGGGCGGGCAGACCCAGTACAGCAACCTGCTCGATGCACAACACTCGCCCGACGTGTTCGCCGATCTGGTGCTGTGGCTGCGCGAAGATCTCCAGCGTACGCGCGACATCGAAGTCCTGGCCGAGCGCATGCACATGAGTCCGCGCCATTTCCGCCGCCGCTTCGCTGCGGTCTTCGCCACCACACCGCAGAACTATCTCGAACAGCTGCGCGTCGAGGCGGCCAAGGCCCTGCTCGAAAACACCCGCAGGGAACTCAAGCGCATCGCCGACGAATGCGGTTTCGCTTCCGAAGAGGGCATGCGGCGCGCGTTCGTGCGCCAATGCGGCGTGCGCCCGGCGCAGTATCGCGAACGCTTCGGCGCGCTCGGACGCTGACGCGAACGCATGGCCGAAGCTGCGGGGCAGTTGTCCGCTGCGGCCGCTCGCGCCGTGGCATCGTGATCCGGCGCAATCGTGCGCACGAACCCAGGATTTTTCATCATGCGATTTCGCCGCTTTCGCGCGCTGGTTGTGAGTATGTCGTTTCTTGTGTGGTCGATCCTGCCTGCGTCGGCGGCGCACATGGGCCACTCCGAACCGGCGATCCAGGTCGGCATCGTCCTGTTCGACGGCGTCGAAATCATCGACTTCAGTGCGCCCTACGAAGTGTTCGGCACGGCAGGCTTCGGCGTGACCACACTCAGTGCCGACGGCAAACCAGTGACCACCGCGATGGGCCTGAAGGTGACGCCGGACCGCGCATTCGCGGACGCGCCGGCCTACGACGTACTGCTGGTGCCGGGCGGCGATGTCGGCGACGCGCACAAGGATGCACGCATCCTCGATTTCATCCGCGCGCAGGGCAAGGGCGCGAAGACCGTGCTCTCCGTATGCACCGGGGCGTCGATCCTGGCGGCGTCCGGCCTGCTCGACGGGCTCAAGGCGACCACGTTCAAACCCAGTCTCGATTCCTTTGCCAAGGAATTCCAGAGCGTGCACGTGGTGCGCGACGTGCGCTGGGTCGACAACGGCGCAGTCATCACCTCAGCCGGCCTCGCCTCCGGCATCGACGCGGCGCTGCACGTGGTCTCGCGCTTGCGCGGCGTCGAAGTCGCGCGCAGTACGGCCGTGCATCTGGAGTACGACTGGAAGCCGGAAGGCGGCTTCGTGCGCACGCTGCTCGCAGACCGCTATCTGCCGAGTTTCGATGGCGTGCACTGGCCCGCCGATGCCAGCTTCGATCAGCTCTACGCCTATGGCGACCGCGACAGCTGGCATGCGCGCCACATCGCGCACACGACCGCGAAGCCGCAGGAACTGCGCGCATTGATCGAAGCAAAAATGGCCACGATGGACGGCTGGAAAAAGGACGCCGCGGATTCGGCATGGCACGCACAGCGCGAAGGTCGCCAACTGCGTCTGGTCGTCGCCGTGGGCGACCCTGCCGCGGACGGCAAGGGATATGCGATCGATGTGACGCTCGATGCGAAATGACGGCATACCCGCCGTGCGCGGCGCTTTCTGGCCCGATCTCAGTTGAGATATTTTGGATATCTAGAATGATAGACGTCTAAATGGCTATTGACGGCATCGGCGCGCACCGCTAGAGTTCTCCCACTGCTCATCAAGACCGGCTGAGGGACAGGCCCTTTGAAGCCGGGGCAACCGGCGGGATTAATTTCCCGTCACGGTGCCAACTCCCGCGGGGACGCGCATGGCGCGGTCCGCCGAGAGATGAGTTGCAGGTTCCCCGGCGCTGCTGCGCCGGTGCAGCTTCGCAACCGTTTCCGGTTTTCCGCGGCCCGATGGGCGATCAGGAGAGCCGCGATGACGTTCCAGACCGAAACCTACGCCTTCGAACAGGAACGCGCCCACGGCGCGCCCGGACTCGACGCCTATCGACCCGTTCGCGCGCTCGAGACGAAGGGCGAACGCAGCCTGCGCCTGACCCCGAAACACGCCGATGGCGCGCGCGATGTTCGCGTGCGCTGGGCCTTGTACGGCGCTGCCGGCGCGCCAGTCGTGATCGTGCAGGGCGGCATCTCGGCGCATCGCCATGCCGCCACGGTCGACGGAAATGACGGCTGGTGGGATGCGATCGTCGGCGCTGGTCGCGCCATCGATACCGCGAAGTTTCGTATTCTTTCGATCGACTGGATCGAACGAGTCGATCTCGGCACCGCCGATGCGGTCGGCAGCGAAGATCAGGCCGATGCCCTCGCGGCGCTGCTCGATGTATTCGCGATACCGCGTGTGCATGCGTTCGTCGGTGCATCGTACGGCGCGATGGTCGGGCTCGCCTTTGCTGCACGTCATCCGCAGCGCCTGCGTCAGCTGATCGCGGTTGCCGGCGCGCACCGCGCGCATCCGCTCAGCGTCGCGGTGCGCAACATCCAGCGCGAAGTCGTGCGCCTCGGCGAGCGTCTCGGCGATCCTGCTGCCGGACTCGATCTCGCGCGCCGTCTCGCGATGACGACCTACCGCGGCGAACGCGAGTTCGCCGAGCGCTGCGCCGATGCGCCGACGTTCGAGGACGGACGCTTCCATTTCCCCGAGGAAAGCTGGCTCAAGGCCGCCGGCGCGAGTTTCGTGCAGCGCTTCAGCAGCGAACGCTATCTCGCGCTGTCCGAATCGATCGATCTGCATCGCGTCACACCCGAAGACGTGCGCGTGCCGACCACCCTGGTCGGCGTCGCGTCGGATCGCGTGGTGCCGCTGGCCGATCTATGTGATCTGCAACGCCGTTGCGGCGCCGCTGCGACCTTGCACGTGATCGACTCGCGCTATGGACACGACGCTTTTCTCAAGGAGGAGGCGCAGATCGGCGCGCTCCTGCACGACGCCCTGACCTTCGCCGGAGCCTGACATGAGTTCGACATCCTGTTCCCGCGCCGTGCGCGCGGGCATCGAGTCCGATACGCAGCACGGCGCGGTGGTACCGCCGTTGCATCTGAGCACGAACTACAGCTTCGAGGGCTTCGGCCGCAAGCGCCAGTACGACTATTCGCGCAGCGGCAATCCGACACGCGACCAGCTTGCCGGTGCACTCGCCGATCTGGAAGAAGGCGCCGGCGCCGTCGTCACTGCGAGCGGCATGGCGGCGGTCGCACTGGTACTGGAACTGGTTCCGGCCGGCGGTCTCGTGCTCGCTGCGCACGACTGCTACGGCGGCACCTGGCGCCTGCTCGATGCCTGGGCGAAGAAGGGACGCTTTCGCGTCGTCTTCGCCGACCTCACCGATCCGGCCCGGCTCGCCGAAGCGCTCGCGCAAAAGCCCGATCTGATCTGGGTCGAGACGCCGTCGAATCCGCTGCTGCGCATCACCGATGTGCGCCACGTCGCGCAGGCGGCGCGCGCGGTCGGCGCACGCTGCGTAGTCGACAACACCTTCCTGTCGCCGGCACTGCAGCGGCCGCTGACGCTCGGCGCCGACATCGTCGTGCATTCGACCACGAAGTACATCAACGGTCACAGCGACGTCGTCGGCGGCGCGGTGATCGCGAAGGACAAGGCGACCGTCGAGCAGCTGACCTGGTGGGCGAACTGCCTCGGTCTGACCGGCGCGCCGTTCGACAGCTTTCTCACCTTGCGCGGTTTGCGCACGCTCGGCCCGCGCCTGCGCGCGCACGGCGAAAACGCGCAGCGCGTCGCCGCACTGCTCGATGCCCATCCGGCCGTCGGCCGCGTCTACTGGCCCGGCTTGCCGACGCATCCCGGGCACGCGCTCGCGGCACGTCAGCAGGAGGGTTTCGGTGCGATGCTGAGTTTCGAGCTCGACGGCGGTCTCGAAGCAATCGAGGCGTTCGTCGAAGGGCTCGAATACTTTTCGCTGGCCGAATCGCTCGGCGGTGTGGAAAGCCTGATCGCGCATCCGGCAACGATGACGCATGCCTCGATGGCGCCGGAAGCACGTCGCATCGCCGGCATCAGCGATGCATTGCTGCGCGTATCGGTCGGCATCGAGGATGGCGCCGACCTGTGTGCCGATCTCGAAGCTGCGCTGGCGCGCGCCGAAGCACTCAAACCGACACGCAAGGTCCGCGCATGAGCGCAGCGCCGAAACTCGCGGTGCAGACAAACGACACCGCGATCGTCTTGCTCGGCACCGGCGTCGTCGGTGGCGCGCTGCTGAGATTGTTGGCGACGCCGGCGGCGAGCGCCTTGTATCTGGTCGGCGCGGCCAACTCGACACGTCAGATCGCGAATGCGCGCGGACTCGTCCCGTCGCAGGTTTTGTCCGGTCTGGCTGCGTCGCATCGCGGGCGCGACGACGCGGCCTTGCTCGCCGCGCTCGATGCCAGCGGCGCGGCGCGCCGCGTGATCGTCGATGCGACGGCGTCATCGGACGAGGCTGCTCGCCATGCCGCCTGGCTCGCTGCCGGCTATCACGTGGTCAGCGCGAACAAGGCTGCGATCGGCGAAGCGCTTTCGGCATGGACCGGATTGCAGCGCGCGAGCGCGCGCGGCGGCGTGAGCTACGGCGATGCCGCGACGGTCGGTGCCGGTTTGCCGGTGCTGTCGACCCTGCGTCGCCTGCGCGAATGCGGCGATCGTCTGCTCGCGCTGGAGGGCGTGTTTTCCGGCTCGCTGTCGTGGTTGTTCAATCACTATGACGGCAGCCGGCCGTTTTCGGTCCTGCTGCGCGAAGCGCGTGCGTGCGGCTACACCGAACCCGATCCGCGCATGGACCTGGGTGGCGCCGATGTCGCGCGCAAGCTGCTGATCCTCGCGCGCGCAGCCGGTCACGCCATCGATGCGAGCGAAGTCGAGATCGAAAATCTGCTGCCGGTTCATCTGCGCGAGATCGAAGTCGGCGAGTTTCTCGTGCGAGCCGGCGAACTCGACGCGGCAATGGAAGATCGTCGTGCGCGCGCTGCCAGTAACGGTGCGGTGTTGCGTTTTCTGGCGCGTCTGGACGAACACGGCCATGCGCGCGTCGGTCTCAGCGAGGTAGCACTTAGCCATCCCGCGGCGCGCCTTTCCGGCACCGACAATCTGTTCGCGCTGACCACGCAGCGCTATCACGCGCAGCCGCTGGTGTTGCAGGGCCCCGGCGCCGGCGCGGAGGTGACTGCGCAGGCCTTGCTCGGCGACGTGCTGGCGCTGCGAGGCATGGCGCTCGAATACGCGATTTGATGCAGGGTCGGAAGGCGAGGGCGCTTTCGACCTGCAATCGTTGAAGGCGCTTCATCCGACTTGCGCACGCGCTTTCGGATGCGGTCCAGGCTGGCCTGGTCGAAGCGTGCTCCATCGATCAACCAGCATCCTTAGTTCGCGCGAGACCTGTCCTGATTTTTTTCGCCTCGGACACCGATGGCGACGGTCAGGGCGCGCGCGGATGTCGCCAACATGCTTTGGAACGTTCCAATTCGCGGACATTTCCATCGCAGACATGCGCGCGCGGCGAAGGCGTTACCCATTCGTTACCGCACCGTTACCGCTACGTGCCGCTACCCGTCCACAGCAGGCGCTAGCATTTCGGTATCCCGGTTCGCGCGGTCGTACTGTACGGACGACCTCTCGGCCAGGGCTCCTGAAATGCCGTTCCTATCCGCTGGGGAATCAAGACATGTCCGCAAGAATCCTGCACTCATGGCTGAGTGCGCTACCGTTGAGCCTGCTGGCGTTTGCCGGCGTCGCCGATCTGCACGCCAAGGGCGTCAATCGTCCGGCCGGAGTCACGGCCGCACCGGCCGTCACCGTCATCAACGGCACGCCGCTCGAAGTACACGTCGGCGACGACAATTCGTTCCAGATCTTCAACAGCGACGTCCCCGGTTCCGGGCAGATCTTTCCGTCCGGCGCAACCGGCACCGCCGACATGGGCTGGTTCGTGCGCACCGCCGATACCCTGTACGCGCCGAATTTCGATGAGCACTCCGGTACGGCCACCTCGAACCTCGGCACGTATGTCGCGTTCACGCCGGGCACGCTCAGTGGCGTCGGCGGCAGCGGCAGCGCGGCCGATCCGTTCCATGTCAGCGTCACCTCCACGCTCGGCGCGAGCGGCCTCGCAGCGACGCAGCAGATTCGCTACATCAACGGTGACAACTACTTCACCAAGACCCTGACCTTGACCAACAGCGGCGCCAGTCAAGCGCTCAAGGTTTTCCTCGGTGCCGACATCTACCTCGCAGCCAGCGACAGCGGCGTCCCGTTTCTGGCGAGCGCATCGACCAGCCCCGGCGGACAGGACTGCGGCACCACGCCGTCCTACACGATTCTGCTGATTCCGCAGACGCCGCCGGATGCCTACAGCGCGACCGGTTACAGCACGATCTGGACTCAGATCGGCGCAGGCCAGCTCGACAGCGCCGTGTCCACCGGCTGCCAGGACAACGGCGCCGCACTGCAATGGAACCGCACGCTCGCGAGCGGAGCGTCGGTGACGATCCAGACTGCGGTTTCGTTCGGCGACATCCCGCCGATCGCGCAATTCAATGTGGTCGCCGTCGATCCTGCGAGCGGCGCCGCCGGCAGCAGTGTCGATGTGACGATCAGCGGCATCGGCTTTCAGTCCGGCACCACGTTCGCGTTCGGCGCCGGGGTGAGCGTTTCGAATCTGGTCATCGTCAACAGCACCAGCGCAACCGCAACCCTGAGCATCGACCCCGCGGCCGCGTCGGGGCCGCGCGATGTCACCGCCGTGCAGACATCGGGTGGTCTCACCGCCACCTTGCCGGATGGTTTCAGCGTGACCGGCGGAACCGCGCCGCTTCTCACGCTCACGGCAGTCAATCCGCCACGCGGCGCGGTCGGCAGCACGGTCGATGTGACGATCAGCGGAAGTGGCTTCCAGAACGACCCGACATTCAACTTCGGTGCCGGCATCACGGTGACGAATCTCGTCATCGTCGATGACGGTACCGCGACGGCAACGCTGATCATCGATGCCGCGGCGGCGATCGGACCTCGCGATGTCGGCGCCATGATCGGGTTCAATATTCCGGTGATTCTTGCCAACGGCTTCAGCGTGATCGCCGGCGGCGGCACGCCGCCCTCGAGCGCCGTGCCGGCACCGACGCTCGGTACCTGGTCAATGATCGCGATGATGCTGGCCTTCGCTGCACTCGCGTTCGCGAAGTTCCACGGACGGCGGGTCTGAGCAAGGGATGTGGCGGCGCAGGGATTGCGCCGCCGCATCCGCATCCGCTATTGGCGGCGAATCTCGATATCGCCGCTGAAGGTCTCGATCTTGACCTGGCCGTCACCGCTGCCGTTGCTCGCATCCAGACTGCTGCCGGGGCCGTGATCGGGCTGCTTGACCGAGCCGAAGTCGCTGCGGATCGTGCCGCTGAAACTCGATGCGCGCAGCCGTGTCGACGCATCGCCCGGCAGGTACAGATGCACGTCGCCGCTCATGGTTTCGACATCGGTGCGTGCATCGTTTTCGGGTTTGCCGCGCAAGCTGATGTCGCCTGAAACCGTGCCGGCGTTGACTTCGCGGTAAGCGCCGTTCTCGGCATCGATATCGCCGGATACAGTTTCGAATTTCGCCTGACCGCTGAGGCCGCGTGCGCGGATGTTGCCGGATACGGTTTCCAGATGTGCGTGCGTGGCGACGCTGGTCAGATCGATATTGCCGCTGACGCTGCCGATTTCGACTTCCTTCGCGCCACTGTCCAGGTGCAACTTGCCGCTGACGCTTTCGACATTCAACGAGCGCCCGGCGACGCCGGACACGCTGACATCGGCGCTGACGACTTCGATCTTGATTTCCGCGCCCTTGGGGACTTTCACGTCGAGGTCGCTGTCGCCCATGCGCGAGTCGGCGCCCCAGCTGAACCAGCCTTGCTTGTCCGGTGTTTCGACCTTGATCGTCAGATGGTCGCTGCTGCCCTCGATGCTGAGTCCCTTCGCGCCTTCGCCGAGTTCGCCGCTGATCGCGACCTCGGGCTTGTCCCAGCCGATGACGCTGACGCGACCCTTGACGTTGGATACCTGGATGCGCACATCCGGATTCACCGCGCGTGTCTCGTTGATCGGCGTACCGGCGCACACGCTGCCGCTGGCGAGCGTCAGTGCGGCGAGCGGAAGCAGAAGGGAACGGCTCATCGGGCGGGCTCCAGAAATTAACCGGCGCTTGCGCCGAAGTGATCGAGTTTCATGCGCCGCGCATTCGTGCGGTTGAGCAGGCTGACCAGAAAAACCGCATCGGGACGTTGCTCCAGCGCCTGCTGCAATTCCGCGTGAGCCGAATCGAGCACGACGGCAGCGCCGACCAGACGCGGATCGCCGCCCGGCGCGCGGCCGAAGCCTTGCGCATCGCGTGGAGAGATGCGCTGCTGCGAAAGCGGTTTCGTATCGATGGTCGCAAGCTCGGCACTCGAATTCTGCCGCAGGCCCAGCATCACACTGGCGCCCACGACGGCCATCAGAAGACTCGCCGCCGCCGCCAAGGGCAACCAGTTGCGGCGCCGGCGTGCGAGCGGCGGTGCCTCGGCGGCGATGCGTGCGGCGATGTCGGACCAGAGGTCGCTTTGCGGGGTGCGCGGCGCGTTCAATTCGCGCAGGCGACGCTGGATTTCAAAGTCGGTCATGCTGCATCTCCAAGCATCGTGCGCAGCAGTCCGCGTGCACGATGCAGTTGCGCCTTCGAAGAACCCACGGCCATGCCGAGTTCGCGGCCGATTTCCTCATGCTTCCAGCCTTCGACATCGTGCAGCACCAGCACCGCACGTGCGCGTGGCGGCAATTTCGCGACCGCCTGTTCGAGGTCGGCACGCTCGCCTGCGCAAAACGGCGTGACCGGATCGAAGGCCGCTTCGAGCACATCGCTCTCGGTCGCATCTTCCGGATCGCGCGAGCGCAAGTCCATCAGCGCAACATTCACCGCCAGCCGGTGCAGCCAGGTGGAAAATGCACTTTCGAAGCGGAAGCTCGAGAGCTTCTGCCAGGCGCGGACGAATGCTTCCTGGGTCAACTCCTGTGCACGCGCTTCGTTCATGCCGCTGAGGCGCCAGACCGCACCGTGCACGCGGCCCGCGTGGCGACGGTAGATCGCCTCGAAGGCGCGCACGTCGCCGCTGACGGCGCGCTGGACCAGTTCGGCGTCAGCCGGCTCGGATACGGCCACATTGGCGCGTGGCGTTTCGCTCATCGGCAGGGGCATGGCAAGGCAGGCGCTCATCTTGCCTGTTCTGATGCAGCGCCGCCGCAGAACGTTTAAGACAAGGCCGGATCGCTGCTGAATTCGCTGGCCGGCAAGCGCGCGCGCAGATAGGTTTCGATTTCGGCCAGCGGCTCGGCGTAGCGGCGCCAGGCGCCGATCGAGCCCGCATGCAGCGGCTTGCGGACCTGCGAGCTGCTGGCGGTCGCCGAGGGTGATGTATTGCGCAGCAGATCGACGCAATCGGGTTCGAATGCGAGGCCGCAGTGATCCATCACCGAGCGCATCACCCGTTCCGGTTCGCGCACCAGCTCTTCGTAGCGCACGGTCAGGATCACACCCGGCATCACCTCGTCCCAATGCTGCAGCAGGCGGCGGAAACGCAGATAGTGATTGGCGGTGTCGATCGGACTCCAGCTGTGAGGATAGAACTCGCCGGAGAACAGCTCCTTCAGATTGGACAAACAGGTATCCATCGGGTCGCGCAGCAGGCAGATGATCTTCGCGTGCGGCAAGGCCTTGTGGATGAGTCCGGCATACAGGATGTTGCGCGGGAACTTGTCGATCAGGAACTCCGCCGTTCCTGCGCGCCAGTGCGTGCGCTGTAGATAGCCGCGACCGATCGCCGCGAAGTCGAGCGAAGGGCAAGCGCGCAACAACGCCGCATCGGCGGGTTCCGCCGTGACGGTGTCGGTTTGCCAGCAAAGCTGCTGATGAAAATCGTTCAGTTCGCCGGCCGATGCCACGCGGCTGTGATTGCCGAGCAGGCGATCGAGCACGGTCGTGCCGGTTCGCGGCATGCCGACGATGAAGATCGGCGTATGGCTTGCCGGGTCTATCGATGATCCCTTGACGAAGGGGGCGCTGCACAAGGTTGCGACGGCGGCGTAGGTGCGTTCTTCGGCATCCGGATCGTATTGCAGACGACTGCGCATCAGGGCAGCGCCGCGCACCAACGCCTGCCATGCATCCTTCGTTTGGTCAGCCGCGTCGAGCAGGTTGAACTGGGCAAACTCCAGAATGCCGCGTTGCGGTGCATCGGCGGCACTGCGCTGCAACGCATCGCGCACGCGCGCAAGTTGCGCGGGCGCATCCGCGTACGGGTCATGGCTGGCGAGCATCATCATCGCACCGGCAAAATCCGGCGCGAGGGCGAGGCTTTGCTGATATTCGGCAGTCGCCTCGTCGGCGCGACCGAGGTGCCTCAGCATGGTCGCGCGCAGGTGATGCAGCATCGGCAGGCGAGCGGATGCGTGTTCGTGCGAGCCTTCGTCGTGTGCAAGGGTGAGTTCGATCAGACGCAGCGCATCCGCATGCTGATCGGCCAGTCCCAGACATTGAATCAGGCCGATTGCGCTGTCGAGAACGACCGGATCGGACCAGTCCGCTTCGAGAATCAACCTCACCGCAAGGCGCGATTCGCCGAGCTGATGCAGATAATGCGCAAGATCGGCGATGCCCTGATAGCGCCGGCTTTCGCGCATCGCCAATGCGGCCGATCGCGCGCGCTCCACCGGCGAACGGAAGCGCCCGGTCGAGTAGGCGTACGAAGCCAGCGCAAGCCACGCCATCGGCTGCTGACGATCGAGTTCGAGAATCGATGCGTAGGTCGCGGCGGCGTTTTCGTACTCGCCTGCGCGCATGAACTCCTGCGCGCGCTGCCAGTAGGGATCGAGATTCGGTTGCGGGGCTTCCATGCAAGGTCACCAAAAGTGGATGGATGAACGCGCCGCGCGAATTCGCGGACACGAAGAGTCGTTGCAGCTCGGTGCAGTGTTGCAGATGCTGGAAGAGGCGTGATCTCGAAGCGGCGTGATCAGGAGGCCAGCGCCGTTCTCATCGGCGTCGCCGTCGAGGCATCGAGCGCCGCCGCGACGCGACGCTGTTCGGAGCGCAGCTTCGCCGGCATGCGTGAGCCGAAGCTGTCGAGATAGCGGCCGATGTCATCGACTTCGCGCTGCCAGCCTGCAAGGTCGATGTCGAGCAGGGCCTGCACCGCGGCATCGCTCAGGTGCAGGCCGTCCAGATCGAGATCGCGCTTGCGCGGTACCCGACCGATCGGAGTTTCCTCGGCTTGAACCGTGCCGTCGCAGCGGCCGATGATCCATTCCAGCACGCGCAGATTGTCGCCGTAGCCCGGCCACAGAAACGCGCCGTCGGCGCCTTTGCGGAACCAGTTCACGTGGAAAATCTTCGGCAGGTGCGCGCCGGCCTTGTCGAGCGACAGCCAGTGCGCGAAATAGTCGGCGTAGTTGTAGCCGCAGAACGGCTTCATCGCCATCGAGTCGCGTCGCAGCACACCGACGGCGCCGCTCGCGGCAGCCGTGGTTTCCGATCCCATCGCAGCGCCGATCAGTACGCCGTGTGTCCAGTCCCGCGCTTCGAACACCAGCGGCACCAGAGACGGTCGCCGACCACCGAAGATGATCGCCGACAGCGGCACGCCGCGTGCGGCCTCGGCTTCGGGCGACCAGCTCGGACATTGTTTCGCCGAGACCGTGAAGCGCGAATTCGGATGCGCGGCCGGGCCGTTGGCCGGATCAAACGGACGTCCTTGCCAGTCGGTCACCGGCGTTCCGGGCAGGCCTTCCCACCACGGCTGGTTGTCCGCGGTCAGCGCCACGTTGGTATAGATGGTGTCGTGCTGGATCGTCGCCAGTGCATTCGGATTGGTCTGCGCGCTGGTGCCGGGCGCGACGCCGAAATAGCCGGCTTCCGGATTGATCGCGTACAGACGTCCGTCGGCGCCGGGCGTCATCCAGCAGATGTCGTCGCCGACCGTCCAGATTTTCCAGCCGTCCTTGCGATAGCCTTCCGGCGGAATCAGCATCGCCAGGTTCGTCTTGCCGCAAGCGGACGGAAACGCTGCCGCGATGTAGTGCGTTTCGCCGCGCGGATTTTCCACGCCGACGATCAGCATGTGTTCGGCCAGCCAGCCTTCCTCGCGCGCCTGCCAGCTTGCGATGCGCAAGGCGTGACATTTCTTGCCGAGCAGTGCGTTGCCGCCGTAGCCGGAGCCGATCGACTTGATCGAAAGCTCTTCCGGGAAATGCATGATCAGGCGTTTTTCCGGATCGAGTTCGCCGACCGAATGCAGGCCCTTGACGAAGCGCCCTTCGCGTTCGATGCGTGCGAGTGCGTCGGCACCCATGCGCGTCATGATGCGCATGTTGGCGACGACGTAAGGGCTGTCGGTGATCTCGACGCCGCAGCGTGCGAGCGGCGAATCGATCGGGCCCATGCAATACGGAATCACGTACAGCGTGCGTCCGCGCATGCAGCCGTCGAACAAGGCATCGATTTTCGCGTGCGCCTCGGCCGGCGCCATCCAGTGGTTGTTGGGTCCGGCAGCGTCAGCATCTTTCGTGCAGACGAAGGTCAGGTGTTCGACGCGTGCGACGTCCGAGGGATGCGAGCGATGCAGCCAGCAGTTCGGATGCGTATCGGGATTGAGTGCGATCAGGCTGCCGTCGCGCTGCATCTGTTCGATCAGCGCGCGGTTCTCGCTGTCGGAGCCGTCGCACCAGTGGATGCGATCGGGCCGAGTCAGTCGCGCGACTTCGTCTACCCAGCGATTCAACGTGTCGAGCTGGCTGGTCATGGCTTCGCGGCACCGTGATCCGGCGCCCGTTCAAAGAGGATGCGAAGACGGTAACGGCGCCCTGCGGCCATTGCAAGGCGGAATGCGGAAAGTGCCGGCCGCGCTCAGTGCGGAATCAGGATCTCGATGAAATCGCGGATGTAGATCTCGAATTCCTCGTGGCTCATGCGCGACTGCCCGATCTGCGCGAGCTGGATGAAACCGACGTAGGCCGAGTAGGCGAGGCGCGCGCGGTTCGCCGCGGTTACCGTGTCGAATCCTGCCTGGCGGAACGCCTCGGTGACGAAATCGAGGCGGCGCTGCGAGACACGCTCTATAACCGGCTGGATCAGCGCCTGATCGATGCCTTTCAGCAGGGCCGCGAAGACGGCATGGGACGCGCGTTTCTGGCTGACTTGGCGAACCAGTTCGCGCAGGCGCTGGCGCGGGTCGGCGACCGTCCTGATCACCGCCAGCAGTTCGTGTTCGTCGTCGCGCTCCCAGCGTCCCAATGCGGCCAGGAGCAGCGCTTCACGAGTCGCGAAGTGCCAGTAGAAACTGCCTTTCGTCACGCCGAGGCGACGCGCCAGCGATTCCACGGCCACCGCAGCGAGGCCGCCTTCGGCTAGGGCCGCGAGTGCGGCTTGCTCCCAATCGACCGCACTCAGGCGGTTTTTCGCTTCGAGCTTGTCGGCGCTGGCGGACATCGACCTAGTTTGCCGCATGGCGTGGTGCAATTGTATCGAAGACACAAATTTTATAAATACAACAATAACCTGCAAACCATACGCATGCGTATTGATTTTGCCGCCGACGCTCTCCATACTTGCCTGCATGGTCGCCGCCGAAATTTCCACGCCGCTTTCTCATGAAGACCGCTTCGTGCGTCCGGGCGGTATCGCGCTCGGCACGACGCGCTGGCCGGGCACGCGCCGCGGCGCCGTATTCGCGCACGGTTTCGGGCAAACCCGCGGCGCCTGGGCGAGCAGCGCACAGGCGATTGCGGCCGCCGGCTTCGGCTGCGTCAGTTTCGATGCGCGCGGCCACGGCGACAGCACTTGGCGCGGCAGCGCGCCGTATCGCTTCGAGGACATGGCCGACGACCTGCGCGCGATCGCCGCGACGTTCGAGACGCGACCGGTTCTGGTCGGTGCCTCGATGGGCGGCCTGCTCGGACTCGCCGCGCAGGACCAGGCACCCGCACCGTTCGCTGCGCTGATCCTGGTCGACGTGACGCCACGCTGGGAGGTTCGCGGGGTCGAGCGCATCCTCGGCTTCATGCGCGCATACCCGGACGGTTTCGCATCCGTGCAGCAGGCGAGCGAGGCGATCGCGAACTACCTGCCACATCGCAGCGGACGCAAGTCACCGCAGGGTCTGCGCAGCCTGCTGGTCGATCGCGGCGACGGACGCCTGCGCTGGCACTGGGATCCGCGCCTGCTCGACGATGTCGCCGTCGGCAGCGCGAGCTATCAGCCGATGCTCGAGCAGGCGGCGCGCCGTCTCGACGTTCCGACCCTGTTGATCAGCGGCAGCGACAGCGACATCGTCTCGCGCGCGACGATCGACGAATTTCTCGCGCTGGCGCCGCGCGCGCGGCATGTCGTGGTACCCAATGCCACGCATATGGTGGCCGGCGACGACAACGCAGTATTCACTTCACACATGCTGGAATTTCTGGCATCGCTCGAACGCTGAGGAATCATGATCATGAGCAGCATCGTTCCGTTACTGGCCGGCATCCTGGTTTCTCTGGGGGCTGCGTATTTCCGCATCGGCCTGCGTGCGTGGAGCATCGCGACCGCGCTCGCGATCGTCGTCTGCGGCTGGCTCGCCTCATCATCGATCATCGCGATCGCGATCCCGCTGATCGTGTTCGCCGTGATTGCGCTGCCGTTGAACCTGGTCGACTTTCGCCGCCGCAAACTGAGCGCGCCCTTGCTCGCCGCATTCCAGAAAGTGACGCCGCAATTGTCCGCGACCGAGCAGATCGCGCTCGAAGCCGGAACGGTCGGCTTCGAGGGCGAATTGTTCAGCGGCAAGCCGGACTGGTCGAAATTGCTGAAGCAGCCCAAGCCCGAACTTTCGGTCGAGGAGCAGGCCTTCCTCGATGGCCCGGTCGAGGAACTGTGCGCGATGGTCGACGACTGGCAGATCACGCACGAGCTCGCCGATCTCACGCCGGAGATCTGGGATTTCCTGAAGAAGGCGAAATTCTTCGGCATGATCATCCCGAAGGAATTCGGCGGTCTCGGGTTCTCCGCGCTGGCGCACTCGGCCGTGCTGCAGAAGATCGCGGGCGTGTCGACCACCCTGGTCTCGACCGTCGCGGTGCCCAATTCGCTCGGCCCGGGCGAACTGCTCGTCCACTACGGTACGAAGGAACAAAAGGATTATTACCTTCCACGCCTCGCCGATGGCCGCGAGGTTCCGTGCTTCGCGCTGACCGGCCCGTATGCCGGCTCCGATGCGGGCTCGATTCCCGACTACGGCATCGTGTGCAAGGGCGAATGGAACGGCGCCAATGTGCTCGGCGTGCGCCTGACGTTCGACAAGCGCTACATCACGCTCGCGCCGGTCGCCACTCTGGTCGGACTCGCGTTCCGCATGCACGATCCGGACAGGCTGCTCGGCGATCAGGCCGACCTCGGCATCACGCTGGCGCTGTTGCCGCGCGAGACGCGCGGACTGGAAATCGGCCGCCGTCATTTTCCGATGAACATCCCGTTCCAGAACGGACCGGTGCGCGGCAAGGACGTGTTCGTGCCCTTGTCGCAATTGATCGGCGGCCCGGACATGGCCGGGCAGGGCTGGCGCATGCTGGTCGAGTGCCTGTCGGTCGGGCGTGCGATCTCGCTGCCGTCGAACACCACCGGCGGCGGGCGCACGGCGGTCGCCGCGACCGGTGCCTACGCGCGCATCCGCAAGCAGTTCGGCGTCGCGGTCGGTCGCTTCGAAGGCGTCGAGGAAGCGCTCGCACGCATCGGCGGCTATACCTATGCGATTGCTGCATTGTCGGAAGCAACCGCGGCGGCCGTCGATCGCGGCGAGAAGCCGGCGGTGCCGTCGGCGATCGCGAAGTATCACGCGACCGAGCTCGCGCGCGAAATCGCCAAGGACGCGATGGACGTGCACGGCGGCAAAGGCGTCGTCCTCGGCCCGGGCAACTGGATCGGGCGTGGCTGGCAGGGCGCGCCGATCGCCATCACGGTGGAAGGCGCCAACATCATGACGCGCAGCTTGATGATCTTCGGTCAGGGCGCGATCCGCTGCCATCCGTTCGTGCTGAAGGAAATGCAGGCGACGCGGATCGCCGACTATCGCGAAAAGCTCAAGACCTTCGACGCGGCCCTGTTCGGACATGTCGGTTTCGCGATCTCGAACGCCGTACGCAGCTTCGTGCTCGGGCTCACCTTCGCCAAGTTCGGCCGCGTGCCGGGGCGTGCCTATACCCGGCGCTACTACCGCAAGTTGAATCGCTACGCGGCGGCGCTGGCGTTGGTTGCCGATACCTCGATGCTCGTGCTCGGCGGCAAGCTCAAGTTCAAGGAAAAGCTTTCCGCGCGACTGGGTGACGTGTTGTCGAACCTCTACATCGCCAGCGCGATGCTGAAACGTTTCGAGGACCAGAACAGTCCCGTCGCCGACCAGCCGCTGCTGGCCTGGGCCTTCCACGACTGCGTTTATCGCATGCAGGGAGCGCTCGACGGCGTGCTGCGCAATTTCCCGCTGCGTCCGGTGGCATGGCTGCTGCGTGCGCTGGTGTTCCCGTTCGGTCGTCGCGAAGCGCCGCCGTCGGACCGGCTCGGTCGTCGCGTCGCGGCCTTGCTCACCGCGCCGAACGAAGCGCGCAGTCGTCTGATCTCCGCCATCTATCTCACGCCGAATCAGAACAATCCGATCGGCCGCATGAATGCGCTGCTGCCGGAAGTCATCGCAGCCGAGCCGGTCGAGCGCAAGTTCCTCAAGGCGATCAAGAGCGGCGCAGTCGACGGCTACGACTACGCCAGTCAGCTCGCGAGCGCCGAGAGCAAGGGCTTGATCAGCGGCGCGGAACGCGACCTGCTCGAGCGCGTTCGCGCGGCCACGTTCGAGTTCATTTCGGTCGACGATTTCGAGTCGTCCGACCTCGCTGCGGGCGCGCGCCAGGAAGACAGACGCACGCTGCGCTCGGTGGCCTAGAGGCGCGTGCGATGGCCTCGCAGGCGCTGCGCCTGTTCCAGCGTCTCGGCGGTTCCGCGCCGGGGCGCTGGCTGTATTCGCGGCTGATCTGCGCGCGCGCTCCGTACTTCCGTTCCATCGCGCCGCGCGTCGACGTGCTCGAACCCGGCCGCTGTGTCGTGCGCATGCGCGATCGGCGCGCGGTGCACAATCACATCGGCAGCGTGCACGCGATCGCGTTGTGCAACATGGCGGAACTCGCCGGCGGCCTCGCCACCGACGCGACGATTCCCGCGGCGATGCGCTGGATTCCGAAGGGCATGCGCGTGCGCTATCTGGCGAAGGCTCGCGGTGTGATGACGGCCACCGCGATCATTTCCGCGATCGCGGCTGCAAGATCGGCGCACGACCAATCCGTGCACGTCGATGTGCACGACGCGAGCGGCCGGCTCGTCTTCGATGCCGACATCGCGATGTGGATTTCGCCGACCGCGCCGCAGTGATTGGCGCAAAGCGCTACAGGAATGACGGCCAGGAATTTATCCCGGCCATCAACCGAGCAACGCCTGCGCGTGATGCAGCAGGTGCTCTTCCATGAACGTGCTGATGAAGTAGTAGCTGTGGTCGTAGCCTGCATGCACGCGCAGGGTCAGGGCCTGGCCCGCCGCCCGTGCAGCGGCGTCGAGGCGCCAGTGCTGCAACTGCGGTTCGAGGAATTTGTCCGCGTAGCCTTGGTCGACCAGGATCGTGCCGGGGAATTTCGCGCCGTCCTCGATCAGGGCTACCGCATCGTACGGACGCCATGTCTTGCTGTCGTCGCCGAGATAGCGCGGCAAGGCTTTCTGTCCCCACGGCACCTGGCTCGGTGCGACGATGGGCGAGAATGCAGAAACGGATTTGTAGCGTTGTGGATTTTTCAGCGCAATCGTGAGCGCGCCGTGCCCGCCCATGGAATGGCCGAAGATGCTCTCCCGATCCATGTCGGCCTGTTCGAAGTTTTCGCCGATGATCTGCGGCAGCTCGCCGGTGACGTAGCTGTACATGCGGAAGCGCTTGGCGAAGGCGGGCGTCGTCGCGTCGAGATAGAAACCGGCGCCTTCGCCGAATTCCCAGTCGCCGCTGGCGCCCTCGATGCCGGTGTCGCGCGGACTGGTGTCCGGGGTCACCAGGATCAGGCCGAGTTCGGCGGCGATGCGCTGCGCGCCGGCCTTGATCACGAAGGTTTCCTCGGTGCAGGTCAGGCCGGCGAGGTAGTACAGCACCGGCGCCTGCTCGTCCTTTGCCAGCGGCGGGCGGAATACGCCGAACTTCATCGTGCCGCCGGTCTCGCTGGAGGTGTGCTTGTAGAAGCCCTGCACGCCGCCGAAGCTGCGCTGTTCGGAAATCGTCTCGATGCTCATCGGTTTTCCTCGGAAATCGGAGCGCCACGATTGCGGCGGGATGACGGGAGCGCTGCGAACCTGCAAAGCGATGCGGGTTCGATCGCATCGATTGTACGGCCGCCCGTTATGATTGCCGACCCGTCAGTTTGCCGCACGCGCCATGCCTTATACGCCGATCGTCGCAACCCTTGGTTACGTGCTGTCGCCGGATCGCCGGCGCGTGCTGATGATCCATCGCAATGCGCGTGCGGACGACCAGCATCTGGGCAAGTACAACGGCCTCGGCGGCAAACTCGAACCCAACGAAGACGTGCTCGCCGGCATGCGCCGCGAAATCCACGAGGAAGCCGGCATCGACTGCGTCGAGCTCGGCCTGCGCGGCACGCTGAGCTGGCCCGGTTTCGGCAAGCAGGGCGAGGACTGGCTCGGCTTCGTATTCCTGATCACGCGCTACGAAGGCATTCCGCTCGAGCGCAACAACGAGGGCACGCTCGAATGGATCGCGCTGGATCGCGTATTCGATCTGCCGATGTGGGAAGGCGATCGCCAGTTCCTGCCGCTGGTGTTCGACGCTGATCCGCGCATGTTTCACGGCGTGATGCCGTATCGCGACGGGCGCATGCTGTCGTGGAGTTATTCGAGGGTGTAGTTGCGCGGCTCGCGTGCCGCCTTCAACCGCCGGACTGCCCGGGCCGCGTCGGCGCATCCGGCGCCAGCAGCTTCGAGCGCGCTGCGCGCCAGCCGACCCAGCCGGAACTCGCTGCAGCGAGCATCCCGAGCGCCGCGAACACCGGCAGCGCGGCGCCGAGCGCGCGCAGTCCGTTGAAGCCGCTGGTGATGACGACATCGCCGAAGCGCCAGACCGCGGTGTCGATGAAGTTCTTCGTCTTGTAGCGCGTCTGCGCATCGACGCGCGTATACAAACTATCCGCGGCCGGCTTGAACACGCCGTAGGCGCTCGCGCGCGTGATCACCGCGACGACGGCAATCCACGGTCCGCCGAACACGATCAGGCCGGCCAGCATCAGCGCCTTGACCACGCCGTCGAGCGCGAGCGCCGGCGCCGCGCCGAAACGCACCATCAGGCCACGCGTGAGACCGAGCTGGAAGGCCATCTGCAGCAGGTTCGCGCCGAGGTCGATATTGGCCGCGAAATTCGTGCGATCCGCCGCGGTGTGGTACGTCGAACCGCTGTAGTCGGCGAGCAGCGCGTAGATGATCGTGCCGACGGTGTCGCCGAGCAGCATCAGCACGGCGAAACGGCGCATCAATGGCGACTTGATCGTCTCGATCGCGCCGGCGAGGATGCTGCCGCCGATCACGCGTCCATCGCGCTGCTCGTCACCGGCGACCGGATGCCGCAGCGACCAGCGCGACAGCGCGAGAATGCACAGGATCGCAAGTCCGAGCAGCGCCGCTGAAACCACCAGCAAACCGGAGACACCGACCAGGAACACGAACGATTTCGTCAACGCCGGACCTGCGATGGCGCCGGTGGCGCCGCCGAGTGCGATGATCGGAAACAGCCGGTTCGCCTGTTCGGCATCGAACAGGTCGGCCATGAAACTCCAGAACACCGCGACCACGAACAGGTTGAACACGCTGCCCCAGACGAAGAACGCGGTGCCGAGCAGACGCGCGTCGATCGAATTCTGCATGCGGAACAGTGGAACGAACGCGAGCATGATGACGATGCAGACGATGTACACGAGCGGCACGAAATAGCGGCGCGGATAGCGCGCGACCAGCGCGCCGAACAGCGGCGCGAGTGCGAGCATCACCACGAAGGTCGCTCCGTAGAAGATCGGCAGCGAGGCGGAACCGACCGAAGCCGAGAGCTGGTCGCGCACCGGCCTGATCACGTAATAAGCCGCCAGCACGCAGAAGAAATACGCGAACGCGACGCCGACGGCGAACCATTCGTGGCGCTGGATGGAAGGCCGTGTCGGCAAGCGCGAATTCCGTCAGGGCGAGGCGCCGAAGCCTAGCACGCGCGCCGGCTGCGGCCGATGACGCGCATAATCGCTGCGATGCAACCGACGCTTTCACAAATCCACATCTATCCGCTGAAGTCCGGTGCGCCGTTGACGCTCGTCGCGGCCGACGTGCAGACGCGCGGACTCGCCGGCGATCGGCGCTGGATGGTCACCGATCTGCAGGGCAAGCTGCTGAGCGCGCGCCAGCATCCGCGCATGACCTTGATACGCGCACGCATCGAGGATCGATGTCTGCAGCTGAGCGCGCCGGGGATGGCAGCGCTGACCCTGGATCCGGATGCGACTCACGCGCGTTTCGTGATCGAAGTCTGGGGCGATCGTGTCGATGCGCGCGCTGCCAGCGCCGAGGCCGACGCGTGGATCAGCGCGTACCTTGGTCTTGGCGCGCACATCGCGCACATGGATGCGGCCGCGCTGCGTCCGGTCGACGCCGACTACGGCCGCGCGAACGATGAAGTCAGCTTCGCCGACGGCTTTCCGCTGCTGCTGATTTCGCAGGCTGCACTCGATGCGTTGAACACGAAACTCGCGCAACGAGTGCCGATGCTGCGCTTTCGTCCGAACCTGGTTGTCGCGAACACAGCCGCGCACGCCGAGGACGGCTGGAGGCGCATCCGCGTCGGTGTGGTCGAATTCGATGTGGTGAAAGCCTGCGCGCGCTGCGTGCTCACGACGGTCGATTTCGAGCGCGGCGAATTCGATCCCGCGGGCGAACCGCTGCGTACTCTGATCACCTATCGGCGCACGCCGAAGGGCGTCACCTTCGGACAGAACCTGATTCCGCGCGGACAGGGCGTGGTGCGCGTCGGCGACGCGGTGGAGATTCTGGAGTAACCGCTCTAGCCGCCGCGCCTACGCTCGGCGCATGACCAGCGCATCGATCCACTCGGGCTACGATTACGTCATCGTCGGCGCCGGCTCCGCCGGCTGCGTGTTGGCGAACCGGCTCAGCGCGAATCCGGCAAACAGCGTGCTGCTGCTCGAAGCCGGCGGCCGCGACTGGCACCCCTACATCCACATGCCGGCGGGCCTCGGCAAACTCTTCGGGGTCAGAAACGTCAACTGGGATTTCAACACCGAAGCTCAGACGCAGCTCGACGGACGCCGTCTGTGGTGGCCGCGCGGCAAGGTGCTCGGCGGCTCCAGTTCGATCAACGCGATGTGCTACATGCGCGGCCATCCGCGCGACTACGACGAGTGGGCCGCCGCAACCGGCGATCCGCGCTGGAGCTGGGCCAGTGTGCTGCCCGTATTCAAGCGCGGCGAAGCCAACACGCGCGGCGCCGATGCCTGGCACGGCAGCGACGGTCCGCTCGCGGTGGCCGATCTGCGTCATCGCAATGAACTCTCCGAGGTATTCATCGCCGCGGCGCACCACGCCGGCTTCGCGCGCAATGGCGATTTCAACGGCGCGCGCCAGGACGGCTTCGGTCTGTATCAGGTTACGCAGAAGAACGGCGCACGCTGCTCGGCGACGACGGCGTATCTGAATCCCGCGCGCCCGCGCAAGAACCTGCAGATCCTGACGCATGCGTTGACGACACGAGTCGTGCTCGAAGGCGCTCGCGCGGTCGGTGTCGAATATCGACGGCACGGAGCAACGCAGCGCGTCGATGCCGCAAACGTGATTCTCTGCGGCGGCGCGATCAATTCGCCGCAGCTGCTGATGCTGTCCGGCATCGGACCGGCAGATCATCTGCGCGAAGTCGCGATCGCGCCGCTGCACGATCTCGCCGGTGTCGGATCGAACCTGCAGGATCATCTGGACGTCTGCACGCTGGCGCACTCCACGCGCGCGGTCACCTACGACAAGACCAACGATCTGGCCGTCGCACTCGAATTCCTGTTCAAGCGCCGCGGTATCGGTACTTCGAACATCGCCGAAGCCGGCGGCTTCGCGCGTTCAAGGCTTGCCAGCGACGAGCGCTGCGATCTGCAGTTCCATTTCGTGCCGGCGATGCTCGACGATCACGGTCGCAACCGCCTCGAAGGTCACGGTTACACCGTGCACGCGTGCGCGTTGCGTCCGCACAGCCGCGGCACGATACGCTTGCGCACAAATGATCCCGCCGCAGCGCCGGCCATCGCGCCGAACTATCTCGGCGATGCCGAAGGCCGCGATCTCGCGCTGATGCTCGAAGCGCTGCGTCTGTCGCGCAAGATCTTCGCGCAAGCGCCGTTCGCGCCGTATCGCGGCGAGGAAATCCTTCCCGGCGCGCAGGCGCAAAGTGAAGACGAACTGGTCGCCTTCATCCGGCGCAAGGCGGAAACCATTTATCACCCGGTCGGCACCTGCCGCATGGGTAATGATGCCGGCGCCGTCGTCGACAGCGAACTGCGCGTGCACGGCATCGATGGGCTGCGCGTGGTCGACGCCTCGATCATGCCGAACCTGATCGGCGGCAACACGAATGCACCGACGATGATGATTGCCGAGCGCGCGGCGGAATTGCTGCTGGGCGCGTGACACTTCTTCAATTTGTCGCGGCGTCGCGCTGCTAGACTGCAGCGGGGCGGTCAGGGGCGTCGCTGCGCGGCGACGCGAGGGAATGGAAGAAATCATCGTTGCGCCATCGGAGCTACCGCCACCGTTGCCGCCGGCATCGGCGCCTGCGCTGGCCGCCGCGCCTGTCGAGCATGCGTTCGAATTTTCCGGTGATGCGCGCGAGTATTTCCGCATCTGGATCGTCAACCTTGCGCTCGGCATCGTCACGCTCGGCATCTATTCGGCCTGGGCGAAGGTGCGCACCGAACGTTATTTCTACGGCAATACGCGGCTTGCCGGCGTGCCCTTCGAATATCTCGCGCAGCCGTGGCCCATCCTCAAGGGACGCATCATCGCGTTCGTGCTGTTCGGCGGGTATGTGCTGGCCGGCCAGTTCAGCATCAAGTTGCAGCTCTCGCTGGCGGGGCTGATCGCATTGCTGGCGCCGTGGTTGCTCGTGCGCGGCGCGGCCTTTCGTGCGCGCTATTCGTCATGGCGCGGCTTGCGCTTCCGTTTCGTCACCGACTACCGGCAGGCCTATGTGCGCTATCTGCTGCTGCTGGTGCCGATCGCGTTGACACTCGGCATCGCGTTTCCGTACGTGAAATTCAAGCAGAAGCAGTTCTTCGTCGAACGTCATCGCTATGGCGGTCGTGCGTTCGAGTTTCGCGCGACGGCGGGAACGTTCTATCCCCCGTATCTGATCGCGTGGGCCGTGCTGGTCGCCTGGATCGTGGTGATCTCGATCGGCGTCGGCGTCCTCATGGCCGTGGGCAGCGCCGGCAAGCATGCGCCGCCGGCGTGGATCCCGCTCGCCGTGATGCCGCCGATGTACGCGGGTTATTTCGCGGTGTGGGCGTTCCTCGCGGCGAGGCTTGCCAACATCCTCTACAACCATGCAGAGCTCGGGCCGCATCGCTTCCGTTCCAGCCTGACGGGCCGGCGCTTGTTCTGGCTCTATCTCGGCAACACCCTGGCGATCCTGTGCAGCGCCGGCCTGCTGATTCCGTGGGCAAAGGTGCGCCTGGCGCGTTATCGCGCGCGCAGCCTCTGTCTGCTCGCCGGCGCCGATCTCGCCGATTTCAGCGCCGAAGCCGGCAGCGACATCGATGCCGTCGCCGCCGAGATGGACGGCTTGTTCGATATCGACATCGGCCTATGAGCGATCGCTTTCAGGGGATTTATTTCGACGGTCGCGATGCGCGCGCGCACGCGGTCGAGTTGCGACGCGTCGGCAGCGCGCACTTCGTGGTCGAAGGCGATGGCATCCGACGCAGCGATGCCCTGCGCAATCTCGCCCTCACGCCGAAGCTCGCGCGCGTTGCACGCACGCTGGAATTCGTCGACGGCGCGCGCCTGCAGCTGGCCGACGATGCAGCGATCGATGCCTGGTTTTCGCGCCACGACCGCTTGCAGGCGCTGGTCGATCGGCTCGAACGCCACGCGTACGCCGTCGCGGCGGCGGTGCTGGTCTGCGTCGGCACGCTCGCGTTCGGCGCGGTCTGGGGCATGCCGTGGATCGCCGATCGCATCGCCGCGAGAATTCCCTCCAGCGTCGAGCGCTCGCTCGGCGCGCATGTACTGGCCAATCTGGATCGCTTCGGCATGAAGCCCAGCGCGCTGACGCAGGATCGCCAGGACGAACTGGATGCGCGCTTCGAGAATCTGTTGCAAGGTCTCGACGAACACCCCGGCTATCGCCTCGAATTCCGCGATGCCGCGGGCATCGGAGCGAATGCATTTGCCCTGCCGGGAGGCACCGTCGTCGTCACCGACCAATTGATCGCGCTGTTCTGCGACGATCGCGAGTTCGACGCGGTCGTCGCGCACGAGATCGGTCACCAGCAATACCATCACACGTTACGGCAGACTTTGCGCGGTTCGATGATCGCGATCGTCGCCGCCCTGTTCGCCGGCGACGTCAGTTCGGCCGGCGCGGTCGTCGTCGCGGTACCGACCTTCCTGCTCAGCAGCCACTACTCGCGCGCGTTCGAGGACGAGGCTGATCATTACGCATTCGATCTGCTCGCCGGACACGGCGAGACGCCCTACTGGTTTGCCGCGGCGATGCACAGCCTGCAGCGCACGCACCCGCAAGCGCCCCCCGGACTTGCCTATCTTTCGAGCCATCCCGATACGTTGCAGCGTATCGAAGCTGCGGAGCAGGCGGCGCACGCCTATGCGGCGCAGCATCCGCGGGCGTGTCCTGAAGGCGTGTGTGACGGCGAAACGGCGGATGCCGAGCCATGCTCGGCGCCCGTCGAGGCAGCAGCGGACAGCGACGACGAAGACGAAGACTGAAACGCGTCGTGAAGCTATCCGCGCGACGAACCGCAGGCTTCGCTACAGCGCCTGCTCGAACTCCGGCACCAGCTTGAACAGATCGCCGACCAGACCGTAGTCGGCGATCTCGAAGATCGGCGCCTCGGCATCCTTGTTGATCGCGACGATGGTGCCGGCGTCCTTGATGCCGGTCAGATGCTGGATCGCGCCCGAGATGCCGATCGCGATGTACAGCTCCGGTGCGATGATCTTGCCGGTCTGACCGACCTGCAGATCGCTCGGCACGTAGCCCGCATCGACCGCCGCGCGCGACGCGCCGACGCCGGCGCCGAGCTTGTCGGCCAGCGCATAGATGATCTTGAACGCATCCGCCGATCCGAGCGCGCGACCGCCGGAGACGACGCGGCCGGCTGCCTGCAGGTCGGGGCGATCGCTCTTGCCCTGCACGAGGTCGACGAAGCGCGTATGCGTCGGCAGCGTGACTTCGATGTTCAGCGCCTCGATCGGCGCGCTGCCGCCGGTGCCTGCTGCTGCGTACGAGGCCGTGCGTACGGTGGCGACGAGAATCTGATCCGACGGCGCCTCGACGCTGATGATCGCATTGCCGGCGTAGATCGGGCGCTTGAACGTGTAAGCGCCTTCGACCGCCATCACGTCGGACACCTGCGCGACACCGAGCAGCGCGGCGACGCGCGGCGCAAGATCCTTGCCGAACGTGGTGGAGGGCGCGAGCACGTGCGTGTAAGCGTTCTTCGCGACCGCAGCGATCTGCGGCGCGAGAATCGCCGCGAGCGCATGCGCGTTCTCGCCGCGTGCGAGCGTCAGCACCTTGGAAACGCCATCGATCTGCGCCGCCTGCGCAGCGACCGCCGCAAGGTCGTCGCCGAGCACCAGCACATCGATCGACTCGGCTTTCAGGTCCTTCGCGCAGGTGACGCAGCGCGCGCTGCTCGGGTTGAGTTTGCCGTCCAGATGCTCGGCGATGATCAGGGTCTTGCTCATCAGACCAGTCCTTTCGATTTCAGTACGCCGACCAGTTCGGCAACGTCCTTCACCATCACGCCCTTGCTGCGTTTGGCCGGCGCGGCATAGTGCGTCGTCTTCAGATGATTGCCGGCATCGACGCCGAGATCGGCCAGCTGCAGCGTCTCGATCGGCTTCGCCTTCGCCTTCATGATGTCCGGCAGCTTGATGAAGCGCGGCTCGTTGAGGCGCAGGTCGGTGGTGATCACGGCGGGCAGATCGACCTCGATCGTCTCGAGACCGGCGTCGACCTCGCGCGTGACGCGCGCGACTTCACCGTTCACCTCGACCTTCGAGGCGAACGTCGCCTGTGGCCGTTCCCACAGCGCGGCGAGCATCTGGCCGGTCTGGTTGCAGTCGTCGTCGATCGCCTGCTTGCCGAGCAGCACGATGCCGGGCTGTTCCTTCTCGATCAGTTTGAGCAGGACGCGCGCGGCGGTGAGCGGCTGCACGGCGTCGCCGGTGACGACGTGAATGGCGCGGTTCGCGCCCATCGCAAGACCATTGCGCAGATGCGCCTGCGCATCGGCCGGTCCGATCGTGGCGACGATCACATCCGTCGCGATGCCTTTCTCGCGCAGACGCAGCGCTTCTTCGAGCGCGATCTCGTCGAACGGATTGGCCGACAGCTTGACACCGTCGGTGGCCACGCCGGAGCCGTCCGGCTTGACCTGGATGCGCACGTTGTAGTCGACGACGCGCTTGTAGGCGACAAGAACTTTCATGCAACGATTCCCGAAGGGCCGCGCTCAGGTGGCGTGAATCGCCGGCGGCTGAAGCGTGAATTATAGCGGGAGTCGAGCCGGGCTTCCCGCGCTGTGCCGCCTGCGGAACAGACTGTGACAATCGCTCGGCGTCGGATGTTCAGCTCGACTGCACGTGCTGAACACGGCGGCTCATTGCTGAGATCCGGCAGATTTGCGCATCGGGCCGAGGGCCGGCCTCGGCCACCGCTCGCCCGGCTAGGCTGACGCCGCTTTCGAGATCCGGCGCCTTATCGCCTGCGCGAAGCGCGCGGCGGAACCCGCTGCGGTCGCGAAGAACAGCGACGGCTCGGCGAGTTCGAGTTCGAGCACGCAAGGCGCGCCATCGCCAGCGCGAATCAGATCGACGCGCGCGTACAGCAGCGGATCTGCGAACGGCACGGCGCCGAGCGTGCGCACGGCGAGTGCGAGTTCGGCGGCGTCCGGCGTGCGCGCGACGATGTGCTCGGTCGCGAACAGCGCACGCGTCGCGTCCTCACCGGCGCGCAGCAGCGGACCTTTGCGGATCGCATGACTGAACACGCCGTCGAAGAAGATCAGCGCGGTTTCGCCCTGTTCGTCGACGCGATCCAGATACGGTTGCAGCAGCACGCTGCGACCTTGGCACAGAAGCTGGTCGATATGCGCGAGCGCCGCCGCGCGATCCGTGCGCGCATGCCGGCGCGCGTCGCGCGAGCCTGCGCCGATGGCTGGCTTGACGACGAGCTCGCGCGCCTGCGCATGCGCGGCGAGAAAGGCATCGAGAGCAGCCGCGGCCGACTCGCCGGGTTCGACGAAGGCACTCGGCACGATCGCGACGCTCGCCGCGGCGAGGTCGCTCAGATAATGCTTGTCCGTGTTCCAGCGCACCACCTCGTACGGATTCAGCAGCATCGTCTGCGCCGCGACGCGCTGCAGCCAGTCGAGAAATTCGGGCAGGCGCTGGGTGTAGTCCCACGGTGAACGCAGCAGGACGAGATCGAACGCCGCCCAATCGGCATTCGCGTCATCCCAGGCGACGATGCTGCAGTCCGAGCCGGTCTCGGCAAGAGCAGTGGAGAGCGGTGCGAGATCGTCATCCAGATCGCGCGCCGCGGTAGCAGTGACGAGCGCGATGCGCGGCACGTCGCTGCGCGTCACGAGTTCTGACCGAGAAAATGCAGCGGAGCCTGCTCGCGCTTGGCCGCGTACATCGCAAGATCGGCGGCGTGGATCATCGCCTCGCTGTCGCCGCCGTGCAGCGGATACAGGGCGATGCCTAGACTGCCGCGAATCTGCACGCCTATGTTGCCGGCGCTGCTGCGCGACTGCACGTCGTAGGGCTCGGACACCGCGCGCGCGATCGCGCTGCCGCGTTCGTTGGCGCCGCGCGCGTCGTGGACATGGAGGATCACCGCGAATTCGTCGCCGCCGAGGCGCGCCACCGTTTCGTTGTAGCGCAAGCCGGCGCGCAGGCGATTGGCGATCAGCTTGAGCAGTTCGTCGCCGGCCTGGTGGCCGTAGTTGTCGTTGATCGGTTTGAAGCCGTCGATGTCGAGATAGGCCAGCGCGAAGCCGCCGTTGTCCGCGCGCGCACGCGCGATCGCCGCTTCCAGGCGCGCCATGAAGAGCAGGCGATTGGCAAGTCCGGTCAGGCCGTCGTGATGGGCGAGATGGCGCACCTGCTCTTCGGCGCTGCGCCGCTCGGTCACTTCGCGTTCGAGCTGACGGTTGCGTTCGGACAGGTCCGATAACGCGCTGCGCAACGCAACCTTGCTGCGATACAGCTCGAGGAAGATGCGCACCTTGGACAGCAGGATCACTTCGTTGAGCGGCTTGGTGATGTAGTCGACCGCACCGAAGCTGTAGCCGCGCAGGCGGTTGACGTCGTCGGCGTGCGAGGCGGTCACGAAGATGATCGGCGTGGTGCGCGTGCGTTCGTCGCCGGCGAGCAGGGTGGCGGCCTCGAAGCCGTTCATGTCGGGCATCTGCACGTCGAGCAGGATCAGCGCGAACTCGTGATCGAGTGCGGCGGCGAGCACGTCGTTGCCGGTCATCGCCTCGATGATGTCGGCGTCGATGCCGGCCAGGATGCGCCGCATCGCGATCAGGTTCGGACGATGGTCGTCCGCGATCAGAATCTTTGGACGCTGGCTCGGCATCAGGCTCATCGGCGGCACAACCTGTTCAACAAGAGAGCGATATCGTTCAAGTGGACGCAGTAGTCGGCACCGGCGGTATCGAGCGCAGCCTGCGGCATGGTCGCGACCTCGGCCTCGGTCGGGTCCTGCACGATCGCGATGCCGCCGCGTTCACGCAGCCGCTTCAGGCCCGCCGCGCCATCGCTGTTCGCCCCGGTCATGATCACCCCGACCAGGCCTGCGCCGAAGACGTTCGCCGCTGTCTCGAACAGCACATCGTTCGCCGGTCGCGCGAAGGCGACCCGCTCGTCGACGGACAGCGCGAAGCGTCCCCCCGGTTCCACCAGCAGATGATAGCCGGTTGGCGCAATGTATACCGTGCCGGCCATCGCCCGCTGGCGCTCGCGCGCCTCCAGCACCGGCAGCGGGCTGTGCGTGCCGATCAGCTCGCACAGGATCGCCATGTCTTCCGAGCCGGTATGACAGACCACCAGGATCGGCCACGAAAAGTCCTTGCGGATGCCGCCGAGAAGGCTGCGCAAGGCGCTCATGCCACCGGCGGAACAGCCCATCACGACGGCGTTCGCTGACGCTTTCATGCGACATCGGGGTGCTTGCGGTAGATGCGTGCGGCGGCGTCCACGGCGGTGAAGGCGCGTCCGGCAGGCGCGAAATCGATGTTCTCGCGATTGCCCAGGCAAAGGAATCCATTGCGTACCAGACTGTCGCGGAACAGCGAAAGCGCGTGATCCTGCAGCGCGTCGGTGAAATAGATCAGCACGTTGCGGCAGAGGATCAGATGCGCCTCACAGAACACACCGTCGCAGACCAGGTTGTGATTGGCGAAGGTCATGTTGCGCTGCAGGCGATCGTCGAGTTTCATGAACTCGTAGCGCGCGTGGTAGTAGTCGGACAACGAACGCCGGCCGCCGGCGGCGAGGTAGTTTTCCGCGTAGGTGGAAATATCGCGTGCCGGAAAAATGCCTTCCTGCGCGCGCACCAGGGCGGCGTCGCTGATATCGGTCGCGTAGATCTGGCAGCGATCGTACAGGCCGGCTTCTTCGAGCAGAATCGCCAGCGAGTAGATTTCCTGTCCGAACGCGCAGCCGGCCTGCCAGATGTTGATGACGGGATAGGAATCGAGGATCGGAAATACCTCGTCGCGCAGCGCGCGGAAGACCGACGGATTGCGGAACATTTCCGACACCGGCACCGACAGCCCGGCGATCACGCCGGGAACCATCGCATCGTCGCGCAGCAGCCGCGCGGTGAGTTCGCCGATCGTGTGGCAACCCGAGCTCGAAGCGAGATGCTGCACGCGGCGCTTGAACGAGGCCGGCGCGTAGCGGCTGAAGTCGTAGCCGTGGCGCAGCTGCATCGCGCGCACGAACAATTCGATCTCGACGTCTTCGATATCGCTGCGCGCCATCGCTAGTTCGCCTCGCCCGTCATCCGGTGCGCCGCGGCGGGGCGCTTTTCGGAGAGCTCAAGCATGCAGCCAGATCCGCATTATCGACAACAGCTTGTCGAGGTCGATCGGCTTGGCGAGATAGTCGTTCGCGCCGGCTTCGAGGCATTTGTCGCGATCGCCGCTCATCGCCTTCGCGGTCACCGCGATGATCGGCAGCTTCGCGCTGTCCGGGCGCTTGCGGATCTCGCGTATCGTCTCGTAGCCGTCCATGCCGGGCATCATGATGTCCATCAGCACGATCTCGATCGTGCTGTTCTCCTCCAGCTGACGCAGCGCCTTTCGACCGTCCTGCGCCATCACCACACTGAGGCCTTTCTCGCGCAGGATCTTCGACAGCGCGAAGATGTTGCGCATGTCGTCGTCGACCACCAGCACGGTGCGTCCGCCGAGGCCGCTGTCGACGTCGCGCACGACGTGAGCCGGCGCGTTGCGACGCACGGCGTGGAGGAACAGGCTGACCTCGTCGAGCAGACGTTCCATCGAACGCGTGCCCTTGATCACGATGCTGTCGGTGAAATGGCGCAGCCGCACGCTTTCCTCGCGGCTCAGCTCGCGTCCGGAATGGATCACGATCGGCGGCGGCGTGCCGGGCCGCGCGACGAGGATTTCGAGGAATTCGAAACCGTTCATGCCGGGCAGGCCGAGATCGAGCACGACGCAGTCGAAGCTGGTGCTTTCGAGCAGTTCGAGCGCTGACTCGGCCGAAACCGCCTCGACGATCTGCACCTTGTCCGAACTGACCAGTCGCGAGATCGCCAGGCGCGAGTCTTCGTCGTCGTCGATCAGCAGCATGCGGCGCTGGTCGCCGCGCGAGGATTGCAGCAGGCGTTCGAATGCGCTCGACAACGCATCGCGCTCGACCGGCTTGGTCAGCAGGCCGACGGCGCCGAGGTCACGCGCCTTCGCCGCTTCGTCGCCGGCGGAAATGAAATGCACTGGAATGGATCGGGTCAGACGATCCTGTTTCAGGCGTTCGATCACCGCCCAGCCGTCGATCCCGGGCAGCATGACGTCGAGCAGGATGCCGGTCGGCTGGAATTCGCGCGCCAGATAAAGTCCGGTTTCGCCGTCGCCGGCCGCGAGTGCGCGATAGCCCTTGCGCCGGATCACGTCGACCAGGGTGCGCGCGAAGATCGGATCGTCCTCGATCGCGAGAATCGAGGTGTCGCCTTCCGCGAGCAGATCACGATCGTCCGCAATCCAGGGTTTGGGCATCAGCGCATGCGGCGCGGCCGGCGAGGGGAAGTGGGTGCCGGCGTCGCCTTGCCTGTGCGCGGGATCGGAGGCATCGCTCGCGTCGCTGCGTTCGCTCGATTCGCAGCGTTCCGGCAGCACCACACTGAAACGGCTGCCCGCACCGATTTCGCTCTGCACCAGGATGTTGCCGCCGAGCAGCAGCGCCAGACGCCGTGCGATCGCGAGGCCGAGGCCGCTGCCGCCGTACTTGCGACTGGTGCTCGCATCCATTTGTTCGAACGTGCCGAAGATGTGATCGAGCTTGTCCTGCGGAATGCCGATGCCGCTGTCGGTGACGCAGATCTCGATCGCGGCGTCGACCTCGACGCCGGCGCGCAGCGCCGACTCCGGCGTCGGACGCAGGATCTGCACGCGCACGAAACCGTCGTGGGTGAACTTGAACGCGTTGCCGAGCAGGTTGTTGGCGATCTGTTCCAGGCGCGCGCCGTCGGTGTGGATCGTGCGCGGCAGATCGGCGGCGACCTCGACCTCGAAGCGCAGTTGCTTCTCGGTCGCCAGCGGGCGGAAACGCCGGATCAGCGACTGGCCGAAGTGCTGCAGGTGCAGCTCGCCGGCATCGATCTCCATCTTGCCGGCCTCGATCCTGGAAAGGTCGAGGATGTCGTTGATCAGGCGCAGCAGATTGGAACCGGACTCGTGGATCACACGCGCCGACTCGACCTGATCGTCGTCGAGCCGGCCGTTTTCGTTGTCGGCGAGATTGCGCGACAGGATCAGCAGACTGTTCAGCGGCGTGCGCAGTTCGTGCGACATGTTGGCGAGGAAATCGGACTTGTACTGGCTCGCACGCGCGAGCTCGACCGCCTTGCGTTCGGTCTCGTACTGCAGCGACACCAGCACCTGCTTCTGTTCGTTCAAGGTTTCCGATATCTGGCGCAGTTCCTCGTTCGAGGCCTGCAGCTCCTCGGCCTGCAGGCGCAACTCCTCCTCCGAGGTGAGCAGGCGTTGCTGCTGCTCCATCAGTGCGGCGGTCTTGGCTTGCAGTTCGTCGTTGGTCGCGCGCAGTTCTTCCTGCTGTGCGCGCAATTCCTCTTCCGAAATCTGCAGCTCCTTGGTCTGCAGTTGCGTGCGCGTCAGCAGCTGCTGCGTGTGCAGAGCGCGATTGAGGTTGTCCAGTGAAAGTGCCGCGAACGGCAGCAGGCCGTCGAGCAGGTGCAGCCGGGTTTCGCTCAAGGGTGCGAAGCTGCCGAATTCGAGCACGCCGAGCAGCCGGTCCTTGAGCAGCAGCGGCAGCACGATGAGGTTGCGTGGGCGCGCCTCGCCGATGCCGGAATGAATGCTCGGATAATCCTCGGGGATCTGCTCGAGCACGATCGTCTTGCGCTCCAGCCCGACCTGGCCGACCAGGCCTTCGCCGAGTGCGTAACCGGTGCCGTGACGCGGGTCCGGGCCGGCGCCGTAGCTGCCGGCAAGGAACAGCCGTTGCTCGCTTTCGTCGAACAGATGGAACAACGCGATACCGGCTGCGACGCGCGGTGCGAGCTCGGCGGTCAAGGCGTGCGCGAACTCGGCGCTGCTGCCGGCCGATTGCAGGATGCCGGCGATTTCGGAGACATGCGTCTTGACCCAGCTGCGGTTGTCCGCTTCGATCGCCGCGTCCTTGAAGACCTGCAGCGCGCGCGCGGTCGCACCGATCTCGTCGCCGCGTCGCTGTCCTCGGATGTCGAAGTCGTGATCCTTCGCGGCCAGCCGCGTCATCAGCCCGGTCAGGTGACGGATCGGCCCGGTGATCACGCGCCTGGCGAGCACGATCGCGACGATGCATACAAGGATGCCGGCAGCGAGCATGCCGAGCACCAGCCAGCGCAGCCCGGTGACGATGCGGTCGAGCGCGGCATTGCGCGCATCGAGGGTCTTGTGTTCCATCCGGATCGCACCGTCGATTTCGCTGTCGACCGTGTCGAGGAAGGCGGTCGAACTCGTCAGATAGCGCAAGCCGTCGTCGTAGGAGGCACTCGCATAGTTCGCGCTGCCGGCGATCTCCCTGGTTTTCGCGATCAGCGGCCGCGCCGCCTGATCGATCCATTTCGCCATCGCGTCATCCGCACGCTCCAGCATGAGCTGGGTCATCGGTGCGTCGGCGGCCAGACTGCGCGCAGCATCCATGTGCTTGCGAAACGCCTGGCTGTGTTCCTCGAAAAACGCCGCGAACTTCGGCAGGCCCGAGATGTTGTATCCGCGCAGATCCAGATCGACTCCGTGCGCCGCGTGCGATGCCCGCTCCATCTCTTCGACGACATCGCGCGCGTGCTTCGCCGACTTCAGAGCTTCGGCCTGATTCGACAGCGCATACAGAATCGCCGCGACCGCGAGCGCGAAACTCGCCAGGATCAGCGTGAATGTGAGGGCCAGCTTGTGCTGGATCGGCAGGTTGCCGAGCCAGCCAGCCGTGGTCTGTCTCTCCATGTGCTTCTCCGTTCGTCGCGCCATCCGCCCGACGATCCCCATTGCCGCCCGCTGCAACGGCAGGCCTGATGAAACCGCCGCGCCGCATCGCCGATCCTATGCGATTTCCGGCCGCTTGCGCCGCGATGCGCGGCGCGCACCGACCGTGTGCCGACACCGCGCGATGAAGGCGCGGCCGAGCGACGTCGAAGACGCGTGCGAATCAGAGGTTCTGGTAGTTCGGCCCGCTGCCGCCCTCCGGCGTCACCCAGTTGATGATCTGGTACGGGTCCTTGATGTCGCAGGTCTTGCAGTGCACGCAGTTGGCGGCGTTGATCTGCAGGCGCTTGCCGCTGTCCGCGGCGGCGTCGGCGACGATTTCGTAGACGCCGGCCGGACAGAAACGCGTGCATGGATTCTGGTATTCGCTCGCGCAGCGGGTGACGCAGACATTGGTGTCGGCGACGTGCAGATGCACCGGCTGGTCTTCGTCGTGTTCGGTCGCGGCGAAATACACTTCGGCCAGACGATCGCGCGGCGGCAGGGTGCGCTCGACGTAGTCGCGCCTGGGGGTTTCGTGGCTGCCGATCTTGTCCGACGCGGACCAGTCGGCATGATTCTTCAGCGTCCACGGCGAGAGACCCGCAGTGACGGTTTCCCAGCCGGCATTGGCGAGTCCGAACCAGAGTCCCTTGTTGAAGCCGGGACGGATGTTGCGCACCTTCTTCAGTTCCGCCATCACCGGCGAAGCGCGCAGCGCGGCATCCCAGCCCGTGGCGGTGCCGTGCTCGACGACATGTGCGGCGGCCAGCATGCCGGAGCGGATCGCCTGGTGCGTGCCCTTGATCTTCGGCACGTTGAGCAGGCCGGCGGCATCGCCGATCAGCAGCGCGCCGGGCATCTCGCAGCGCGGCAGTGATTGATAGCCGCCTTCGACGATCGCGCGCGCGCCGGCCGAGATGATCGAGCCGCCTTCGAGCAAGGGCTTGATCGTCGCGTGATTCTTCAATTGCTGGAACGCCTCGAACGGCGAGAACAGCGGGTCGGCGTAATCGAGGCCGACGACGAAGCCGATCGCGATGCGGTTGTTGTCCAGGTGATAGATGAAACTGCCGCCGTAGGTTGCCGGATCGAGCGGCCAGCCGAGCGTGTGCACGACCTTGCCGGCTTCGGCGCGGCCTTCCGGCACCGACCACAATTCCTTCAGGCCGATGCCGTAGGTTTGCGGGTCGCAGTTGGCGTCGAGCTGGTAGCGCGCGATCAGCTGCTTGCTCAGATGTCCGCGGCAGCCTTCGGCGAGCACGCTGATCGGCGCCTTGATGTCGATGCCCTGGGTGTAGCCTGGTTTGTGCGAACCGTCCTTGGCCACGCCCATGTCGCCGACGCGCACGCCGCACACCGTCCCGGATTCGTCGAACAGCGGTTCGGCCGCGGCGAAGCCGGGATAGATCTCGACCCCGAGCGCTTCGGCCTGCGGCGCCAGCCACGCACACAACGCGCCGAGCGAGACGATGTAGTTGCCGTGGTTGTGCATCTGCGGCGGCGTCAGCGGCAGTTTGCTGCCCTGCTGCGGATCGCGCAGCCACCAGAATTCGTCCTTCGTCACCGGCACGCAGACCGGCGGCGGATTCCTGCCCCATTCGGGCAGCAGCTCGTTGAGCGCCTGCGGTTCGATCACCGCGCCGGAGAGGATCTGCGCGCCGATCGTCGAAGCCTTCTCGATCACGCAGACGCGGATGTCGGGCTTGAGCTGCTTCAGGCGGATCGCGAAGGCGAGCCCCGCCGGGCCGGCGCCGACGGTGACGACGTCGTACTCCATGATGTCGCGCTCGCTCATCGCTGGCTCCGGCTGGCTGGGAAGGATCACGATTGTCCGGTTTCGATCGCGCAGCGGCAAACCCTGGTCCGCGGCGAAGGATGAACAACACCGCGTCGATGCGGAATCCGCCGCTGCGCGGGCCTCCCGCAAAGCCGCCGCGGCATGCGCCATTCGTCACGAGTCCACCGCGTTTTCACCCTCTGCAGGCATAATCGGCGTTCTTCCAGCGAGCATTGCCGATGACGTCTGCTGTTGCGGAACACGAACTACGCGGCGCGACCGCGTTCCAGTTGCTGCACTGGCTGGCCAGCGGGCGCATCGACAGCGCCGGACTGACGGCGGCCTGCCGGCAGGCGATCGAACGCGAGAATCCGCGGCTGAACGCGTACGTCGCACTGGCCGATACCGCGGCGGCGGAAGCGGCTGCGAGCGATGCGCGCCGGCGCGAAGGTCGCGTGATCGGTCGTCTCGACGGCCTGCCGGTGGCGATCAAGGACAATCTGGATGTCGCCGGAATGACGACCTGGGCCGGACTTCCCGGTCGGCACCAGCCGGCGGCCACGCAGGACGCGGCGGCGGTGGCGCGTCTGCGCTCGGCCGGCGCGGTGATCCTCGGCAAGACCAATCTCGATGAGGGCGCGCTCGGCACCGCCACGATCAATCCGCACAGCGGCGCGACCAACAATCCGTTGCGCAGCGGTTTCACCGCCGGCGGTTCATCCGGCGGCTCGGCCGCCGCGGTCGCGGCAGGCCTGGCCGCCTTCGCGCTCGGCAGCGACACGCTCGGCTCGATCCGTATCCCGGCCAGCCACTGCGGCATCTATGGCTTGAAACCGACCTTCGGCGAGATTTCCACCGGCGGCCTCGTGCGCGGCGCGCGCCGCCTCGACTGCGTCGGCATCCTGGCGCGTTCGGTGCCCGATCTGGCGATCGTGCTGCAGGTGCTGGATGCGTTCGATCCGGCCGATCCACGTTCGCGCAAACGTCGCGTGCCGCTGGCGACACCGGATTGGGAACCGGAACGCCTGCGCACCGGCGTGCTCGGCAATCTCGCCGGCATCGGCGTCGCGGCGGGCGTCATCGCGGTTTTCGAACGCGCGCTGGACGTGCTCGACGGCCACCTCGGCGAACGTCGCAATCTGGATTTTTCCGATTATCCATTTGCGCGCATGCGGCGTGCCGCTCTACTCGTGATGGAGAGTGAGCTTGCGATCGAATTCGCCGACGACCTCGGCGGTGCATCGTCGCGCTTCAACGCGCTGATCGACTACGCACGCGGCAAGTCGGCGATCGACTACGCGGCAGCCGATCGCGTCCTCGACCTCGCCGTGCTGAAGGCGCGCCGCGTCTTCGCCGAGGTCGACGTGCTGGTCCTGCCGACGGTGCCGCACGGACCCTATCCGCTCGCCGACGGCGAACACGCGAACGATGCCGATCTGACCAGTTTCGCCAGTCTCGCCGGCTGCCCCGCCGTGAGCCTTCCGATGGGCACCCTGGTGGACGGCTTTCCGGTCGGACTGCAACTGGTCGGACCGCCCGGCTCCGATCTGCGCCTGCTCGAACTCGCCGAGATCTGCGCCGCCACGCTGGACGCTGCTCCGGCGTATCCGATCAGGCCTGCTTGACCGATATGCGGGCGCTCGCCGCGAACAGCGGCGCGATGGATGCGGGCCATCTTCGCGCGCTGCGCTTGCCCGGCGCCGAGCTGCACTACGCCGAGCGCATCTGCTCGACCGCGCGAGCGGATGCGCTGTTCGCGTCGCTGCACGCGGAGATTCCGTGGCAACAACATCGTCTGCATCTGTTCGGCCGCGAAGTCGCGGCGCCGAGGCTGTCGTGCTGGATCGGCGATGCCGACGCGGTCTACACCTATTCACGCGCGCGCTTCGTGCCGCAGCCGTGGCCGCCTGCGCTGGCGCGCCTGCGTGAGGAACTCGGCGCGCGCTACGGCCTGCACTTCAACAGCGTGCTCGCCAATCTCTATCGCGATGGCCGCGACTCGATGGGCTGGCACAGCGACGGCGAGGCCGAGCTCGGCAGCGAGCCGGTGATTGCCTCGCTGAGCTTCGGCGCAACGCGCACGTTCCGCCTGCGCGAGCGCGCGACGCACAAGCCGGCGCTGTCGATCGAACTCGCGCACGCGAGTCTGCTGCTGATGGCCGGCGCGACGCAGCGCCTGTACCAGCACGCGTTGCCGAAACGCGCAGGCATCGACGCAGCGCGGATCAATCTGACCTTCCGCTCGATCATCCCGCGCGCGAAATGACTCGCATCGGCGCACGCGCCCGCTGCGCAGGCGCGATGCTCAGATCAGAAACAGCGTCGCCAATCCGAGAAAGATGAAGAACCCGCCGCTGTCGGTCAGCGCGGTGATCATCACGCTGGCGCCCATCGCCGGGTCGCGGCCGAAGCGCAGCAGGGTCATCGGGATCATCACGCCCATCAGGGCGCCGAGCAGCAGGTTCAGCGTCATCGCGGCGGTCATCACCAGGCCGAGCGCGATGTTGCGATAGAGCAGCCAGGCGACGAAGCCGATCACGCTGCCCCAGACGAGGCCGTTGACGAACGCGACGCCGAGCTCCTTGCGCAGCAGGCGTCGCGCACTGCCGAGGCTGACCTGATCCAGCGCGAGCGCGCGCACGATCATCGTGATGGTCTGGTTGCCGGCGTTGCCGCCGATGCCGGCGACGATCGGCATCAGCGTCGCCAGCGCGACGAGCTTCTCGATCGAGCCTTCGAACAGACCAATCACGCGCGAGGCGACGAAAGCGGTGACCAGATTGATCGCGAGCCACGCCCAGCGGTTGCGCAGGGATTTCCAGACCGAGGCGAAGATGTCCTCTTCCTCGCGCAGGCCGAAGCGCTCGCGCACTTCGGCATCGCTTTCCTCGCGGATCACGTCGACCATCGCATCGATCGTCAAACGCCCGATCAGGCGCCCCTCGGCATCGACCACGGGCGCGGTGACCAGATCGTAGCGCTCGAACGCCTGCGCGGTTTCGGTGACGTCGTCTTCCGGGTGGAAGGTATTCGCATCGGCGGCCATCACGACGCTGACGCGCTTGGCCGGATCGTTGACCAGCAGCCAGCGGATCGGCAGCACGCCGGTCAGCACGCTCTCGCTGTTCACCACGAACAGCTTGTCGGTGTGGTCGGGCAATTCCTTCAGGCGGCGCAGATAGCGCAGTACGGTTTCGAGGCTGACGTCCTCGCGGATCGTCACCATGTCGAAGTCCATCAGGGCGCCGACCTGGTCGTCTTCCCACGACATCGCCGACTGCACGCGCCCGCGCTGCTCGGCGTTGAGCCGATGCATGAGCTCCTGCAGCACGTCGTCCGGAAGATCTTCGGCGAGGTCGGCCAGTTCATCCGCATCGAGCTGCTCGGCGGCGGCGAGCAGCTCCGGACGATCCATGTCGGCGAGCAGCGATTCGCGTACCGCGTCGGAAACTTCGAGCAGGATCTCGCCGTCGCGGTCCGCCTTGACCAGATTCCAGACTTCGCGGCGTTCCTCGCGCGGCAAGGCTTCGAGGATGAAGGCGATGTCGGCCGGATGCAGGCCGTCGATTTCCTTCTGCAGTTCCGCGCGGTGCTGGCGATGCACCAGATTGTCGACGAGATCATGATGCTCGCCGTGCTGGCGGTGCGCGAGATCCTCGACCAGGCGCTGCCGGCGCAGCAGGTCCTGCACGCGCGCGAGCTGGTGCTGCAGATGGCTGTGCGGACTGCGGGTTTCGACTTCGCTCATGGTCAATCAAGAAGTCCCGCGTGATGGATGGCCGGCGCCGCCGTGAAGCACGGCGGTGCGTCGATGCAGGGATGCCGCGATCGCGCGGCGCGAACGCCTAGCGGCGCGTCTTCGCACGGGCATCGCTGCCCTCGCGCAGAGTCCATTCGACCAGTTGCGGAATCACCGCGTTCAACGAATTCTGGAATGCCGCGAACGCGCTCGCTGCATCGACGCCGCCGGCGCTCGCATCCTGCGCGAACGATTGCGTCGCGAGCACGCGGCTGCTGGTGTAGTCGAGCAGATGTGCCTGGAAGCGCACCGCGGCGTGCGGCGTGCCATCGCGCATTTCGAGCTGGAAATCGCGCAGCTCGATCGCCAGCGCGTAGTCCGCACGCAGGCCCGAGGCGGAACTGCCGACACCGACGATGCGCGCGGATTTCTCGAAGCCTTCGACGATCAGACTGCGCAGCAAGGTCGGCGCCGGATCGCGCCAGCGCGCGGTCGGAAAGACCTCGAGCACGCCCGGTGTCGGCATCGCGAGCATGCGCGCGGTATCGAGCGTGTCGCTCGCGCTCGGCGTTTCGATCGCGAGCTGCCAGTCGACCTTGGGTGCGGCCGGCGTTGTCTCAGCCGCCGTGTAGCGCGGCGAGTAGATCGTGAACGGCGTGCGCTGCACGTTGAGCAGGGACGAGCACGCCGAGGTCGCGAGCATCAGCAGCAACGGCGCGAGTACGGGCAGACGACGCAGGATCTTCATTTCGGCTGGAACTCCTTGGGCTGGTCGCGACCGAGCAGCAGGCTGTCCGATGCGCCGAGCTTGTCGCTCAGCTGCTTCAGCGAACGCAGCGTCTCGCGCAATTCGAGCACGGTCGGGCCGATCTGGCGCAGACCCTGATTGGTGAAGCGGTCGATCGCATCGCGATTGTCGTCGACCAGCGCGCCAGTGGACGCGGCGACCTTGTCGACCGATTCCAGCGCCTTCTGGGTCGACTGCAGCACCGCATGTGCATCGTCGCGCACCAGGGCGTTGGTCGTGTTCGCCATCGTGTTCAAGGTGCTCAGGGTCTGCTTCAGCTGACCGGTCGCTTCGGCGAGCTGCTTCAGCGCCGTGCCCATGTCGTCGCGGCGATCGGCGAGCGAGCCGGTGAGCTGATCGATGTGTTCGAGTGTCGCCGAGATGCGCTTGACGTTGTCCTCGGACAGGATCTGGTTCATGCGCAGCATCACGTCGTTGGCACTGGTCACGATGTCCGAGCCGGACGCGAGCAGCTTGGACAAGGCCGATTCCTCGGAAGGAATCGTCGGCAGCGGATTCGCCGCGGTCGGCAGCAGCGGCGGACTTTTCGGCGCGCCGCCGGACAACTGGATGAAGGCAAGTCCGGTCACGCCCTGCAGTCCGAGTTTCGCGCGCGTGTCCTGGCGCACCGGCGCGCTGCCGTCCAGACGCACGCGTGCGACGACCTTGCGCGGATCGTCGGGCGCGAGGCGCAGCTGGGTCACTTCGCCGACCTTGATGCCGTTGTATTGCACGAGGCCGCCGGTCGAGAGTCCGGTGACCGCTTCGGTGAACACGATCTGGTAGTCATTGAATTTCTGATCGACGCTGGACTTCGACAGCCACAACACGAAACCGAGCGCGAGCAGGAACACGCCGATGGTGAAGGCGCCGATGAGGACGTGGTGCGCGCGTGTTTCCATAGTCGGGTAAAGGGTCAAGGGGGAAGAGGGAAGGGGAAAAGCCGATGCGGACGCGGGGCTCTCACGGAGGATGAAGGTGCTCTGCTTTCCCCCTTTCCCCTTCACTCTTCACCATTGACGCCGGTGACGCCGCCGCCGCTGTCGCGGCGGCACCGGCGGCGCGTCCGCGCGGGCCCTGAAAATATTCCTGCACCCAGGCGTCGTCGTAGCGTTCGACCTTGGCGAGCGTGTCGGCGATCAGCACGCGCTTCTGCGATACCACGGCGACGCGATCGCAGATTGTGTACAGCGTATCGAGGTCGTGGGTGATCAGGAACACGGTGAGGCCGAGGCTTTCGCGCAAGGTCAGGATCAGCTGGTCGAACGCGGCGGCGCCGATCGGATCGAGTCCGGCGGTCGGTTCGTCGAGGAACAGGATATCCGGATCCAGCGCGATCGAACGCGCCAGCGCCGCGCGCTTGACCATCCCGCCGGAAAGTTCGGACGGATATTTGAGGCCAGCTTCCGGCGGCAGTCCGGCCAGCGCGATCTTCAGCGCAGCGAGGCGATCCATCATCGCCTGCGGCAGGCGAAAATGTTCGCGCATCGGCACCATCACGTTCTCGGCCACCGTCAGCGACGAGAACAGCGCGCCGTTCTGGAACAGCACGCCGCAGCGGCGCTCGACCTCGGAACGCTGCGCTTCCGTGGCCGTGGTCATTTCGACGCCGAGCAGCTTGACGCTGCCCGCGGCCGGGCGGTTGAGGCCGATGATCGAACGCAACAGCACCGACTTGCCGCTGCCCGAGCCGCCGACCACGCCGACGATCTCGCCGCGGCGGACGCTGAGGTCGAGATTGTCGTGCACGACCTGCGCGCCGAACTGATTGCGCAGGCCGTGGACCTCGATCACCGTGTCGCGCGCGTTGGCTGCGCTCGCGCTCATACGTTGATCTCCATGTAGAAGATCGCGGCCAGCGCATCGACCAGGATCGCGACGAAGATCGATTGCACCACGCTCGACGTCGTATGCGTGCCGACCGATTCCGCGCTTCCGGAAACCTTGAAGCCTTCGAGGCAGCCGATCGAGGCGATCAGGAACGCGAAGATCGGCGCCTTGCTCATGCCGACCCAGAAATGCCGCGCGGCAGCGAGGTCGTGCAGGCGCGAGATGAACATCGTCGTCGAGATGTCGAGGCTGAGCGCGCACACCGCGGCGCCGCCGACGATGCCGGCGAGCATCGCGAGAAAGGTCAATAGCGGCATCGCGATCAGCAGGGCGAGCAGGCGCGGCAGCACCAGCACCTCGACCGGATCGAGGCCGAGCGTGCGGATCGCATCGACTTCCTCGCGCGACTTCATCGAGCCGATCTGCGCGGTGAACGCACTGCCGGAGCGCCCGGCGATCAGGATCGCGGTGAGCAGCACACCGAATTCGCGCAGGAACGAATAGCCGATCAGCTCGACGGTGAAGATGCTCGCACCGAAATCCTTCAGCACGGTCGCGCCGAGAAAGGCCACCACCGCGCCGACCAGGAAGTTCAGCAGCACCACGATCGGCACCGCATCGAGCCCGGTCTGTTCGAGATGGAAGGTGAGCGAAGTCACGCGCCAGCGCCGCGGATCGAACACGCAGCGCGCCAGCGTGGCGAGCACCAGTCCGATGAAACCGAGCAACTGGTAACCATTGCGCGCGAACTGCTCGGCCGCAGCGCCGGTGCGCGCGAGCACGCTGAGCAGGCCGTTGCTGGAAGGCGCCGGTACTGCCGGTGTCGTCTGCGCCTTGGCGACCGCGTCGAGCAGGGCGCGCCGATTCGGATCGAGGCCGTCGATCTTCGCAGCGCCTGCAAGATCGAGCAGCAGGCCGGCACCGGCGGTGTCGATACGTCCCAAACCGCTCGCATCGACGCGCGTGCCGGCATCGGCATGGCGCTTCAATCCGGCGACGAGGCCGGCCAGTTTCGGTGCGTAGGCGAGCGTCCAGTCGCCGGCAGCCGCGACGATCTCGCCGTCCGCGTTGCGCTGTAGCGTGGCCGTGCCTGGCGTGGTCGGTGCGGTCATCGGGCAAGGCTAGCAGGCTGCGGTGCAATGCGGAACGCGCATCGAAATGTGCGCCGCGGTCGCGCGACGATCGCGCCGTGTTACTCCTGCGCGTGAAAGCGCGGCATCATTGCACGCATGACGATGGTCGGAACCAGCAAATTGATCGGCAGCGAGGTCGCGCTGAAGACGCGCATCGGCTTCGTGGTCGAACTCGCGCGGCGCCTGCATGAATACGGCACCGCCGCGCCGCGGCTGGAAGACGTGATCAATCTGGTCAGCGCGCGGCTCGGCCTGGTGTGCAGCGTGCTGGCGACGCCGACCTCGATCGTGATGTCGTTTTCCGATCCGAGCCACGATGATGATCTCGCCGAGATCACCCAGGTCGTGCGTTCGCCGCCGGGCGACGTCAATCTCGCCGCGCTGTGCCGCACCGATGCGATCGCCAATCGCGTGATCGCCGGCGAACTCGACCTCGGCGAAGGACGCCGGCTGCTGCGCGAAGTCGGCCGGCGTCAGCCCAGCGTGATTTCCAACGTAGCGAGCGTGATCAGCTACGGCATCGCCTCGGCCGCAATCGCGATCATCCTGCATGCCGGATGGATCGAGGCGGGCGCTGCCGCACTGAACGGCGTGGTGATCGGTCTGCTCGCGCTGGTGGCGCGGCGCTGGACGTCGTTCAATCCGGCGTCCGAAGCGGTGTCGGCTTTTCTTTCGACCTTGATCGCGACGCTGATCTCGGTGTATCTGGCGCCGCTCGCTCTGCGCTCGGTCGTGATCGCGAGCCTGATCGTGCTGATGCCCGGCATGACCCTGACCACGGCCGTGCGCGAGTTGTCGAGCCAGCACCTGATCTCCGGCACCGCGCGCATGATGGGCGCGGTCACCACCTTGCTCAAGCTGACCTTCGGCACCGCCGGCGCGGTGCAGGCGTGTGCCGTGCTCGGTATCGTGCCGCCCCAGCTCGACAGCGCGGCGCTGCCGGCCGGAACCGAATGGCTCGCGGTCGTCGCGGCTGCGTTTTCGTTCGCGGTGCTGTTCAAGAGCCCGCGCCGCGACTATCCGATCGTGATCGGCGCGGTCGTGCTGGGCTACTTCTGCACCCAGGTCGCCGGCGCGCATCTGTCGCCGGCGTTCGGCACCTTCATCGGCAGCCTGGTGATCGGCGCGACCAGCAATCTGTTCGCACGCGTCACCGATCGCCCCGGCGCCCTGGTGCGCGAACCCGGCATCATCCTGCTGGTGCCGGGCAGCGTCGGCTTTCGTACCCTGAGCTTCGTGTTCGAGCGCGACGTACTGCTCGGCGTCGACACCGCGATCACCCTGGTCACCTTGCTGATCGCGATCGTCGCGGGCTTGCTGTTCGGTGATTTTCTGATTCCGCCGCGACGCAAGCTTTGACCTCGCGCGCTAGTCGCGCGCGAGGGGGAGTCGGCTGCTTTGCAGCCTGCAAGCCGGCCTTGCTGCGCGACCTGCAAATAGAAAAGGGGGAAAGCCGCGAGCTGCCACGTCGACACGTGCATGCTTCTACCCTCTTGCCTATTTGCAGGCCGCGTAGCGGCCGACTCGCAGCGCGCACAGCGCGCGACTCCCCCATTCACAGCCGCTTGCGAAGTGCAGCGAAAGGCCGCAGTTTATGCGGTTGTTTCTCCTTCAATGCACGCATGTCCGAACTTCAATCCCTGCGCAACGCGCTCGATGGCGTCATGGCGCGCGACTTCGGTCGTCTGCTGTCGCGCTGGCGACGCTTGTCTGCGTCGCCGGCCGAAAACGATGCTGGCGAGGTCGCGCGTCTGCGCGAGGCGATCGCGTCGTCGTCCGCACGACGTGCGTTGCGTGCGGCGCGCGTGCCCGAGATCCGCGTCGATGAAACGTTGCCGATCGCGGCGCGTGCGGACGAGATCGTCGAGCTGATCCGCAAGCATCAGGTGATCGTGCTCGCCGGGGAGACGGGTTCGGGCAAGACCACGCAGTTGCCCAAGCTGTGCCTCGCCGCCGGGCGCGGTGTCGCCGGGTTGATCGGGTGTACGCAGCCGCGCCGCATCGCGGCGCGCACGGTCGCGCGGCGCGTCGCCAGCGAACTCGGCAGTGCGGTCGGCGATCTGGTCGGATTCCAGGTGCGCTTCAACGATCAGGTGTCGGACAACTCGCTGATCAAGTTCATGACCGACGGCATCCTGCTCGCCGAGACGCAGGGCGACGGCTGGCTCAATGCCTACGACACGATCATCCTGGACGAGGCGCACGAGCGCAGCCTCAATATCGATTTCCTGCTCGGCTATCTGAAACGCCTGCTGCTCAAGCGGCGCGATCTCAAATTGATCGTGACCTCGGCAACGATCGATACCGCGCGCTTCGCGAAGCATTTCGAGGGCGCGCCGGTGATCGAGGTCGAGGGGCGCGCGTTCCCGGTCGAGGTGCGCTGGCGTCCGCCGCGGGACGAGTCCGCCGAGCCTGCGAGTGAGCGATCGGCGAGTCCTGCGCGTGCTCGCGTGCAGAAAATCCAGGAAGCGAGACCATCGCGTGACATCAGCGTGATCGAGCAGATCGTCGCGGCGGTGGATGAGATCACGGCCGAGGATCCGCGCGGCGATATCCTGGTCTTCCTCGCCGGCGAACGCGAGATACGCGACAGCCATCTCGCGCTGTCGCGGCGCAAATATCGCGAGACCGAAGTGCTCGCGCTGTATGCGCGGCTTTCCGCCGCCGAGCAGGATCGCGTGTTCAAGCCGGGCGTGCAGCGCCGCATCGTGCTCGCGACCAACGTCGCCGAGACATCGCTGACGGTGCCGCGAATCCGCTATGTGGTCGATCCGGGCACGGCGCGGGTGAAGCGTTACAGCCAGCGCAACCAGCTCGAACGTCTGCACATCGAGCCGATTTCGCAGGCGGCGGCCGATCAGCGCAAGGGACGCTGCGGTCGCGTCGGGCCCGGCATCTGCGTGCGTCTGTACGGCGAAGACGATTACCTGCAACGGCCGCGTTACACCGATCCGGAAATCCTGCGTTCGTCGCTGGCCGGCGTGATCCTGCGCATGCTCGCGCTCAAGCTCGGCGAGCCGGAGGATTTTCCATTCGTCGAGGCGCCTTCCGAGCGCGCGATCGGCGATGGTTATCGACGCCTTGCCGAGCTCGGCGCGGTCGATGCCGGCGGGTCGATGCGCGCGTCCGCGAGTGCGCAGAATCAGGAAGCGACCAGCGATCGCAGCGCGGTCAAATACCGGCTGACGGAAATCGGTCGCACGCTGGCGAAGCTGCCGATCGATGTGTCGCTCGGCCGCATGCTGATCGAAGCGGGGCAGCGCAAGGTGCTGCGCGAGTTGCTGGTGCTCGCGGCCTTCCTCAGCATCCAGGATCCGCGCGAGCGCCCGGCCGATGCGCGCGCGCAGGCCGACGCCGCGCATGCGGAATTTGCGGATCCGAAATCCGACTTCATCGGCGTGCTCAACTTGTGGGCCGCCTACAGCGACGCGCACGAAGAGCTGACCCAGTCGAAACTGCGCGACTGGTGTCATGCGCGTTTTCTCTCCTTCATGCGCATGCGCGAGTGGCGCGAACTGCATCGGCAATTGCTGCTGGTCAGTGATGAGTTGGGATGGCGTCTGAATTCACCGGCCGCTTCGGCGAAGTCGGCGGAGGGAGAGAAGAGTGCCGACGTTGCACAGCCGTCAGTCAGTGCGCACAAGCATTCACGCGCGCGCGCTCACGCCAAAAGCGCACGTCGCGATGAAACTCCGCCGTCGGCTCCGCAATCGAGCCGTTCCAGCACCGAAAAAACCGTCGAGGCAGAGGATTTCAGCGCACGCGCCTACGAAGCAATTCATCGCAGCCTCCTCGCAGGCTGGCCGACCCAGGTCGGGCTGAAGGACGAACGCGGTCAGTACCGCGGCACGCGCGAGCGCAAGTTCACGATCTTTCCGGGCTCGGCGCTGGCGAAGTCGCCGCCGCAATGGCTGCTCGCCGGGCAGATTCTCGACGTGCAGAAAGTCTATGCGCTGCAGTGCGCGCGCATCGAGGCGATGTGGATCGAGCAGCAGGCCGCGCATCTGGTCCGGCGCAGCTGGCGCGATGCGCACTGGTCGCGCAAGCACGGCGCAGTGATCGCGTTCGAGCAGGTCACGCTGTTCGGTTTGACCCTGGTCGAGAAGCGCAAGGTGCAGTTCGGTGCGCAGGATCCCGAAGCGGCGCATGCGGTGTTCGTTCGCGAGGCACTGGTGCGCGGCGAGATCGATGCGCGCGCGGATTTCATCCGGGCGAACCGGCGCGTGCTCGCCGAGGCGGGCGAGATCGAGGCGAAGCGGCGGCGCAGCGGATTGCTGCGGTCCGAAGCGGAACTCGCCGCGTTCTTCGACGCCAAGCTGCCGCCGGATCTGCACACGGCCGCGGCGCTCGACGCGTGGTATCGCAAGGCTTCGCCGAGCGAGCAGGCCGCGCTGCACTGGTCGCTCGCCGATGTGCTGTCGGAATCGCCCGGTGTCGGTGCGCGCGAGTTTCCGGCGCAGATCGAGATGGCCGGCCATTCGCTGCGTCTGTCGTATCGTTTCCTGCCCGGCGATCCGGCCGACGGCGTCACCATGCATGTGCCGCTGGCGCTGGTGAATGCGGTTCCTGCGGCGCGCTGTGAATGGCTGGTGCCGGGCCTGCTGGCGGAGAAGGTTGCCGAGGCAATTCGTGGTCTGCCGAAAAGCCTGCGCCGCAATTTCGTGCCGGCGCCGGATTTCGCGCGCGCCTTCGCCGATGCCGAAGCGCCGCGCGACGAACCGCTACTCGCGGTACTGGCGCGCTATCTGCAGCGGGTGACCGGCGTGGTGATCGGCGCGGCTGATTTCGCCGGCATCGAACAACCGGCGCACCTGCGGATGAACTTTCGCATCCACGCCGACCAGACTCCGGATGGCAAGGGCGAAATCCTCGTCGAAAGCCGCGACCTCGGCGCGATCCAGGCGCAATGGACCGGCGCTGCGCGGGTCGCGTTCTCGCGTCGCGCCGACGTGGAGTTGAGCCGCGAAGAAGTCGACAGCTTCGACTTCGAAGACATTCCGGACAGCATCGTCTCCTCCAGCGGCCTGACCGCATTTCCGGCACTGGTCGATCTCGGCGAGAGCGTGGCGCTACGCGTCTTCGAGCGTCACGACGAAGCGTCGGCCGAGCATCGACGCGGCGTCGAACGTCTGCTGCGCCGTGCGCTGGGCGACAAATTGAAGCAGGCACGACGCCAGCTGCCGTTGAAAAACACCCTGGAATTGAAAAGTGCCGCGATGGATGGCCGCTTTTCGCTGTCCGCGATCAAGGACGCTCGCGCGAGCAGGCACGCGCCGCTCGGCGCGGCCGATTCGCTGCGCGATGATCTGGTCGAGTCGGCGCTGCGTGAACGTCTCGCCGCACATGATCTGGATATCCGCAAGCGCGCGGATTTCGAGCGCACGCGGGACGCCATCGCGCGTGAACTGTTTCCGGCGGCGGTCGAACGGCTTGCGCTGGCCGAGGCGATCATCGCCGGTCATGCCGAGCTGGCGCCGATGCTGGAGCCGCCGTTGATGGGATTTGCGCGCGCCAACTACGATGACCTGCACGAGCAGCTGGCCGAATTGCTGTCTCCCGGTTTTCTGCGCAGCGTGGACAAGACCCGGCTGCTGCAGTTTCCGCGCTATCTGCGCGCGATGCGTCTGCGCGCGGAACGTCTGCGTCAGGATCCTGCGCGTGATCAAGCGCGCATGCTCGCCCTGCAAGGCTATTGGCGCGAATACCTCAGGCTGCGCGCCGAGCGCGGCGGCGAGGACGACGAACTGGCCGAACTGCGCTGGCTGATCGAGGAACTGCGCGTGTCGACCTTCGCGCAGGAGCTGCGCACGCAGGAATCGGTGTCGCCGAAGCGGATTTCAAAATTGCTGGAGGCGCTGCGCTGAGCAGGCGAGCGGCCCGTGTTGCCGCGTCTGGGATGAAGCGGTGTTTGAGATGAAACTGAATTCGGTGGCGTCGTGCTCGCGTTGACGCGCGGAATGCGCGCGTCCTGCGCTCACTTGACCCGTTGAACGCGGACGCTGCAGCCGCAGCCGTCGACGGTCATCAGCCAGCTGCCGAGCATCATCGGCTTGATCTTGACCCCGGGGTTGACGAACTTGCCTTCGCTGTGGGTTCCGGATTCGACCTGCTGCCACTGCTGGCCGTTGTCGAGCGTGAACATCGTGCCACCGCGCCAGCCGTTGAAAATGCCTTCGATATGCGCTTCGACGACCTGGCGGTCGGAGTCTTCCGGATAGAACTGCGCTGCGCCGCCGTGCGAGCCGCCGCGGCCGGCGCCGCCGCCGTGGGTCTGCAACCACGCGTTCAGCTGCTGCAGTTCCTGCGCCGAAAGTTTGTCCAGCCCGGCTGCCCGAAACTCCGTCTGCGACATGCGCTCCTCGAGCGTGGGCAGCTGACTTTGCGCACCGGCAAAGCCGGCGGCGGCGAGAAGAAGGAAGGCGAGGCTGGGAATCGGACGCATAGGGTTTGAGTTCGCGATCCGGCGGTGTGTGACCGCAACCGCAAAAATCCTTGTCTTACACGAAGTTAATAGGTGCGCTCGCTTGACCGAGCCGTTAGAATCACGCCGTTCGAGTTTAGCATGACGTCGGCGGACTGTGGTCTGGCGACGGACGGCCACAGGGAACATCGAGGCCGCTCTGTCTTCAGACCGGTTGTGTGTGCCCGAAGGTCGAATCCTGTTTGGCGAGAGAATCCTGGAAATGTCTTCAGTAAAGAAAATTGCTGTATGCGTGCTGGCGAGCGGTGCGTTGTGCGCGTCGGTCACGGCGATGGCGCAAGCCGCCCGTGTGCTGGTCAACGACGAACCCACCCTCGATATCGTGGCGCCGGACACGCAGACGCCTGGATTTTCGTATGTCACCACGGGCACGACCAGTCAGGTCAATGTGAACACGGCGGGTTTCCTGTTTTGCGCCAACGTTCCTGCCGGTGCGGGCTCCATCACGCTGGCCCCCCAGCATGTGCGCTGGACCCTGCCGATGGCGAACGATGTCGAATCGATGGGCTATGCAGGAAGCACCCTCAAGATCAACAAGCCGGGATCGGGACTTTCGACGGAGACGAGCCTGGTCTGTCGGGTACGTGGCCCGCAGGGCGATATCTACTCACCGTTCAGTGCCTACGGTGAGGCGGCCTTTCGCGACGGCTTCGAGCCGTTTGCGGACGTGCAATACGGCAACCTGATCAACTGGAAGCCGACGCGTGAGTTCAACTGGTCGCAGCCGGACTGGGCCGACGTGCCTACCGATCCGTGCAATTTCGACCTGAGTCTGCAGGACACGCCGACGGTGAGCGAAGAAAGCCTGTGCGTTGCCGCGACCGGCGTGCGTCCGGTCGCCGGCGGCGACAGTCCGGTCGGCGTGCGTGCCGCGACGATGTGGACGCAGTCGGTCGGTTCCAATTTCATCTATCTGGCGCGGATCGATGGCCGCCTCGGTCCGCAGGCGACTGGCCCCAATCTCGGCTTCAGCACCGGCGCCACTACCGACGACACCGCAGGGTCACCGAATTCGGTCACCACCCAGGTGCGCGATGCATTCGATTCGAGGTATCTGACCGCGAGCGGCTCGTACTGTTTCCTCACCAGCCTGCCGAGCAGCCTGACCACGCATGTGTGCGACGGTGCACCGGTGGGCGGTTCGTTGAGCGAGAATGTCAACGGCGGCGTCGTCACGGACAGTTTTGCCTTGAGCCTGATCCCATCGAGCCCGACCGCATCGTTCTACGTGGCGGTCATCCGCACGATCAATCCGAACGATCCGCCCACCATCAGTACCCCGATCGCTGCGATGGCGGTGATGACCGATCCGGGCACCATGCGCAGCGAAGCCGGCGACGGTTTCACCGGCGATGACGTGATCTTCGGCTTCCCGGGCGATGGCAGCTTTCCCTGGATGAGCGGCCAGTAACCGCATCGCGGCTACGCGCAGCTGAGGATCGACGGTCGGCGCCTGCGGGCGCCGATTTCGTTTCGGTGTATACGTGTCGCTCGAGCCGCCAGTGCACTCCGCCGTGAACTCGTCCGCTGATTCATCGTCGATGCTGGCCCGCCGCGTATCCAGGCTCGAGCGCGCTGCGTCGGCGAGCCCGCTGCTGGATGCCTGCAGGCTGGCTGTCGAGCGCGGCGCGCGTTCGACTAGCGCTGCGTGGCAGGCCGCCCAGACCGAACTGGGCGCGACCCTCGATCTGCTCGACCAACTCGCGGTCGGTGAGGAAGCGCAGGCCGCCTGCGTATTGCACGCACTCGATATGAGCGGGCTCGCGCTTGCCCCCGGCGATTGGGCGATGTTTGCGCCCGAGGTGCGTGCGCTGGTCGAAGGTCAGCAGGCGGCCGAACGCGTCTGGTCGCTCTACGCGAACCGCGGCAGTGCCACCGGCAACGAAGGTTTGCGCCGTCTGCTGCTCGCGATCATCCAGGATCTGCGCGTCGTGCTCATCCTGCTCGCGCGCCAGCTCGTGCGCATGCGCGCGGCGGAAGATGCGCCGGAAGCCGAGCAACGCGCCCTGGCCCAGCTGAGTGCCGACATCCATGCGCCGCTGGCGAACCGGCTCGGGATCTGGCAGGTCAAGTGGGAGCTGGAAGATCTCGCCTTCCGCTATCTGCAGCCGGAGGTCTACCGGCGTATCGCCAATCTGCTCGATGAGCGCCGCGACGGTCGCGAAACCTGGATCGTGCTGGCCAAGGCGCAGCTCGGCGCAGCGCTCGAGCAGGCCGGGGTCAAGGCCGACATTGCCGGCAGGCCGAAACACATCTATTCGATCTGGCGCAAGATGCAGCGCAAGGGCCTCGAATTCTCCGAGCTCTACGACGTGCGCGCGCTGCGCGTGCTGGTCGACGACGTCGCCACCTGCTACGCCGCGCTCGGCGTGGTGCATACCCTGTGGCCGTATGTTCCGGGCGAGTTCGACGACTACATCGCGAGCCCGAAGGGCAATCGCTACCAGTCGCTGCATACCGCGGTGGTCGGTCCGGAAGGCAAGACGCTGGAAGTGCAGATCCGTTCGCACGAGATGCACGCGCACGCCGAACTCGGCGTCGCCGCGCACTGGCGCTACAAGGAAGGCGGCGGCGCCGATGCAAGCTTCGAACGCAAGATCGCCTGGATGCGCCAGCTGCTCGACAGCAAGGACGCCGGCGACGACGATACCGCATTGCTGGCGGGTTTCCGCACCGCGGTGGTCGAGGACCGGGTTTATCTGCTGACCCCGAAAGGACAGGTCATCGATCTGCCGCGCGGCGCCACCGTGCTCGATTTCGCCTACGCGATCCATACCGATGTCGGCCATCGCTGCCGCGGTGCCAAGGTCAACGAGCGCATCGTGCCGCTGAGCTTCCAGCCGGTCAGCGGCGACCGCGTCGAGGTGCTTACCGGCAAGACGCTGGAACCGCGCCGCGACTGGCTGTCGCCGCATCACGGCTACCTGACCACGCATCGTGCGCGCGAGAAAGTACGGACCTGGTTCAAGCGCATCGACCTGACCCAGAACCTCGCCGCCGGGCGAGCGCTGCTCGAGCGCGAGCTCAAGCGCATGGCGCTGCACAACGCGAATCTCGACGGCCTGCCCGAGCGTTTCAATCTGCGCACGCACGACGATCTGCTCGAAGCGCTCGCGCTCGGCGACATCAGCACCGGCCAGATCACCCGCGCCCTGCACGAACTGACCGCGCCGGTGCAGCCAGAGCCCGGCAGCGCGCCGCCGCCGAGCGCATCGCGCGTACCGCGTGCCGACCAGGGCGCCATCGTCATCGACGGCATCGGCAATCTGCTGACCCAGCTTGCGCGCTGCTGCCAGCCCCTGCCGGGCGATGCGATCAGCGGCTACATCACGCGCGGCCGCGGCGTTTCGGTGCATCGCGCCGATTGCGCGCAACTGCGTCAGCTGCGCGAGCGCGACGCCAGCCGCGTCATCGCGGTCGAATGGGGCAGCCGCAAGCAGGCCTCCTACGACGTCAACATCGTGGTCCGCGGCTACGATCGCAAATGGCTGCACAAGGATGTCAGCAACGTGATCGCGACGGCGAATGCGCACGTGATCGCGGTGCATGCCCGCGTCGATGCACGCAACGGCGTCGCGATCATGGACTATGCGCTGCGCGTCGCCGATTTCGGCCAGCTGAGTGGTCTGCTCGCGCAGCTGCTGTCGGTGCCGAACGTGATCGAGGCGCGCCGGATGGCCTGAGGCGGGCGTCGAGTTTTTCGAAAACAGGCCGGCCGTCACATCGCGTTGACGGCCGCCAGCGTTTTCTGTCGCGGCCGGCGTGTCGAGGCTTTCGCCTCGCGACGATGCACTCCGGCAGGGGAATGCGGACGGGTTTCAGGGGCGCATCGCGGCGGCGCGGCTTCCGGGCGGCGCGCAGGGTGCGTGCTATTCTAAACGGCCATCCAGTACCGGGTACCCGGGCTTGCGCCCTGTGCCGGCGGATCAGTGCGGACATGATGCGAACGTGATCGAGATTCCCGGTTACCGACTTCTGCGCCAGCTCGGCCGTGGCGGCATGGCGACCGTCTATCTCGCGGTGCAGGAATCGGTCGACCGCGAAGTCGCGCTGAAGATCATGTCGCCGGCCCTGCTCGCCGATCCGAATTTCGGCGAGCGTTTCCTGCGCGAGGCGAAGATTGCAGCGCGCCTGCATCACCGGCATGTCGTCGGCATCCACGACGTCGGCCGTGCCGGCGACTATCACTACATCGCGATGGAGTATCTCGCCGGCGGTCCGGTGCTGGCCAAGGACGGTACGGCGCGCGAGATGGCATTCGCACTGCGTGTCACCCGCGAGATCGCCGGCGCGCTCAACTATGCGCAGGAAAAAGGTTTCGTCCATCGCGACGTCAAGCCGGACAACATCCTGCTGCGCGACGACGGCTCGTCCGCCCTGACCGATTTCGGAATCGCGCGCGCGCTCGACTCGACGCTGCGCATGACCAAGACCGGCGCCGTCGTCGGCACTCCGCACTACATGAGCCCGGAGCAGGCGCGCGGCAAGCAGATCGACGGACGCTCCGATCTGTACGCGCTCGGTATCGTGCTGTTCGAGATGCTGGTCGGCCGCGTGCCGTACCACGCCGACGACTCGCTCGCGATCGGCATCATGCACATCACCCAGCCGGTGCCGGAACTGCCGGAAGGCCTCGGCAGTCTGCAGCCCTTGATGAGCCGCCTGCTCGCCAAGCAGCCGGAAGATCGTTTCCAGACCGGCAACGAAATCGGCGTCGCCATTGCCGAGATCGAACGTCGCATGCAGGAAGGCGCGCTGCCGGAGTTGCAGGGCGTTCCCGGTGCATTCCGCCGCGAGGCGACGCCGGTCGACACCTTCGTTGCGGTGACGTCGCCGACACCCGCGAGCGGCGTGCGCGAGCGCAATGAACCCAACCTCGGCCGCATCGACCAGCTCGTCGCCGCCATCGATGGCGACACCATGCGAGCCGAGCGCGGCGCTGCTTCGAGCCGGCGTGCACGCGCGCGTGCGCCGCGCAGCGGACTCTTCGCCGTGTTCGCGATCATCCTGCTCGCCCTCGGTGGCGCAGCCTGGCACTGGCAGGACCGCCTGCGCGCGCTGATGCCGCGCACCGAATTCAACGACACCTTGTCGCGCGCACAGCGCGCCCTCGACGCCGGCCGGCTGAGCGGCAACCAGGGCGACAGCGCGCGCGAACTGTTTCTCGCCGCGCGCGCGCAGGACCCCGACAACGACACCGCGCGGCGCGGACTCGACAGCGTCGGCCGCAAGTTGATCGAGCGCGCCGATGTCGCGCTCAAGGCGGGCGACGTGGTGGCCGCACGTCAGGCGCTCGACAGCGCACGCGAACTGCTCGGCGGAGGCAGCGAGGTCGAGCATCTGGACACGGCACTCAAACAGGCTGAATCGCGCGGCAGCGAAACCGAACAATTGCTCGATCAGGCGAATGCCGCGTTGGCTGCCGATCACGTCGTCGGTGCCGACGGCGCCGCGGCGATCTATCAGCGCGTACTCGCCAGCGGCCAGGCGAACGCACTCGCGCAGGCCGGACTGCAGAAATGCGCCGATGCGCTCGCGGCGCAGGCACGCGCTGCGATTGCGGCGAAGGATTCCGCCGGCGCTGCCGCGCGCAGCGACGACATCATCCGTATTCTTCCGAGCTACGCCGCATTGCCGGCCCTGCGCGGCGAAATTGCGAAGGCGCGCGAAGCCGACCGCCTCGCCCTCGAGGAAACCTTGAACCGCGCCGACGCGCAGATTCGCGCCGGCAAGCTCGCCACCGGCGACGACTCCGCGCTGGAGCTGTATCGATCGGTGTTGAAACAGGACCCGGCCAGTGCGCGCGCAAAGGAAGGCCTGCGCCGCATCGCACAGGCCTTCGTCGTGCAGGCCAATGCCGCGATCGACGACAACAATCCCGGCACCGCGGAAAAACTGCTCAACACCGCCGCCGAGCTGGCCCCCGCACTGGCCGACCTGCGCGCCGCGCGTTCCAATTTGCGCGAGCTGCGTGAACGCCTCGCGATCGGCGCGGAGCGCGCCGCGGTCACGCCGGCACAAGCCGAGCAGGTGCGCAAACTCGTCGCCGATGCCGCCACGGCCTCGGCGGCTGGCAACCTGATCATTCCGCCCGGCGACAGCGCCTACGACAAGTACCGCGCCGCACTCGCGCTCGACGGCAATAATCGCGAAGCGCTCGACGGCATCGCGCAGCTGCCGGCGCGCGCGCGCACCTTGTTCGCGCAGGCGCTCACCGACGGCGCTCCGCAGCGCGCGCGTGCGCTGCTCGATTCGGTGCGCCAGATTGCGCCGGATGATCCTGCGCTGCCGGCGATGACGGAAAAACTTGCCAACGCCTTCCTCGATCAGGCCGACGCGCGCATCGGCGAAGGTCGCCGCAGCGACGCGGCGCGCGCATTGAACGCGGCGCATGAGCTGAGTCCTGGAAATGCGCGTCTGGCGCCGCTGGATGCGCGCATGCGCGCTTTGCCCGAGGCGGGCGGCTAGCGGTTTCGATGGCCTCGGGACGCTTCGATGATTGAACGAGCTGCGCGTGTTGCAGTTTCCGACCTGCGCAATGGCTTTGCGTTCGGCACGCGCTCGTCCGCAACTGCACCCTTCGGTTTCACGCCATGTGTCTGCTCCTCGTAGCGATCGACGCGGCTGCACGAACGCCCTTGCTGTTGCTCGGCAACCGCGATGAATTCCATGCGCGCGCGAGCACGCGCGCCGAGCCCTGGCCGGACGACGTGCGAGTGGTCGGCGGACGCGATCTCGTGTCCGGCGGCACCTGGCTCGCCTTGCGCAACGATGGCCGTTTCGCGGCGGTGACCAATCTGCGCAGCGGGCTGCCGGCGACCGCACCGCGTTCGCGCGGATGGCTGGTGCGCGATTTCGTGCTCGGCGATGAACCACCGAAAACCCATCTCGACGCACTGCGTTCGCGCGCAGCCGAATACGGGCCGTTCAATCTGGTCGTCGGCGATCGTGACGGCGTATTCGCCCTCGGCAGCAGCGATCGCATCGTGCATGCACTGCGCACCGGCGTGCACCTGATCAGCAACGGACCGATCGGCGTGCACTGGCCGAAGACCGAACGCCTGCAGCGGCGTTTCAAAGCCTTGATCGATACGCCGGATACGCCACTCGATCCGACCCGCCTGCTCGATCTGCTGCTCGACGAGACACAGCCGCCGGACGCCGCGCTGCCGGACACCGGCATTGGCCGCGCGCTCGAGCGCGTGCTCGCGCCGATCTTCATTCGCGGTGAAAACTACGGTACCCGCGCCGGTACGTTGGTCACGCTGAGCGAAGACGATGGTGTGAGCTTGCGCGAGCGCCGCTTCGGACCGTTCGCGCAGGCGCAAGGCGAGACGGGCTGGCGCGCATCGTACGGAGATCGCTTCGAGGAATTGGCGTCTGATCGCTGAGCGGCGACCGGCAGTCGCGCGCTCGATACGTCGCGATCCAGCCGCGCGCATCCGTCTCGCGACGCCCTAGCGCGCGAACAGTTTCTGTACCGCCTCGCGGGCCGCTGCAAACGAGAAATGCCGTTCGACATTGGCGAGCCCGTTCGCCGACAGGCGCTCCCACAAGGCCTGATCGCCGTACAGGCGCACGACCTCGGCTGCGAATGCGGCCGCAGCGTCCGCGACCAATACCTCGTCGCCGCTGTGCACGTGCATGCCTTCGACCGCCATCGTCGTCGCGACGACCGGCAGGCCGTAACTCATCGCCATGTTGACCTTGCCCTTGACGCCGGCGCCGTAGCGCAGCGGCGCGACCGAGATGCGGCAGCCGTCCATGTATGGCGTGATGTCCTCGACATAGCCGTGCACCTGCACGTGTTCGTCGGCGAGTGCGCGTACCGCATCGGGCACCTTGCTGCCGATGACATGGAAGACCAGCTCCGGCAGGGCCGCGCGGATCAGCGGAAACACGGCGTGCACGAACCAGGTCACCGCATCGGTATTCGGCGGATGCTGGAAACCACCGACGAAAACGAGATCGCGACGCTCCCCGAAGGGTTTGCGGCAGCCGTAGACCTCATGCACGTTGGACAACACCTCGACGCGCGCGCCGGGGGCATCGCGCGCGAGCAATGCCTGCTCGACCGGACTCACCACCAGGCTGACGTCGCACTCACGGATCAGCTTCAGTTCCTGCGTGCGCGTCGCCTCGGCATGGCGCGCCACTTCGGCCTTGCCGGACAATTCAGCCGCGCGCTGCTCACGCAGGTAGTGAAGATCGACGGTGTCGAACGCCAGCGTCGCCTGCGGCGCGTACAGGCGCACGAGGCCGACATAGCTCGCGGCGACGTAGTGGCGCGACAGGATGATCAGATCGAACTCGCGGCCGCGTTCGCGCAGCAGACTGACCGGATTGCCCGCATACGGGCTGTACAGCGCCTCGACGCCCATCTCCTGCAGGGCCGGCGTGTAGCGTTCGACCCAGGCGCGATTGTCCGGCAGGAAACTGGTCTGGCAGCCGAGGTCGGCCAGCACGCGCATCAGGTTGACCATGCGCAGCGAGCCGGAATCCTGGTCGGGTGTTGGCGTCGTCGCATCCACGATCAGCACGCGTCGGCCGGCGCGATGCGTCGCCGCGAGGTTGATCGGCATGCCCGGTGCGGGCTGCTGCACGAGTGCAGTTTTCCATTTCTCCAGGAATTTCTCGCGATTGATCACCTGGTAGCGCTTGGTCCCGCTGGCGACATCGGTGCCCGAGGTGACGCCTTCGAAATGCACGACGGTTGCAGCAGGTTCGTAGTACACCTTCAAACCGTTCGCGCGCACCGCGAAGGCGAGGTCGGTGTCCTCGTAGTAGGCCGGCATGTAACGCGTGTCGAACGCGCCCAGGCGCGTGAACAGATCGCGCCGCAACAGGATCGCGGCGCCGGAGCAGTAGTCGACTTCGCGCCGGAACGCATAGCGCGAATCGGCCGGGTCCTCGAAGCGTCCGTAATTCCAGCCGGATGCATCGTCGAACACGATGCCGCCGGCTTCCTGCAGGCGCCCATCGGGATAGACCAGCCTGGCGCCGACCATGCCCGCCAGCGGTGCTTCCTCGATGCAGCGCACGAGCGCTTCGAGCCAGCCGGCGGTGACCACGGTGTCGTTGTTGAGGAACAGCACGTAGTCGCCGCGCGCGATCGCAGCGCCGGCATTGCACGAGCCGATGAAACCGAGGTTCTGCGCATTGCGCAGGTGACGCACGCCGGCGACGTCGGCGAGCCGGCGCGCGGTCGCATCGCTGGAGGCATCGTCGACCACGATGACCTCGAACGCGGTCGCGCCGGCATGCTCGGCGAGCGAACGCAGACAGGCGCTGGTGTAGGCGATCTTGTTGTACACCGGAATCACGATGCTCACGCGCGGCGTGTCGCTGCACGGCAGCGCGAACGCGGCGAAGTCGTCCTTCGGTTCGCTGTAGGCGACGCGCGCACGCGCAGGCTGGCGCCCGCGCAACTCATCGATGATCCGCGCGAGCGTCGCACCGACGCCGCGTTGCGCCAGACTGCCGCGCACGCGACCGACCAGGTTGCGCAGATGCAGGGCGCGAAAGGCGAGGCTCGCGCGCACGCCGTGCAGGCGCGCATTCGTGCGCCTCAGCGGCGCGGTGATCTTCCACGACGTGCTGGTCAGCATTTGCGCATGGCGCGGTTCGAGATCGCGCAGTGCCTCATCGAGCTGGCGCGCCCATTGCGTACGTTCCTTCAGCTCGCGGTCGAGCGTGTGCAGGTTGCGATCGAGCCGATGTCCCCACTCGCCGCGGCGATCGCTTTCCGCGCGCGTCGCATCGAGCTCGGCGCGCGCCGCGCGCTCGCGTTCGCGCATGTCGGCGAGCGCCGCCACGGTGACTGCGTGCTCGAGCGTCGCGCTGTCGATCGGCGCGAGCGGATAGCGCGCGATGGCGCGTTCGGCAAGATTCATGGCGGCGCCGTAGTCGCGCGCCATGCGCGACGTCGTCGGCGAACTCATTCGCGCCAGGGTCTGGCGCATCTGCGTCAGCGCTTCGCGCGATGTCGTCAGGCGTTCGATCAGCGCCATGACCGCGTCGGCCTCGGGGTCGACCAGAAATCCGTCGACGCGGTCGTCGATGCGCTCGACCAATGCGCCGACGCGCGTGGCAATCACCGGAATGCCGAGACTGCGCATTTCCGACAAGGTGAAGCTGAAGGTCTCGGCGACGGTCGGCAGCAGCAAGGCTGCATCCGGACGAATCTGCGCGAGCAGGCGCGGCAGGTCGTCGCGTCGATAATCGAGCACGATGTGGACGCCGCGCTGGCCGAATAGCGCATGCGCGTCCGCGCCGGCGCCGAGCAGAAAAATTTCTGCGTGTTCGCGCAAGCGCGGCAGGATCGCCGCGAGCAGTTGCGCGCCCTTGCTGCGACGCACGCGACCGGGCACCAGCAGGCGCAGGCGATCGCGCGCGGGCGGCGCCGCAGGTTGCGCTGCATCGGCTGGCCATGCCGCGAGGCCGTGTTCGATCACCTGCGCTGCGAGATCGCGCCACGCCGGCGCCAGACGCAACTGATTGCGCAGAGCCGATCGGCTCGGTGCGATCAGGGTTGCCTGCGCCGTCGTCAGCGCGGTCACGGTCGCATCGCGCAACCTGCGCCAGTGCTGCGGATCGGCGTTGGAAAATTCCGCGTCGCTGCGGTTCGCTGCAAGATCGGCCGCGCGTTGCGCATCATCGAACGCGAGCGCGGGATCGCCGAAGTCGCGATGCAGGATCGGCCACAACGGGTAATGGTCGTGCACGATCCAGTACAGCGGCAGCGCGCATCGCAGCGCGTCCAGGCTGTGGCCGATCAGCGATGAAATCAGGATCGCATCGACGCAGTAGTCGCGCAGGATTCCGCCGAGCACATCGCGATAGGTCGCGTCGCCGAGCGCGGTGTCGGCAATCGGTCGCGGCAACGGCCAGCGTCGCAACGCCGGCGCGCGCAAGCTGCCCTCGTGCAATTCCAGCCATTCGCCATGCAGGCGTCGCGAAAAACTGCCGCGTGCGATCAACACTAGATGATGCGCGTGGGTGTCGGCACCGGCGTAATCGCGCACCCAGCGTTCGGCGCCGCCGCCCCAACCGTGCAGCACGTGCAGCAGCACGGGTTTGCGGTCAAGGCCGGCGCGCGGCGGCGTGAAATCAAGCTGCAACGCAGCGGCGATGCGCGGGCGCAGCGCGTCGAGCGGGCTGGGCACGTGTGCATCGCGACGCTTGCCTTCGTCAGCCGATGCGTCTATCGCAGCCGGCGCGGATTCGACATACAGATGATCGAGCAGCACGACGCGTAGGCCGGCGGCATCGATCGCGTCGCGTTCACGCAGGTGCTCCGGACCGAGCCGGGCCAGACGTTCGCCGTGCCAGGCGGAACACCACGCGGGCGTGTTCGAGAAGAAATACGGATCGTCGAGCAGATGGCGCTCGGAATAGGCGAAGCACAGCGCGTCGAGGCGATCGGCATCGACCTCGGCGCAGTTTTCCGGCGACACCAACGGGCTGCGCCGGTCGCTGTCGAGAGCGAGCGCACCGAGCACATCGGGCACGTCGAGTGCGCGCAGCAGGCGCTCGCAGGTGAATTCCGGAGTACTCGCATCGGCGCGGATCAGGATCAGATGTTCGCCGGGAAATCGTTGCGCGGCTGCGATCACGATCTCGGTTGGATGGTGCTCATCGCCGATGCCGCCGACGTGCTCGGCATCCGGCCACTCGATCGTCGTGCATGCGCCGAACAAGGCGATGCCGGCGTGCTGCGGCAGACGTGTGCGCAGCAAGTCGAGCGCGTCGGCATCCGGCGTCCGCGCCGCATACACGCAGATGCGCAGCGCAGCGTGCGGCGCGCCTGCGGCTGAAAGTTCGGCCATTGCACTGCCTACGGCGGGCGGCACGGCGAACGGAGAAGCGGGCATCAAGACTCCAGCAGGCGCGAATGCGGCGATTATCGCCGATCCGCTTCGGCGACGGCGTCTCGCCATGCGCGATCCGGCGCGGCTACACTGCGCGCGCCTCGGGGCGGCCTTCGCCGGGCCTCGATTTCGCCATTCCTTCTCATCAGCATGCGCTTGATCGAAATGTCATTGCGTTTCTTCATTCGAACGGGTTGAGCGTGTTGCCTACCGTCTGGCGTTGGTTGCGGATACCGTTCTGGATCGGCCTCGGCTTCGCGATCGGCTTTCTCGTGCCGTATACCTTTCGTCTCGATGGCGAGGTGCGCAGCCGTTTCGACGACCTGTCCTGGGAATATCCGAGCCGCGTGTACGCGCGGCCGCTGCAGCTCGCCGCGGGTCTGCCGATTTCCGCCGAGATGTTGCAGATCGAACTCGAGGCGGCGCGCTACACCGAGGAAGCGCAGGCGCGCACGCCCGGGACCTGGCATCGTGAGGGCGCGCGTTTCACCATTTCGCGCCGCGGCTTCATTTATCTGGACGGGCGCGAGCGCGACAAGCGATTCGTGCTGACGCTGGCCGACGGACGCATCGCGCAGATCAACGATGCCGATTCTGGTGCCGCGCTCGACAGCGTCCGCCTCGAGCCGGCGCGCATCGCAACCTTGTACGGCGTGCAGCAGGAAGATCGCAGTGTGGTCCAGCTCGGCGAAATTCCGCCCTTGCTGCTCGGCGGTCTGCAGGCGGTCGAGGATCGCGATTTCAAACGCCATCACGGCATCGACGCAGTCGCGATCCTGCGGGCGGCGTGGGTCAATCTGCTCGCAGGTCACGTCGTGCAGGGCGGTTCGACGCTGACCCAGCAACTGGTGAAGAATCTTTTTCTCGATCGCGGCCAGACCTTCGCACGCAAGCTCAACGAGGCCTTGCTGTCGCTGCTGATCGAAGCGCGCTACGACAAGAAGCGCATTCTCGAAGCCTACGTCAACGAAGTGTTTCTCGGTCAGCAGGGCGGTCAGGCCGTGCATGGATTCGCTGCGGCCAGCGAGTTTTATTTCGGGCACGACCTGCGCGGACTCGGCGCCGCCGACATCGCCTTGCTGGTCGGCATGGTGCAGGGTCCGAGCCTGTACGATCCGCGCCGCAATCCGGAGCGCGCGCTCGCGCGGCGCAACGTCGTGCTCGTGCAGTTTCGCGATACCGGTCTGATCGACGCTGCCACCTGTGCCGCCGCCAGCAAGCAGCCGATCGGTACCGCGGCGAATGCAACGCTTCCGCGCGATCGTTATCCGGCGTTCCTCGATCTGGTGCGTCGTCAATTGAAGCAGGATTATCCGGACGCCGAATTGAACAGCGCCGGCCTCGCGATCCACACGACGCTGGCGCCGTCGACGCAGTCGCTCGGCGAGCAGGCGATCGACAGGGCGCTGAGCACGATGGGCAAGCGCGGCGACGCGGCCGAATCGGCCCTGGTCGTGACCGGCGCGCACGACGGCGAAGTGCAGGCGATGGTCGGCGGTCGCGACGTGGACGAGCCCGGATTCAATCGCGCGCTCGATGCCACGCGTCCGATCGGCTCGCTGGTCAAGCCGCTGGTGAATCTGGTTGCGCTGGCGCAGCCGCAACGCTATTCGCTCGCCACTCTGCTCGACGACAGCGCGATCGATCTGGCGCAGCCGAACGGCTCGCGCTGGCGCCCGGAAAACGACGATCACGAAACGCACGGCCAGGTATTGCTGATCGATGCGCTGATTCACAGCTGGAATCTGGCGACCGTGCACCTCGGCATGCGCGTCGGCGTCGAGCGCATTCGCGGGTTCCTGCAATCGTTCGGGCTCGGGCGCGAGATCAATCCGAATCCGTCCTTGCTGCTCGGTGCGGTCGAGCTGAGTCCATTCGATGTGGCGCGGCTGTATCAATATCTCGCCGCTGACGGTCATGCGATTCCGCTGCGCGCCTTGCGCGGCGTGCTCGATGCGCAAGGGCGTCCGTTGTCGCGCTACACGGTCAAGCCCGGTGCCGGCGACTACACCACGGCGACGCGTCTGGTGACGTATGCGATGCAGCAGGTGGCGATCAACGGCACCGCCCACTCGATCGTCGATGCAGGACTCGGCGGCCTGCACGCAGCCGGCAAGACCGGCACCAGCGATACCCAGCGCGATTCATGGTTCGCCGGCTTCACCGGCAGCGCGCTCGCGGTCGCCTGGGTTGGGCGCGACGACAACAAGCCGACCGGTTTGATGGGCGCGACCGGTGCGTTGAAGGTGTGGATCGAATTGATGAAGCGCCTGCCGAACACGCCCCTGGTGGTGCCGCAGGACGGCATCGAACGCGACTGGATCAGCGCCGATGGAAAACGCACCGATGCCGCGTGCAGCGGTGCGCGCGAACTGCCGTTCGCGACCGGCTATGCACCGAGCGAGGAAGCGCACTGTCCGCTGGACGAACTGCGCAAGATTTTCGGTGCCGGCAACGGCTGAGGGCGCCTGCGAGTGCGCGGCATTCGTCCGCGCCTGAAACAGCAAACGCGATGGACGTGCGAGAATCGGCCCTCGCGCAGCATGCGCTCCATCGATACGCAGCCGACCGTCCAATGAATCGCACAACCCGTTATTTTTCCATCCTGCTCGCCTGCGCGCTGGCCGCGTGCACGCAACCCGCGCCGCCGACGCCGCAAGCGGTCAAGCCGTCGCCGCCGCCGCAGGATCCGCCGGCGTCCGTGCGCGCGATCCGCGCTGCCGGCGACGGTCTCGATTCGGCCGTGCAAGTGCAGCCCTTGCGTGATCCGGCCATCGATGGATTCCTGAAGAAGGCGCGCGATGCGGAGAAGGGCGGTGATTTCAGCGCAGCCATCGACGCTGCGAACCAGGCATTGAAGCTCGCGCCGGATGCGCCGGATATCCTGCAGTACCTCGCCGAGCTCGAAATCGGACGCAGCAACTGGCTGCCTGCCGAGGCGCTTGCGATCAAGAGCTTCACGTTGGGTCCGAAGGTCGGCAGTCTGTGCGCGCGCAACTGGCAGACCGTGGTCGAGGCGCGCGGCGCACTCAACGATACGGCGACTGTGGCGCAGGCAAAGCAGCGTCTGAAGGAATGCCGCGTGGCGCCGCGACTGCGCATGTAACGCAACGCTTTCTCGCCCCCCGATCGTTCCCCATGAACGAATCCGCCGCCGACCTGCTCGGCCCCGACGGTCCGTTTGCGCGCGAAGTGCCGAACTTCGCACAGCGCGCATCGCAGCAGACGATGGCCGCCGCGGTGGAGGAGGCGATCGCCGATCGCCAGATGCTGATCGCCGAAGCCGGCACCGGCACCGGCAAGACCTACGCGTATCTGGTGCCGGCGCTGATGTCCGGCAAACGCGTGATCATTTCGACCGGCACCAAGGCTCTGCAGGATCAGCTGTTCCATCGCGACCTGCCGCAGGTGCGCAGCGTACTCGGTGCGCGCCTGTCGGCGGCGTTGCTCAAGGGCAGGGCGAATTATCTGTGCCTGCATCGTCTGGATCAGGCGCATCTGGAAGGTCGTTTCAGCAGCCGCGAACAGATCTCGCAATTGCAATCGATCCGTGCGTGGTCGAAACGCACCCTGGCCGGAGACCGCGCTGAACTGGCGGAGATTGCCGAGGACTCACCGCTGTGGCCGCGCGTCACCTCCACCACGGAAAACTGTCTCGGCGCGGACTGCCCCTTGTTCGCCGACTGCTTCGTGGTGAAGGCGCGACGTGCCGCGCAGGAAGCGGATCTGGTCGTCGTCAATCATCATCTGCTGTTCGCCGATCTTGCGATCAAGCAGGAAGGATTCGGTGAAATCCTGCCGGGCGCGCATGCCTTCATCCTCGACGAAGCGCACCAGATTCCGGAGCTGGCCGGACAATTCTTTTCGGTGACGCTGTCCGCGCGTCAGCTCAGCGAGCTTGCCAACGATGCGCTGGCCGAATGCACCAACGTCAGCGGCGCGCTCGCGATGCTGCAGCCGGTGCTCGATCCGTTGACGCTCGCGCTGCGGCGCGTGCGCCTCGCGCTCGATCGTTTTCCGGCCAAGGGCGCGTTTGCGCAGATCGAGCGCGATGCCGAAGTCGAGCGCGAACTCGACGAATTGCGCACTGCGCTCGCAGCGTTCAACGAGGTCGTGGCCAAACATGCCGAGCGCAGCCGCGGCCTCGCCAGCGTGGCCGAGCGCGCAGCCCAGCATACGGCCAGGCTCACCCATCTCACCGACAGTGATGCGCGCGATGCGGTGCACTGGTACGAGTTGTCCGCGCACGGGTTCGCGTTCCACGCGACGCCGCTGGATCTCGCGCCTTCGCTGCGCGAGTTGCGCGCGCAAAGTCGGGCGGCCTGGATCTTCACCTCGGCGACCTTGTCGGTTGGCGGGCGCTTCGATCACTTCGCGCGCCAGCTCGGGCTCGACGATCCGCACACGCTGTGTCTGGACAGTCCGTTCGACTATGCGCGCCAGGCGCTCGCGTATCTGCCGCAGGGTCTGCCCGATCCGGCCGCGTCCGACTATGTCGACCGCGTCGTCGCGGCGGCGATCCCGGTGCTCGAAGCTTCGCGCGGGCGCGCGTTCATGCTGTTCACTTCGCATCGTGCGCTGCGCCGTGCGGCGGAATTGCTGCCGACGCGCATCGGCTATCCGCTGTTCGTGCAGGGCAGTGCTCCGCGACATCGCCTGCTGACCGATTTTCGTGCGTCCGGCAACGGCGTGCTGCTCGGTGCGGCGAGTTTCTGGGAAGGCGTCGATGTCGCCGGCGAAGCGCTAAGCGTCGTGATCATCGACAAGCTGCCGTTCGCCGCGCCGGACGATCCGGTCCTGCTGGCGCGCCTGGACGCGTTGCGCGCGGCCGGCGGCAACCCGTTCACCGATTGGCAGATACCGGCCGCGGTGATCGCATTGAAGCAGGGCGCCGGTCGCCTGATCCGCGACGTGCACGATCGCGGCGTGTTGATGCTGTGCGATCCGCGGCTCACTACGCGCGGGTACGGTAAATTGTTCCTGGCGAGCCTGCCGCCGCTGCCGCGCACGCGCTCGCTGCAGGACATCGACGCGTTTTTCTCGGCCGCCGTTCAAACCTGAACGTGCCGGCGCGCCGGCTGGCGCTCGTGTGCCGCCGTTGCACCTTGCTGTATGCGCTGCACAGCAGCGTGACAAATGCCGCCCGAAGCTGCTGTGATACCGGGCTGCTGCACTTCCCCGTTGCTTCGCGACGGTGTTATAAAACCGGATCGGACGAAAGGCTTCGTCCTTGCTCGACCCCCAATCGCTATTCCACGCGGCGGACTTGCACGGAAGCAGGGCCGGCGACTGGCCTTTACCCTCGACAATGTGCGGGAGATTTGAAAGATGAGGAAGTTGGTTCGCGTCAACGCGTTGACATCCGCGGTCGGAGTCGCGCTGCTCGGCATCAGTTTCGGATCGATGGATCTGCAGGCCGCACAAATCGGCAGCCGGCCGGTTTCGACCCAGCAGGCAGCAGGTATCGAACCCTATATCGTGGTCTTCACCGAGCCCGGTCTGTTGAACTACCAGGGCGGCGTGCAAGGCATGGCGGCAACCGCCGCAGTGGCGAACGGACGTTCGCAAAAGCTCGATGTGCACAGCGCCAGCGCGGTCGCCTACAGCAGCTATCTCGATGCGCAGCGCAGCAATCATGTCGCTTCGATCCAGAGTGCGCTCGGCCGCAGCCTGAACGTGACACACAGCTATTCGGTGACCTTGAACGGTATCGCCGCGGACATGACGGCCGCTGAGGCAGCGAGTCTGGCGCAGGTGCCGGGCGTCGCGTCGGTGCGTCGCGCCGGTTTCGAAACGCTGGCGACCTTCCGCGGACCGAAGTTCATCGGCGCCGGTTCGATCTGGGACGGCGATGCAACGCCGGGCCATGTTCCGACCATGGGTCAGGGCGTCATCGTCGGCGATCTCGATGGTGGCACCAACAGCGACCACCCCTCGTTCGCGAACGATCCGACCTGCGGCTTCGATACAACCCATCCGAAGCTGAAGGCGGTCGATTGCAGCAGCAGCAGCGGCGGTCTTTGTAACGGCCCCAACCCGGAAGCGAATCCGGGCTTCGGTCACGGCGTGCACACCTCGAGCACGGCGGCCGGCAACACGATCGACAACACGGTCAACCCGCCGCCGGCGCTGCCGGATGGCGTGACCATGTCCGGCGTCGCCCCCTGCGCCACGCTGTACCACTACAAGGTCTGCCAGACCAACACTTGCGGTGGCGCCGACATCCTCGCCGGTATCCAGAATGCGATCACCGATCAGGTCGACGTGATCAACTTCTCGATCTCCGGCGGCACCTCGCCGTGGTCGGACAACGATCGCAACTTCCTCGACATGGTGCATGCCGACATCTTCGTTGCGGCTGCAGCGGGCAACCTGCAGTCCGGTGAAACCGATCCGACCAGCAAGGTCAACCACCTCGGACCCTGGGTGATGACGGTCGCTGCGTCGAGCCAGGACGAAGTACTGAGTCCGGTGCTTTCGATGACCGGTCCGGGCACGCCGCCGGCCTCCATCACCGCGATTCCGCTGACGCCGAGCGATACCACGACGTCGACGCCGGCGCTCACCGGCAAGCCCGTCAAGTCGTATCCGGCCAATCTGGCAGCGTGCACCGACGGCGGCGGCATTCCGGCGGGTACGTTCACCAACGCCATCGCCCTGGTGCGACGCGGACCGACCAATGTCGGTGGTACCGCCTGCTCGTTCACCGAGAAGGTGACCAACGCGGCCAACGCCGGCGCGATCGCGGTCGTCATCGCGAACAACGTGGCGGGCGTCATCTCGCCGTCGACACCGGGCGTGAGCATTCCGGCATGGTCGATCGACCACACCCCGGGCGACGCACTGATCGCGTTCGTCGGCGCCAACGAGGCGTCCGCCACCGGCGACGTCATTCCGTCGGCGATCGGCAACGTGCAGGGCGATGTGCTGGCCGACTTCAGCTACCGCGGGCCGACCACCGGCAATTTCAAGAACGAGACCAAGCCTGACATCACCGCTCCCGGCGTGAACATCTACGCTGCGTTCGACGACCAGGACAACAATTACGGTCTGGACAGCGGCACCTCGATGGCGACCCCGCACGTCACCGGTTCCGGCGCCCTGATCCGCGCCGTGCATCCGGACTGGACGCCGACCGAAGTGAAGTCAGCCTTGCTGACGACCGCGACGAATGCGACCGGAACGCAGGAAGATGGCGTCACGCCGTGGACGATCGATCAGGTCGGCAGCGGTCGCGTCGACCTGACCAAGGCCGCGTTGGTGGGTCTGACCCTCGACGAGACCTACGAGAACTTCCTCGCCTCCAACCCGAACGGCGGTACGGTCGATCTGCAGGATCTCAACCTGCCGTCCGTGCGCAATGTCGCCTGCGAGACCAGCGGTTGCACGTGGACGCGCAAAGTCACCAACCAGCTTGCCACTGCCGGCAACTGGAACGCGAGCTTCGCTACCACCAGCGGCGATGCCAATGTGACGATTTCGCCGTCGAGCTTCCAGCTTGCTGCCGGAGCCACGCAGGAACTGACGATCACGGCGATTCCGTCGGCGACCGACGACACGCACATCGCGTTCGGCAACATCACGTTGAGCGAAGCGAACGGCGCAGCGCCCGATCAGCACATCACCGTCGCGGTGAAGCCGGCCGGCCTGCCGCCGCCGACCACCGATTGCAACAACGGTGCGTGCGTGCTGAAGATCGATACCTACACCGGCTCGGAATCGCTCAGTGCGGTCGGCGTCGATGTCGGTACGTACTTCCTGTGGCTGAACCGCTTCACGCCGGATCCGACCGACTACCCGTTCACCTTGACGAACGTGCAGACGATCTTCCTCGGTTCGTTGAATGGCGGCACGGTCGGCGCGGTGGTCGGCGATACCTTCGATGTCTATGTCTATCAGGACAATGACAACGATCCGTCGAATGGTGCGACCCTGGTTGCCGCGGTTCCCGGTGTTGCCGTGACGGCACCGCTCGGTTCGATCCAGACGATCACCCTGCCCAATGGCGGTGTCCAGCTGAATGGCCCGGGCGACGTGATCATCGCGCTGGACTACCACGGTCCCGGCGGCCACAGCCCGGCCACGGCGGATTCAGGTCCCGATGCAGGTCGTTCCTGGCTGAGCCAGAACTTCCATTCGATCGCCCCCGGCAAGAGCAGCACGAGCCCGCAGGGCAACGATACGATCTTCATCGACGGCTTCGACGGTAACACCGCTCCGGTGGGTCCTGATCTGGCCACTGAAGATCTGGTGCTCGCGTCTCAGGCGGTCAGCGGATTCACCGACAACTGGCTCATCCGCGGCAACGGCGTCAAGACGGATGGCCAGGGAGTGAAGTTCGGTACGACCGGCAAGTAAGCGCCGACCTACTGTTCCACTGATATTGACGGCGCGGGAATTTCCCGCGCCGTTTTTTTTTTCGATCGTTGAAGGAAATGCTGGCTAACGGGTTGCGCGCTTGACTACGCGAGCGTGCTCATCGCTCAACACTCGATGACATTCACCGCCAAGCCGCCGCGCGAGGTTTCCTTGTACTTGTCCTTCATGTCGCGCCCGGTGTCGCGCATGGTCTTGATCACCTTGTCGAGCGACACGCGGTGCTTGCCGTCGCTGCGCATCGCCATGCGCTGGGCGTTGATCGCCTTGACCGAGCCCATCGCGTTGCGTTCGATGCACGGAATCTGCACGAGGCCGCCGATCGGGTCGCAGGTGAGGCCGAGGTTGTGTTCCATGCCGATCTCGGCGGCGTTCTCGACCTGATAGATGCTGCCGCCGAGCGCTGCGGCTAGACCGCCTGCGGCCATCGAGCAGGCCACGCCGACTTCGCCCTGGCAGCCGACTTCGGCGCCGGAAATCGAGGCGTTTTCCTTGTACAGGATGCCGATCGCGCCGGCGGTCAGCAGGAAATCGACGATGCCGTCCTCGTTCGCCTTCGGACAGAAGCGCTCGTAGTAGTGCAGCACCGCGGGCACGATGCCGGCGGCGCCGTTGGTCGGCGCCGTGACGACGCGGCCGCCGGCCGCATTTTCCTCGTTGACCGCGAGCGCATACAGATTGACCCAGTCGAGGATCGTCAAGGGATCACGCAGCGCCGCCTCGGGACGTTCGCGCAGGTCCGCCAGCATCGCCGGCGCACGCCGCTTCACATGCAGGCCGCCGGGCAGTGTGCCGCTCTCGCGCGTGCCGCGTGCGACGCAGCCCTGCATCGCTTTCCAGATCGTCAGCAGGCGTTCGCGGATATCGCTCTCGCTGCGCCAGGATTTTTCGTTGTCGAGCATTACCTGCGCAATCGTCTTGCCGCTCTGCTCGCACATCGCGAGCAGTTCGTCGCCGCTGTGGAACGGATACGGCAGCGGCGTGGTGTCGGCGACGATGCGGTCGTCGGCGGCTTCGTCCTCGTTGACGACGAAACCGCCGCCGACCGAGTAGTAATCGCGCGTGGCGAGCAGTTCGTCGTTCGCCGCGTACGCGCTGAAGCGCATGCCGTTGGAGTGATACGGCAGTTTCTGGCGCTTGTTGAAGAGCAGATCGGCCTTTTCGTCGAACGCGATCTCATGCCGTCCGAGCAGACGGATTTTCTTTTCGCCGCGGATGCGCTTCAACGTCGCCGGGATCACTTCGGGATCGATCGAATCCGGCATCGAGCCTTCCAGACCGCACAGCACCGCCTTGTCGGTGCCGTGGCCGCGGCCGGTCAGCGCGAGCGAGCCGAACAATTCGCAGCGCACGCCTACCACACGGTCGAGCACGCCGGGTTGGTCGAGCCAGCGCGAGACGAAGCGCGCTGCAGCGCGCATCGGTCCGACCGTATGCGAAGAGGAAGGTCCGATACCGATCTTGAACAGGTCGAAGACGCTGACGGCCATGCTGAGGATGCCTCGAGAATGATGCGCAGGCGCGTGCCGGAGCCGCGCTGAGTGCGTCGGCGGCGCGGCCTGCGACGAAGGCCGCTATTCTAATGCTTTGCCGGAAACCTGCCGCGATGGCCTTCGTTCTTTACCAGCGCGATGACTGCCAGCTGTGCGATCACGCGCTCGCCTTGCTGGCCGGGGCGCATGCGCCTGATTTCGAGTCGTGCTGGATCGATGACGATGCCGCGCTCGAAGCGCGCTATGGCGAGCGCGTGCCGGTACTGCGCGATACCGCATCGGGTGCCGAGCTCGACTGGCCGTTCGATGCGCAACGGCTCGCGCGCTTCCTTGCTGCCGGTGATCCGCTGGCGCGCGGCTGAACGCCTGCGGCAACCTCGGGTTTGCCCGAGGTACGAGGGTGCCGCCTTCAGCCGATACTTTCCGAAGCCTTGCGCATGCAGCGCGGATGCGCCGGGACACGATTCCAGCCAGACCATGCGAGTCTCGTCATGCGCAAGCTTCTTTCCCTCCTATTCGCGAGTGCGATCGTGATGAACAGCTCCCAGGCTCAGGAAACGCCGCACACGCCGCCCACCGGCTCGGCCGAACGCACGGCAATACTGGAGGCCGCGCGCAAGCCCGCCGTCGAGGACCTCGGCAAGCCGGTCGAATTCGTCGTCAAGCAAATCGATGTGCTCGATCAATGGGCCTTCCTGCATGCGCGCATGCAGTCGCCCGGCGGCCAGACGATCGACTACGCCGGAACGAAGTACGCGGACGCGGCGCAGCGCGGGCAGAAATCGGCGAGCTATGCAGCGCTGCTGCAACGTTCCGGCAACGGCTGGAGCGTGGTCGCCTTCAGCATCGGCCCGACCGATGTGGCCTGGGTCGGCTGGGCGCAGGAATACTCGGCGCCAGCCGTGCTGTTCGAACCCGCAGACACAGCATCGCATTGATCGCACACGGCTGAAACGCGCGCCGTCGTCGGCGCGGAGACGAGGCACAAAAAAAGGCGCGGATCCTGCGATCCGCGCCTTTCTTCATTGCGTCACCGATCAGGGCGGCGCGAGGATGAACGAGCCGGAGATGCTCGCCGAGTAGCTGTCGTAGTTGATCTGCTGGTTGTTGCGATCGGGATGGTTGTTGGAACCGATCAGCGTGACATGGCCGTGACCGTCGTTGCTGGCGACGATTTCGGTATGCGACTCGCCATGCGCGCCGTTGCAGATCCACACATCGCCGGGTTTCGCATCGGCCAGGCTCACCTGGTGCCAGCCTTGCGCACGCAAACGGTTGTTGAGGTCGCTCACGCCGAGCGTGTGCCAGTTGATCTGGCCCGACTGCTGCAGCATCGAGGAGACGAAGTTCGCGCACGACTCGCTGGTGTCGCAGGGCTTGGTCACGCCGGCGCGTTGCAGATCCGATTCGTAGCGGTTCAAGTATTGCTTGGCGTGCGCGGCCGCATCGCTGCCCTTCACCGTTCCGCTCGAGGTCGGGCCACTGACCGGTGCGCTGCCATTGGTCTTGCCGGCGCCGCCGGGGATATGCACGGTCTGACCTGCGTAGATCAGGTTCGCATTCTTGATCTGCGGATTGGCCGCGAGCAGGGCCGCCAGCGAAATACCGTTGCGACCGGCGATGCCCGACAAGGTGTCGCCGCTGCGCACGCTGTAGTTGCTGCTGGCCGCCGCATGCGTCGCACCGCCCGGCAGATGCACGGTCTGGCCGGCGTAGATCAGATTCGGATTCCTGATCTGCGGGTTGGCCGCTTCGAGTGCTGCCAGCGACACGCCATGGCTCTTCGCGATTGATGAAAGTGAGTCGCCGCTCTTCACCGTGACCGTTCCGCCCGCGCTGGTCGGCGGCGTGCTCGGCTTGGATGGCGTCGTGCCGCCGGTGCTCGGCTTGCCGCCGTCGCTCGGCTGCGTCGGCGTGGCGCCCTTGTCGATCGCGTTCGCATTCGCGATGCGCGCATCGAGGTGCGGAATGCCGGGGCGTTCGTACTTGTTGCAGACGATGGTCGCCGCATCGGTCGCGTTGGTCGCGCCCTTCAGCGCGCGTCCGGCGCCGGCTTCGGTCGTCGTCAGCTCATGCTGGATGAACTGAAGTTGTTCCTTGAAGGTCGAGCCGTGGATGTCGTGACCGGCCCAGGCTTTGAACGCGGCCTGTCGTGGAGCTTCCCACTGTCCGAGGCCGTAGCCGGGACCGCCGCCATTCTGGCCGCGCGTCGGATCGACGCCGCTTTCGGCCTGCAGATTGCCGACGATGCCGGCCGCCTGTGCGCGCGTCCAACCCTGGCTTTCGAAATAGCCCATGGCTTCGTTGATGCGGCCCTGGGTCGAGCTGGGCGTCGCACCGCCGGCCGCGGTCGGGCCGCTCGGGCTCTTCACGCCGCCGTTGTCGTGGCTGCCGCCGCTCGGAATCGAGATGCGCTGACCCGGGTAGATGACGTTCGGGTTGTTGATCTGCGGATTGGCCGCTTCCAGCGCCGCCAGCGAAACACCGTGCTCGGCCGCGATCGAGGAAAGGGTATCGCCGTGTTGAACGGTGACTTCGTTACCGCCGCCGCTGCCTTGCAGAGACAGCGTTTGCTGGGAGCCTACTGCGCCGACTGAGGACATGATCTGGTCTCCGCCAGAGGGAAGGGATGTGCCTGTGCAGTAGACAGGTCAAACCCCCCGCATGCCCATCCGTGTGTTCCCTAGGCTAGGGCTTTCCCGAGGTCGGCGGCGGAACCAGATGCGCGGCCTGCGCCTGGGCGGCCTCGACCGACGGTGTGCGCCAGCCGGACTTCACGCCCCACACGTAGAACACGGTCGCGACGACGGCGACGAAGACGAGATCCCAGCCGTAGGCAATCCAGCCGTGACCGCCGAAGCGTTCGCTGCCGGCCCACGACACCAAGGCAATCGTCGGCAGATACACGATCAGCCACCAGGCGCCATCGAGCTGGCGGCGAAAATCACGCCAGCTACAGCGGAACTGGTAGTAGAAATACACCGGCAGCGCGACCACCATCAGCAGGATGATCTCGCCGGTCAACGGCCACTTCGCCCAATACAGCAGCTCGGTCGCGAAGATGAAGGCGAGCGCGGCAATCACCGGCAGACCCTTCAGGCGCAACGGGCGATGCAGATCCGGCGCGGTGCGGCGCAGCGTCATCGCACTGACTGGGCCGGTCAGATAGGAAATGATCGTCGCGACCGAAATCACCGCGGCGAGCGTGCCCCAGCCGCGGAAGAAGAACAGGAACAGGAACGACACCGCAAGATTCAGCCACATCGCCGGGCGCGGCACGCCGTACGTCGGATGCAGGCGGCCGAGGATCTTCGGCAAGGTGCCGTTGCGTTCCATGCCGTAGATCATGCGCGAGGTCGTCGCGGTGTACGTGATGCCGGTGCCGCTCGGGCTGATGAAGGCGTCGACGTAGAGCAGCATCGCCAGCCAGTGCAGCTGGACGATGATCGCGAGCTGGGCGAACGGCGAGCTGAAATCGATGCCGTGCCAGCCGGATTTGGCGAGCATTTCCGGCGGCACCGCGCCGATGTAGGCAACCTGCAGGATCAGGTACACGATCGTCGCCAGCACGATCGAGCCGAGCACGGCGAACGGAATGCTGCGACCAGGATCGCGCGCTTCGCCGGCCAGGTTCACCGGACTCTGAAAGCCGTTGAAGCTGAAAACGATGCCCGCCGTCGCGACCGCACTGAGCACGGCGGCAAGATCGATCGAATGCGCATCGCCGTGGATGCCGACCTCGAAGTTGCCGGTGTGAAAGCCGCTGGCGATCAAGGCGACGCCGGTGGCCGCCGGCACCACCAGCTTGAACACCGTGATCGCGCTGTTGGAATGCGCGAACAGTTTCACGCTCCAGAAATTCAGCAGGAAATAAATGATCACCAGGCCCGCTGCGATGAGCAGGCCCGGCGGCGTCAGTTCGCCGTGACCGCCCGGCATCTGCACGTACAAGTCGTGCGCCCATTGCCACGGCCACGACGCCATGTATTGCACCGAGGCTTCGGCTTCGACCGGGATCACCGAGACGATCGCGATCCAGTTCGCCCAGGCGCCGATGAAACCGACCAGCGAGCCGTGCGAATAATGGCTGTAGCGCACCATGCCGCCGGATTCGGGAAACATCGCGCCGAGTTCGGAGTAGGTCAGCGCAATCGTCATGATGATCGCCGCGCCGATCACCCAGGCCCACACCGCGCCGGGTCCGGCCAGCCCTGCCGCGCGCCATGCGCCGAACAACCAGCCCGAGCCGATGATCGAACCCAGACCCGTCAGCATCAGGGCCCAGGGGCCGACGTCGCGGCGGATGGCGTAATGATCGGACATGCGCATTCCCGGCTCGCCGCGGCGCGGCGCGAGCGATGATGGTCGCAGGTCAAGCGCAGAATGTCAGCGTCCCGCGCGATGCACGCCACGCGATCGTTTCGATGCGGTGCTGGTCGGTATCCGCAGCTTCGCCGGCGCGGCACGTGGCGCGTGCCGGCGAAGCCCTGCAGCGTCGCGCGTCGCTCAGTCGAAGCCGTTCGCGAAAATGACGTCGTTGCGCAGGCGCACGACGAGGTTGTCGGTTGCATTGGCGCCGCCCGGCACATAGGCGATGCCGGCGGCGATGATGTCGTCGCCCTGCATCGTGGCGCCGAGGAACGCCTGCACGCTCGGCGTCGTCAGGCCGAAGTCGTAGGTGCGCCGTCCGAGCGTACCGAAGCCGGCATCCAGCGAGCCGTCGCTGTCGAGGCGCACGGCGGCGGCATACAGGGAATTCGGCAACGCGTACTGCGCCGCACCGACGACCAGCACGTGACCGTCGGCTTGCTCGCGGATGTCGAGTCCGAAATCGATTCCGTTCGGAATCAGGTCGAAGGTGACCAGGGTCTTGCCGTCGATGCCGAAGGTATTGTCGGGCGATCCGTCCGGCTGCAGGCGGGCGACGCCGATGTCCTGATTCGGCGTGCTCGACGGCGATACATCGACATTTCCGCTCAGCAGGATCTTGCCGTCGGTCTGCAGGGAAAGGCCGTAGCAGGTGTCGCTCGCCGTCACGCCCACGTCGAATGCGACGGTCGCGCGGCCATCGGCATTGAAATTCGCATCGAGCGTGCCGTTCGGCAGCAGACGCGCGACCGCGTAGTCCACATCGGTACCCGTGGGACCCTTGTCGGCGCTGCCGGAAATCACGATGCGACCGGAGGAATCGATCGCGACCCGTGAAGCCATGTCGTTCATGTTGGTGCTGCCGAGCAGATCGAAGCCGACGGTGACCTTGCCGGTGAGGTTGAAGCTTGCATCCGGACTGCCGTCGCTGAGCAAACGAACCACGCCGAAGTCGGTGCCGTGGTCAGGCGTCGCGACCGTGCCGGCGACGACGATCTTGCCGTCGGCCTGGATCGCCATGTCGGCGGCATCATCGCTGCTGCTGCCGCCGACGAGATCGAATGACACGATCTTCTTGCCGGTACCGGCGCCGAAGGTCGTATCGAGCGTGCCGTCGCTGGTCAGTCGTGCGACGCCGAAATCGTTGCCGCTGGTCGCGCCGCTCGCCGATATGGTGCCGGCGACGACGATCTTGCCGTCGCTCTGCAAGGCGATCGACTTGGCGACGTCGGCGCCGCCGCTGCCGGTGAAATCGATCGTGACCTGACCGTCGAAGCTGAAGCTGAGATCCGGCTGGCCGTCGGCGGTGAAGCGCGCAACGAAGAAATCGCTGCCCGAGCCGCCGTTGTCGACCCGTGTGCCGCAAATCAGGATCTTTCCGTCCGGCTGCACGATCGGGCGGCATGCTGCGATGCCGCCGGAAGCGTCGGTGACGCCGGTCAGTGCAATGCCGTTGGTGCCGAAGGTCGGGTCCAGATCGCTGTCGTCGGCGACCGCGGTGCCGACGGTGCCGGCAACCAGTGCCAGCGAAATCAACGTGCGCGAGATGAGCATGAAATTCCCCTGTCGATGTTGGCGCAGAATCCTCGATATGCCGGCCGCGCGTGTGCGATTGGCGCACGGCGCAGCCGCGAACTCCGTCACACTTTCGGCCGGGCTCCCTTCGAGCCCTGCCGTCCCCTACATTCTGCTGCGAAGCGGCGCGTTCGTCGCGCGCCTGGTCATTCGGCCGGCGTTCCCCCGATCGCCGCCCCAGCTCAGAGCAGCGACTTGGCGTGATCGAGCACGCTGGCGCAGGCTTTCTTGGTCAGCGATTCCTTCAGTCCGCCCACCTTGGCAAGGTCGACGCTGTTGCCGTCGCCGGTCTTCACCAGGCCCTTGGCGCCATCGGCGTAGTCGGCCTTGTCCGCATCCGAGCTGTCGCCCGCGCCGAGCTTGCCCATCAGCTTGTCCTTGACCGAGCTGGCGGCGTCGCCGTCGAGGTAGTTGTTCTTCACGCAGAACTCGACGACGCCGGCCGCATTGCCGGCGCTGCCGGATGCGAGCGAGGAAAGATCGGCGCCGCCGGCGAGGCCCTTGAGGTCGCCGAGGTTCTGCGCAGCGCCACTGCCGCAGAATCCGAACAGCGCGAAGCTGACACCGAGGATCATCGAAAATGACGGGTTCGTTTTCATGATTGCTGCCTCCAGTCGCCGGATTGGCCTGCCACGCGGGTGCGTGCCGGTTGACCTTACTCCGTCGCGTGTTGCGAATACATGAAGCGATCAGCGCAAGCAGGCCGACCGGCGTGCCGTGCACGCCGGCTCAGCGCGGCGCCCGGTTGCGCAGTCGTTTCAGGATCTCCGCACGCGCCTCGCGCAGGATCGAATCGCGATCGAGGCTGTCGACGATTTCCGCAACGGCGCGCTTGGGACCTTTTTCGCCCCACGACTTGCCGGCGACCAGATAATTCTCCGCGGCACGTCCGACCAGCTCGGTTGCATACCAGGCCAGCGCGCCCTGCGCACCGGCGGTGACGAAGGTCGAAAAGCCGGCGCTGAATCCCTTCAGCGCGGATGCGACCAGATGCACGCTCCAGATGGCGCCCATCAAGGCGGCCAGTTGCGCCGAGATGACCACGATCAGCGAGCTGGCTTCGGCCTTCGTCAGCGGCAATCCGTAAATGCGGCCGAGGTGCATCACCAGCGCCGCATCCAGCGCACCGGCAGCGAGCAGGTCGGCCACCGGAATCGGATTCAGCGCAACCGCGACGCTTTTCGCGAGGCAGTACTGGCGGATGGTTTTCGCGGCGAGATCGCGCCGCGCCTCGGCGATGCGCGCGCCGACCTGATCGGACAGCCGGCCGGCGAACAGACTCGCGTTGAGTGCGACCAAGGTCTTGCCCTCGCGCGTGACGACGGCGGTGAGCCGATCGCGCAGGGCGTCGAGCTCGGGGATGCGCTCGGCAAGCTCGATGCGTTCGACGCCGTCGCCGTCGACACGGATGCGCTTGAGCGGTGTCGGCTGCGCACTGATCGCGACGACATCGTCGGGCAGCACGATACCGGCCGCATGTTCGCGCAGACGTTCGAGCAGACGTTCGCGTTCGTCGTCGCCGTAGCGATCCGCCTTGTTCAAGGCCAGCAGCAGAGGCCGTTCGGTGCGCGCGAGCAGGTGCAGCGCGTCGCGTTCGCGCTGGGTCATGTCGCCGTCGACGACGAAGATCACCAGATCGCATACGCCGGCGACTTCGAATGCGAGTTTCTCGCGCGCCTCGCCGTCGAGTTCGTCGATGCCGGGCGTGTCGATCAGATGCACGCCACTGCCGGCGACTTCGCGCCAGCTGCGCTGCGTCGCTTCGCGCGTCGTACCGTGCAGCACGCCGACACTGAAGGCGTTCTGCCCGAGCAGGGCATTCGCGAGTGCGGATTTGCCGACGCTGACGCGGCCGAACACCGCGATATGCAATTCGCCGCGTTCGAGTTTCGCCAGCATCGCTTCGAGGCGACCGAACTCGGCGGCGAGATCGCTGCGTATCGCAAGCGGAATCTGCGGGTCATCGAGCAAGGCGCGCAGGCTCGCGGTAGCGAGCAGGTTGTGCGCGTCGCCGCGCGGTCCGCCATCGTCGCCGCCGAGCGTATCCGGCGGGCGCAGGGCACGCTCGCGCAATCGCTGCCACAGCGAGGCGAGGCTATTCACGCGACGTCCCGCATGAATTCACGTCGATGGCGCAAACGCAATGCTCGCGTGGTCTACTTCGCGCCGAGCACGAGATGCCCATGCACCGGAACATCGGCGCCGACATCCGACCAGTCGCCGCCCGCGCCGAGTCCGTAGTCGGCGCGCTTCAATACGGTATCCACATCGAGCGTCGCGCTGTTGCCGCTCTCGGCGAACTTGACCTTCAAGGTTACGGGCTGCGTCTTGTCGCGGATCGTCAGCTTGCCTTTCGCCTCGACACTGCCGTCGGCTGCCTTGGCGAATGATTCGGTGACGAAATGCGCCTTCGGTGTTTTCTTCACGTCGAAGAAATCCGCGCCGTGCAGCGAATCGTCGCGATCGCTGTTGGCCGTGTCGGCGCTGGCGAGATCGATTTCCACATCGAATTTCGCCTTGGCCAGATCAGCGGCGTCATAAGCGATGGTCGCGCTGAAGGTCTTGAACTTGCCGTCGAACGCTTCGCCTTGATAACTGCCCTTGAAGCTGAGCGAACTCTTTGCGGCATCGACCTGCCAGTCGCGCGCGAACGCGGCGGCCGGCAGCAGCAGGGCAACGCAGAGGATGGAACGCAGCATGGTCGTACTCCTTGAATCAGCGAAGATCGGTGGCGCGTGCGCGTGTCGGCAGCATGCGTCGCAAGGTCTCGTTGCGATGATGGAAATGATGGATCAGGGCCATCGTCGCGTGACCTGCGGCGACGATGGCGAGAATCCAGAACAGCGTCTCGTGCGCACCTTCGGCGAACGCCTTGATCGCATCGTCCTTGCCGCCGGTCAGGCTCGGGATTTTTATCAGGTTGAACCAGTACAGCGGACGCAGGCTCGAGGCCGAATCGAACAGCCATCCCGACAGTGGCACCGCGAAGATCAATGCGTAGAGCAGGGCATGGCCTGCGCGCGCGCCGAGTGCCTGCCAGTGCGGAATGCCGGCCGCTTCGCGCGGATGCGGATCGAATGCGCGCCACGCCAGACGCAACAGCGCGAGCGCGAAAATCGTCAGCCCGAGCGACTTGTGGAACGAATAGACCGGAATCGTATTCGGCCGTTTCGGCAGTTCGACCATGACCAGGCCGATGATCGCCTGGGTCAGGATCAGTACGACGACAGCCCAGTGGAAGAACTTCGCCAGACTTCCCCAATGGGTCGCGTCACTTTTCAGCGCCATCTTTGTTTTCCTGTTCACTGGGTCGGGCGGCGTCGCCGTCGCGGATGCCTTCGATCTCGAAACGCAGTTCGATGTTCTCGCCGACGACATCGGCATAGCGTTTCATGTCGAAGGCCGAACGCTGCAAGGTGGCGGTCGCGGAAAATCCCGCCTTGCGCTTGAACAGATACGGATCGGTGCCGAGGCGATTCAGCGTGAACGCGACATCGACCGGCTTGTGCTCGCCGCGAAAATACAGATCGCCGTGTATCACTCCGCTCTGTGCTTCCTTCTTCTCGACGCTGCGGCTGACATAGCGCGCGGTCGGCCAGCGTTCCACATCGAGGAACTGGCCCGACTTCACCATCTTCGTCCACTTCTCATCGCCCATGTCGGCCGCGCCGAGATCGATCGTCACGTCGACGCGGCTCGCGCTCCAGTCCTTCTCGTCGAACTGGAACCAGCCTTCCTTCACGCGCAGGCGGCCGAGTGGATGCGAGAAATGCTGGTGGTCGGCGCTGAACCAGACCTGGGTATGCACCGGATCGAAGCGGAAGGTTTCGGGCGCGGCCGAGCTCAGCGCCGGGACGAACAGCAGCACGGCCGCGAGGATTTTCGCGCATGCGGATTCTCGCGTTCCGATCCGGCTTGGTCGCGAAGACGGGGACGAGACGGCGGCTTCAATGGTTCGCATGAGCGCGAGCTTGGCAAAAACGCGTGCCGCGCGCTACCGCCGTGGTGTGAACGATGCATCCACGGTCGCTCATCGATCGGGCGGATCGGAGCGTCCGCTGCGCGCCGCTTCGAAGGCGATCCGCGCAACCCGTTCGACGCGTTCGCGCGCCGGTTCGGCGAGCAGGGCCTGCACGCGCGTCGCGACATCGGCCGCATCGAGGCGGGCGTGTTCGGTCAGGGTCGCCGCCAGTGCGCTGCCGAGGCTGTCGAAGACGAGCCCGTAGGCGATCGCGTGGAGCACGCCGCCGCCGAGTGTGCCGAGGCCCGGAAACGCCTTCAGGGCATTGCCGGCGATGGCGAGCACGATCGCGGTGGTATTGCGCACGCTGAAGCCGACGCGCGACAGCAAGGCCTCGACATCGAGGTCACGCACCGCGACGCCGTGGATGCGCGCAAGCTCGCGTACCAGGGCGGTGCCGAGCGCACCCTGGATCAGGATGTCGCTGCCCGGCGCGACCGCCGCCATCGCGCCGACGATGGCGCGACGCGTGTACTTGGTCACCGTTTCCGCCGACTCGCGCGCGGCGGTGGCGCGCGCGAGTTCATCGCCGCGACGTCCGACTTCGGCCAGCACCGCCGCTTCGCGCGCGCCTTCGAGGCCGCCGGCGCCGACGCGCGTGACCTCGGACAAGGCGTCGAGCAGGGCGTCGATGTCGGCGACGCGTTCGCGCTCGACCTTTTCGACACGCCGGTCGGCGAGCACGCGTTCGTAGCGTTCGCTGCCGCCCGCGCTGATCGCGACGATCGCGCGCACGTGTTGGGCGTGTTTTTGTGCGAAGCGTTGCAGCAGCGCGTTGCGTTCGTCTTCCTCGTAGAGGTCGGCCTTGTTCAAAGTCAGCACGATCGGTTTTCCGAAGCCGGCCAGCCAGGCGAGTTCGTTGGCCTGCGCGCGGGTCAGATCGGAAGCGCATAGATAGACGACGGCGTGCGCGCGCAGTGCCTCGTCGCGCGCGAGCTGTTCGTGCACGAGGCCATCGACTTCGCCGCTGCCGGGCACATCGGCGAGGATCAGTACGCGGCCGTCGCGCAAGCGCCCGCGATGATGCGCGACGATGCGTGTGGTGCCGCCGCGCACGTCGATCTCCGGCGCGGTTTCGGGAGCGAGCGCGCGAATCAGGCTGGATTTTCCAGTGGAGATTTCGCCGAACAACGCGACATACAACTCGCCGCTGCTGCGGCGGCGATCGAGTTCGACCAGCTCGGCTTCGAGCGCCGCGGTTTCCACCTTGCGTGCACGCAGCGTATCGATGCGTGTAACGACATCCGAACGCGACAATGGAATCGGTGCGCGCAGGGATGTCTTGCGTGCCGGCCGCGCGATCCGCCAGAGCAGCCATGCGGTCGCGCAGACGAGCAGGGCGCCCGCCATGATCAGCGGCAGGCGCAACCACAACGGCATCGCGAGCAGTCGCTGATAAAACTCCAGCAGTCCGTTCAAGGTCGCGACGATGAAGCCGAGCAGCAGGGCGGCCGCGATCGCCAGGGCGGCGAAGAAGAACAGGCGCAGGGGAAGGCGTGCAGGAGGCATCAACGTGTAAAACGGCGCCGGCTATGATTGACCGTTGTCGACTGATACTCTGTCACAATCTTTAACCATTGGTCTATTACGTTTCTCTGATGGCATGTGTAGCGTCTCAAGCGCTGCACTTGGCAGCACAACGAAGGAGTTGGAGTGTCCATTTTTGACGCAATTCTCATTGCAATGGGTGTGTACACGCCAGAAATGAACAGAGCCGAGTTTGTCGGCGGCTGAATCTAGCTGTCGCATCAAGCGCGAAAGCGCTTGATGCGACAATTATAGATTCCTGTGCAACGTTCATACGCACTCCTTTTACTTACCGCGTTCCTTACAGCGCGTGCCTCGCTACCACCCGCACCGCCCCAGTTCGTACCATTGGGTGTTGCTGATGGACTGCCGTCGAGCATGGTCTATAAGGTCGTGCAAGACCGCGACGGCTTCGTCTGGATCGGCACGAAGGACGGTCTTGCGCGATACGACGGGGTCGGGTTCCGTACGTTCCGTCACGATCCGAGCGAGTCCGGGACGTTGGCCTCGAACGACGTCTCCACCATATTGGTCGACCGCGATGGCCGATTGTGGTGCGGTGGCGAGGCCTCGGGCTTGAATCGTCTCGAAGCTGATGGCAGGACATTCACGCACTGGACGCATCGTCCGAACGAGCGGGACACCCTCGGCAGCAACGATCTATTCGCACTTGCACAGGACGCTTCCGGCGCGATTTGGGCCGGGACCTATCTTGGCGGTCTTAATCGTCTAGAAGGGGATGCACGCTTTTTGCACGTTGACCACGATGCTGAGGATCCGCGCAGCCTGCGTTCGAGCACGATCTACGCGTTGCATGCCGACCAGCGCAATCGTTTGTGGGTTGGCACCGATGAGGGGCTCGACGTGCGTAATGCGGACGGAGGCATCGTGCATGTCGAACTACCGCAACTTGCACAACGCCCTGGGGCGTCGGTCGTGATGAGCTTCCTAGAGGAGGCTGACGGCGGCATGCTGGTTGGCACCCGCAAAGGTCTGTTCCGCGTCGATGCAGAACTCCATCCGCGGGGCGAGGTCGCTTCCGCGACACCAACTCTTATGGTCTCCGCGCTCGCACGTAGCAAGGCAGACGATAGTCTATGGCTCGGCCTGCTGAGCGGAATGGGTCGGTTTGATGTGCACGGTCTGCACCTCTACGACGCCGAGGAAGCCGTGCCGGGCGCGTATCCGGGAGCGCGCACAATGGATATCCACGTCGATACTGAGGGGGGCGTGTGGTTTGCGCTGCTCGACGGCGGCGTGGCGCGCCTGCCACCACATTGGCGCAACTTCGCCGCGTTCCGGCATGTTCCCGGCGACATCACAAGCTTGACCCACTCGCGCGTGAAAGCGCTTGGTGTCGAGGGCACGCGTGCGATCTGGGCGGCGACCGGCAATGACGGCCTCGATCGCATCGATCGCGTCAGCGGACAGATCGAACGCTGGGGCGAGCGACTGCATACGATCGGGCAGCGGTTGACTGCGGTGCTGCCGGATGCCGACGATCAAATTTGGGTTGGTTTTCAGACCGGCGGGCTGCGTCGCTACTCGTTGAAGACAATGAAGACCATTGACCTGCCGGTCGATCTGACCCGAGATGATGCATTGCCTTTGGGGTATGTCGACAATCTCGCACGCGTGCGAGATGGCAGCCTTTGGGTAAGTGCGCGCGGCGGGGGCGTCGCGCATGTAGGCGGCGACCCTCCACGCGTTCTGCACCGATACACACTCGGTACGAAGACCCTCGGCGATGCCGATGTTGCCGTGCTCGCACTCGACGCGCAGGAAGTACCTTGGCTCGCTACCGCTAGTGGCGTCGAGCGTTACGATGCCGCCGAGGATCGCTTCGTTGACGTCCCGGGCATCCCTCAGGAATCGATCAGCGCGCTCGCGTTCTCGGCCGAAGGCGCACTGTGGACTCATCGACTTGGCGTGCTCGAACGCTATCGTATCGTTGCCCATGGCGCGGTTCTTGAGCAGCGCTTCGACGGCAGCAATGGCTGGCCGACCTTTAAAGCCGAGGCTCTCGTGGTGTCTGCCGACGGTAGCGTGTGGGTTACCTCACTGCGTGGTCTGTGGCGCATTGATCAGAAGACAAATGCCGTGCGCAGTTTCGACGCGCACGATGGCCTGCCGAGCCAGGAATTTGAAACTCGTGCGCTTGTCGCAGCTGGGGACGGGACGCTGTACGCGGGTACGCTCGGCGGCGCGGTTGCGTTTGACCCGCTCGCACTGGAACTGGTCGCACCCGCTCCAACTTTGCGTATTACCGCGCTTAGTGTGAGGCGCGGTGCGGGCACTCGGCTACTTGATGGCGCCGACACGATAGAGCTGCAGCATGACGATCTTGATTTCCGCGTCGAAGCGCGCGCGCTGTCGTATGCGAATCCCGCCTCGAACCGCTACCGCTTCCGACTCGAAGGTTTCGACCCGGACTGGGTCGAGGCCGAGCGCGGCGAACGCGTGTATTCGCAGCTCGCGCCGGGACGCTACCGTCTGCACGTGCGCGCTGCGAATGCGGATGGCGCCTGGAGCGAGCTCGCGCAGCCGTTGTCGATCCATGTCGCGCGTGCACCGTGGGCGACACCCTTCGCTTATGCGCTGTACGTGCTCGGCGCGGCGCTGCTCGCCTATCTGTCGCTGCGCGGGTATCGCGCGCGTCTGCGCCGTCGTCATTCCGATGCGCTGATCGCGGAGCGTCGCCGCGCCGACGAGCAGCTGCTCGAAGCCAAGTCCAGCTTTCTCGCGACGATGGGCCACGAGATCCGCACGCCGATGACCGGCGTGCTCGGCATGAGCGAACTGTTGCTCGGCACCGCGCTCGATGAACGTCAGAGCGGTTACGCACGCGCGATTCATCAGTCCGGTGAACTCATGCTGCGCGTCGTCAACGACAGTCTCGACCTCGCGCGCATCGAAGCGGGCAAACTCGCGCTCGATCTTGCACCTTTCGATCCGGCCAACCTGCTGCGCGAGGTCGCCGCGGTGGAACGCCCGCTGGCCGAACGCAAGGGTCTCGCGCTGGTCGTGCAGATCGCGCCGGATCTGCCCTCGCGCGTCAACGGCGATGCGCTGCGCATCAAGCAGATCCTGCTCAATCTCGCCGGCAACGCAATCAAGTTCACCGAAGCCGGCACGGTGACGCTCGGGCTTTCGCGCAGCGACGCCGGCGGCTTGAATTTCCGCGTCAGCGACAGCGGACCCGGCATGAGCGAAACCCTGCGCTCACGCTTGTTCGGCCGCTTCGAGCAGGCCGACGGCGTGGCACGCCAGCATGGCGGCAGCGGACTCGGCCTCGCGATCTGCCGCGAACTTGCGCAGCTGATGGGCGGACATATCGATGTCGAAAGCCGGATTGGCGTCGGCAGCACGTTTTCGCTGCAGCTTGCATGCGCCGATGTCGAGGATCGCGAAATTCCCGCGGATGCAGTTGTTGCATCGAACAAGCGCAGCGGCCTGCATGCCTTGCTGGTGGAAGATGACGCCACCGTTGCGGATGTCATCGTCGGCCTGCTCGGGCAGCTCGGCCATCGCGCGACGCATGCGCCGAATGGCCTGGCCGCGCTGGCCGCGTTGAAGCGGGTCGGATCGGCGTCCGCTCCTGTCGACCGTTTCGATTTCGCCTTGCTCGATCTCGATCTGCCCGGTATCGACGGACTGCAGCTCGCACGTCTGATTCGAGCCGGCGATTACGGACCGCTGCCGTTGATTGCAGTCACCGCACGTTCGGTCGGCGACGAGGATGTGCAGATCCGCGCCGCGGGCATGCAGGCGTTGCTGCGCAAGCCGCTCACTGCGGCGATGCTGAGCGACGCCATTGAGGCCGGTTGCCATCCCATGAGCGAAGCGAACGCGCCGACTGTGTAGCGGAAGTCGCGCGCCGGCGTGATGCCCTGCGCGACAGCCCGCGAACAACGCAACCACGCATAAAACCGCGCGGCAATTCTGCCGCGAATTCGTATCAGTGCGCCGACGTACGGCTGAACTCGTGCACCGCATCGACCAGCACTGCGACGTGCTCGGGATCGATATCCGGCGTGATGCCGTGACCGAGATTGAATACGTGGCCGGGATGCGGGCCGAAGCTTTCGAGTACCGCGCGTGCCTGCGCGCGGATGGCATCCGGCGCTGCGGCGAGGACCGAAGGATCGAGATTGCCCTGCAGCGCGACGCGATCGCCGACGCGCGCGCGCGCAGCGCCGATGTCGATCGTCCAGTCGACGCCGAGCGCAGCGCAGCCGCTGTCGGCGAGGGTTTCGAGGTGGCCGCCGGCGCCCTTCGAGAACACGATGACCGGCACCTCGCGCGTCAGCGGATCGGCTTTCAGGCGCGCGACGATCTCGGCGAGCCAGCGCTGCGAGAATTCGCGGAACGCGGCCGGTGCGAGCAGGCCGCCCCAGGTGTCGAACAGCATCAGTGCCTGCGCGCCGGCAGCAGCCTGCGCAAGGAGATAGGCCGCGATCGATTGCGCCAACGTGTCGAGCAGGCGATGCATCGTCGCCGGATCATTCAACGCGAGCGCCTTGGCGCGCGAAAAACTCGACGAGCCTTCGCCTTCGATCATGTAGCACGCGAGGGTCCATGGGCTGCCCGAGAAACCGATCAGCGGCGCGCGTTCGGCCAGTTCGCTGCGGATCAGGCGCACCGCATCGACGACGTAACGCAGATCGGTCTCCGGATCCGGTACGCCGAGCTTTTCGATGTCGGCCTTGCTGCGCAACGGATGGCGCAGCTTCGGACCTTCTCCGTCGACGAAATGAAGGCCGAGTCCCATCGCATCGGGAACCGTCAGGATGTCCGAGAACAGGATCGCCGCATCGAGCGGAAAACGCGCCAGCGGCTGCAGGGTGACTTCGCAGGCAAGCTCGGGCGTCTTCGCCAGGGCGAGGAAACTGCCGGCGCGTTCGCGCGTGGCGCGGTACTCGGGCAGGTAGCGTCCGGCCTGGCGCATGATCCAGATCGGCGTCATGTCGACGGGTTCGCGGCGCAGCGCGCGCAGGAAGCGATGGTCGGGCGTGGCAATGGGCATGATGATGGCGTTTGCGGGTGCGGGGAATTCGGGGTTCACTGCTGTTCGTTGTTCGATTGCGAGCGCGAACGGCGCTGGAGTTTTCGGAAGAGGTGTTCACCTTCGAACAGCATCGACCGCGCTTCCGTGGAGTCCGGTCTGCGCCCAGTGCATCAGTCGCACCAATGCGAGCGTTTCAAGACAGGACCTGTGGCATGCCTCGCCATCAACTCGCGTGGCGTCCGTCGAAGCCCTGACTGAACATGACCTGGAATCCGCGTTTCAGCTGCGCATCGCGTGCATGCTCGAACGCGCTGATCGCCGCGTCGCGCTCCAGATAGATCTCGCGCTTGCTGCTGGCACGGCTGCCTTGCTGGCCCCACTCGCGAAACAGCGTCCAGCCGCCGAGCAGATCCTGCTCCAGCACGATCTGGTAGTAGCGCGGCGCATCGGCGCCGGCGGGTTGGGTTTGCATGAAAAGGCGCATGGTGAACGCGGGATTGTAGCGGTGCGCGCAGTTTTGCGACATGCCGGCATCGTCGCAGGCGGGCTTGACCCAGCTGCGAGCACGCAGCGCGAAGACGACGCGGAGCGCGGTCGAAACGCCGCGCGCGTGACGCGCATGCTCGCGCAGCGCTCGCGGGATGGATTCGCGCAGTGCGTATCGGTAATGGATTGGTAACGGATCGTCGAACCCCGTTGCAGGCCAACGGACCACATCCGAAAGTTTCGCGGCGCTTCCACTGGAGACCGACGCCACGAAATGGCAAGGGCTTTTCCCGCGCCGCCCTCTGTTGGATATACCGGCGCCGCGCAGTGCGACGGTCGCCGCAATTTCTGCAACAGCGCGTGGAAGCGCATCGGCTGGGGTCCGCCAACCGTCATCGCTCATGGAAGGGGCCGCGGCCATGTCGCACCAGGCCTTCGATCAGTTTGCCGCAGCTTTCCTAAAAACATCAGGGAACCGAATTCCAGCCATGAAACCATCGAGCTTCGTTCTATTGACCGCCATCGCCGCGACCGTCGTCGCGCAAGCGGCGAGTCCGTTGCATGACACGCACGCGACGGCGGATGCCGACACCTCGATCTCGCAGATGGCCGACAACACGCCGGCGCCGCTCAACGGCAGATCCTGCCTCGTCGGCATGCCGAGCGCGACGCATTCGACCAGCACCAGCTGGTGGCGCCGCTTCTATTTCGGCGAATACGGTTCGCCCGGTCTGGCGGAAGTGGAGAGCGTGACCATCGCAGTCGAGAGTGGTCCGCCGACGCCGATCACGATCAATCTGTACACGATTGCGCACAGCGATCCGGTCGACACGATCACGATCGAGCATCTGAACCTGATCGGCAGCGGCAGCGGGACCAGTAGCGGAGCAGCGCTGCAGGTGCTGACGATTCCGGTCACGGGCACCGTCGCCGATGCGGTGGATACCGATCTGGTCGTCGAGTACCACATCGACGGTTCGGTCGGTAACTTCTATGCCGGCGCGAACGGAACGCCGCAGACGCATACCTCGTTCATGAGTGCGATCAACTGCAGTCTGGATGAGCCGACGCCGACCGCCGATTTCGGCGAACCCGACAGCGGGCATGCGATCTTCATCGTGAATCTCAGCGCGTCCGGCCCGGGTGCGCCGAACCTCTCGAAGAAATTCGAGCCCGCTTCGATCAACATCGATGCGACGAGCACGCTGACGATCACGCTGGGCAATCAGAGTCAGCCGGGCGCAGCGACGCTGTCGTCCGATCTCGTGGACACCTTTCCTGCGGGGCTCGTGGTTGCAGCGGTACCGAACGCGTCTACCACCTGCGGCGGTACGGCAACGGTGACGACGAGCGCCGGCAGCGATCATGTCGTGTTGAAAAGTGGCGCGATCATTCCAGCAGCGGCGACCTGCGCGGTGACCGTCGATGTCACCTCCGCGACCGGTGCGGCCTATGTCAATTCGATGGCGGCGGGCGCGCTGGTGACCGATCTCGGCAACAACGTGAGCGTCGCGAAGGCGACCTTGCTGGTCATTCCCGTCGGCGGCGGCAACGGCATCACCACATCGGGTCCGTTGAACCATCCGATCCCCGACTCGGCCGACGGCACCTCGATGAACATCGTCACCAGCGCGTTCGACGACGACGGTCCGACCGATGGCGACTGGGATGCGAAGTTCTTCGATTTCGCCGACGAGCAGCTGGTCGGTTACCTGATGCCCGACAACGGCGGCACCTACGCCGTGGACGGTTCCGGCAATGCGCTGGTTTTGCATGCCGGCGATACCGTCGGCCCGAACCTGTCGTTCCTGATGAGGCATGCGGGCTTCTCCTATCTGGTGCCGTTCGCGGCAGCGTGGGAGCAAGGCACGGATGCGTATCTCGGCGTGCGCTTCAATTGCGACGGTCGCCTGACGTTCCCCGTGCCGAGCACGATGTGCTACGGCTATGTGCATCTGACGACGACGGCCTCGACGGGTTTTCCGGCGACCATCGTCGACACGGCATTCGACGGCGACGGCAATCCGATAACGATCGCGGGCGGCGCGCCCGGCAACAACCCAGTGGCGACGGTGACGCCGGCCGCGCTGAACTTCAGCGTGGCGGCCGATGCGACGGCGACGGACACCTTGAATATCGCCAATGCAGCCGACAGCGATCCGCTGACGTTTTCGATCGGCGCGCATGGCGCGATGGCGGCAGCGACGCAAGGACGTTCGATCTTGTCCGCACGGGCGACAAAGCGCGGCGTGCGTACCACGCGTGCCGATGCGTCGGCCGAACGCGCCGTGATCGGCGCGCGGCATCGCAGCGATACGGGCGGCTTGAATCAACCCGCCAACGACGTCATCGGCATGATCGACGACCTCGACCCATCGCAAACCGGCAACCGGCTGATCCGCGCGACGGCCAGCGGCCGTGGTGCCGGTGGTCCATGCACGGGGCCGATCGTGCCGTGGCTGACGGTGCGCCCGCCGATCGGTTCGGTGAGCGGTGGCGACAGCGCCGCCGTTACGCTGACGGCGGACCCCGCGGCGGCTGGCCTGGCGGCGGGCAGCTACGACGCCGAGCTGTGCATCACGACGAATGATCCGACCCAGGTGCAGATCGCCGTGCCGGTCACGCTGACCGTGACGACAGCGGTCGGCAACCCGTGCAGTGCAACCGACACGATCCTGTGCGACGGCTTCGACGGCCCGGGCGCCGGCGCGTTCACGCAGCCCGTGGCGGACCCGAGCTTCGAGGCGACTACGGCCGATGACGGCAGCAATCCGGACTGGGACAGTCTGGACAACAACGACAACAACGGTGCGGACGGCGGCACCGTGTTCTACAGCCGAGCCACGACCGGACCGATTCCGACACGAAGCGGCGTTTTCTCGGCATGGTTCGGTGGTTGGGCCGGCGGCGCCGAGACCCAGAGCTTCTCGCAGAGCGTCGTTCTTCCGCACGCCGCAACACTTTTCCTCAACTACTGGCGGTACGTGAATGTGGCGCCGGATGTATCTTCGTCGATGGTCGTTTCGGTGGACGGTCACGCGGTGGAAACCACGGACCTGAGCACGCTGTCCGATGACGATTTCGTGCAGCAATCCATCGACATCGGCAGCTACGCCGATGGCGCAGCGCACGTGATCGCATTCCAGTACGACTACGACGACAGCGGCACGACCGACGGCAACACGTTCATCGATGGAGTCACGATCGATCAGGAATCGGCGCCCGGCACGCGCTGATTCGATTCGTTGCAAGCGCGTCAGAGGCCTCCGTTGGAGGCCTCGCTTTGCGTGAATTATAGAGCGAAATCGGAGCGGCACGGTTCGACACTCGCCCCGCGCTTGTAGTCGTGTGATTACGCGAGGGCAGGCGGCACGACGCGATGTACGTCGAGTCGTGTTGCATGTCTGGTAAGGTCTGCGGTCGCGAGCGTCAGAATTTCCGTCGCACGCATCGCAGCTCGCTCAGGCCCTGCATCGTATTTGCCGGACCGACCGACTTTCAATTCGTCGCGAGCACGTTACGAATCGCGCCTTCATCCACATCGGCGACCACTTCCGCAGCGCCGATTCCGCGCCACAGGATCAGACGCAGGCGGCCGCTGAGATTTTTCTTGTCGAGCTGCATCAGCGCGAGCAGGCGGTCCGGGTCGCATGCGGGCGGTGTCAGCGGAAGGCCGAGCGCGGCGAGCAGCGCGGCGAGGCGCTCGGTGTCGGCGCGCGGCGCGAGGCCGAGGTCTGCGGACAGGCGCGCAGCGAGCAGCATGCCGATCGCGACGGCTTCGCCGTGCAGCAAGCTGCCGTAGCCGGTCTCGGTTTCGAGCGCGTGCGCGAAGGTGTGGCCGAAGTTCAGCAGCGCGCGCTCGCCATGTTCGTGTTCGTCGCGCGCGACCACGCCGGCCTTGTTCCGGCAACTGCTCGCAATCGCGGCGGCGACGGCGGCGTTCTCGCGCACGTTGAGTACGGCCACGTGCTGTTCGAGCCAGGCGAAGAAATCGACGTCGCCGAGGGCGCCGTACTTGACCACCTCGGCGAGCCCGGCGCGGTATTCCCGCAGCGGCAGCGTCGCCAGCGTGTCGGTATCGATGACCACCGCGCGCGGCTGGTGGAAGGCGCCGACCAGATTCTTGCCCGCCGCCAGATTGATGCCGGTCTTGCCGCCGACCGACGAATCGACCATCGCGAGCAGGGTGGTGGGGAACTGCAGGAAATCGATGCCGCGCATCCAGCACGCCGCGGCGAAGCCGGCCAGATCGCCGATGACGCCGCCGCCGAGTGCCAGCACGCAGGCGTCGCGGCTCGCACCGAGCGTCGCCAGCGCCTCGAACACGCGCGCGCTGCTCGCCAGGGTCTTGTGCGTCTCACCGTCGGGCAGGATCAGGCTTGCATGGGTCAGTCCATCCAGTCCGGCGCGCAGGCGTTCCAGGTACAGCGGTGCGATCGTTTCGTTGCTCACCACCAGCACGTGGCGACCTCGAATCGCGCCGCGCCAGCGTGCAGCGTCGGCGAGCAGCCCGCGACCGATCCAGATCGGGTAGCTGCGCGCGTCGAGTCCGCAGTCGACCGTGATCACGCTCATGCGGCCACGTTCGCGCTGCCGCGCTGCCAGCGTGCTTCGAGCAGATCGAGCAGATCATGCGCGGCATGCATACTGTTGCCGACGCCGGTCGAATCCAGACGCAGGTCCGCGATTTCGGTGTAGAGCGGATTGCGTGCCGTCGCCAGTTGTTCGAGTCGCGCGCGCCGGTCCGGCGCTTTCAGCAAGGGTCGCTGGCGGTCGCGTGCGAGCCGCGCGAGCTGCGCGTCGATGCCGGCGTCGAGCCAGATCACGTAGCCGTGGCTGCGCAAGACCGCTCGATTATCGGCGCTCAATACCGCGCCGCCGCCGGTCGCCAGCACGATACCGTTGCGCGATGCGAGCTCGGCGAGCATCGCGCCTTCGCGCTTGCGAAAGCCGGTTTCGCCTTCGAGTTCGAAGATCAAAGCGATTGCCGCGCCGGTATGCATTTCGATCTCGTGGTCGAGATCGAGAAACGGCATGCGCAGCAGCTCGGCCAGATGGCGCCCCACGGTCGACTTTCCGGCGCCCATCGGGCCGATCAGAAACAGATTGGGCGCGGGGTTCATGCCCGAATCCTAGCAGGCGTCATGCAAGGCGGCACGCCGGTAGCGTAAGCTTGACGGCCGCGGATAGTGGTTGCCGGAATTCTTTCGAGCCATGTTGCGATTCATGCTGCTGTTCCTGATCTGCCTGTGCGGCCTTTTCGTGCTGGAACTGTGGCAGCCGGTCGAACGTCTGGTGATTCTTCCGTTCACCAGCGGCATCGCGCACGTGTGCGTGTGGATCGTCGACCTGTTCGATCATCATGCGATCGCGTCCGGAAAGGAATTGCGCAGCACCACCAACGGATTCGCGATTTCGATCGAGCGCGGCTGCAACGGCGTCGAGGCGGTGATCATCCTGGTCTCGGCGATGCTCGCGTTTCCGGCGCCGTGGAAGAACAAGCTGACCGGCATGGCGATCGGTTTTCTCGCGATCCAGTCGCTCAACCTGGTCCGCATCATCAGCCTGTTCTATCTCGGGCAATGGAACCGGATGTGGTTCGACTGGTTCCATCTGTACCTGTGGCAGGCGCTGATCGTGCTGGACGCCCTGGTCGTCTTCCTGGTCTGGCTGCGCTATCTGCCGCGTGCGAATGCCGAGGGCGGATTGCAGGCCGCCGCGCCGGTCTGAGCGGACCGATGCCGGTGCAGGCCGGCGAATACACGTCTGTTTCACCGCACGAGTGCAATAAATCCTTTTGTGCTCATATAAAAGTATAAAAAAGTAGACATCGGTGTTCGGATTGGCGCCTAATGGTTTTCTTAGCATGCGCCGAGCCACGTCGGCAGACTTCCTCTGCGTTGCACTTTGTTATAAGGTCGATGCGCTAAGCCGGGAGTAAACATTCATGTCGGTCGCCAAGGTCATCGAACTCAGCAGCTCGTCGCCGCGCGGCATCGAGGATGCGGTGCAAAAGGGACTCGCGAAGGTTTCGCAGACCGTGCAGAACGTCAAGGGCGCCTGGATCAACGATATCAAGGTGTCGACCGGCGCCGACGGCAGCATCATCGAATGGCGCGTCAATATGCGCGTGAATTTCATCGTCGACTGATGCAATCCCGCCGCACGCGCAGAGCATCGACATTCCCATTCCCGGTTCGCTGAAGCCATGACCAAACCCGATGCGGTTGTGGGTGTTCTGGAAGACGACCCGGACATGGCGGCCCTGGTCAGCCATTGGCTCGAGGAAGCGGGATATACCGTGCGCGTGTTTTTCAACGCCACCGAATTCCGTCGTCGTCAGGGCGGCGAATCGATCGACCTGCTGCTGCTCGACTGGATGCTGCCGGACAGCAGCGGCATCGAGGTGATCGGCGCGATCCGCGCCGCACCGAACAACCGTCTTCCGGTGATCTTCCTCACCGCGCGCGACGCGGAAGACGACATCGTGCGCGCGCTCGCAGCCGGCGGCGACGACTACGTGGTGAAGCCGCCGAAGCGGCGCGAGTTGATGGCGCGCATCAGCGTGGTGCTGCGCCGCCATGCCAGCGAAAGCGACAGCATCGATACCGACCTCGCGCCGTACGTGGTGGATTCGAAGCGGCGCCGCGTCAGCCTCGCCGGCGCGGAGATCGATCTGACCCAGCGCGAGTTCGATCTCGCCAATTTCCTGTTCCGTCGCACCGGCCGCATCATCAGCCGCGATGCGCTGCTGGAAAACGTCTGGAACGTCAGCGGCGCAGTATCCACGCGCACGGTCGACACGCACGTCAGCCGCCTGCGCAAGAAACTCGACCTCAACGGCGAGCACGGCTGGCGGCTCGCGGCGATCTATCAACACGGTTATCGACTGGAACAGGTTTGACGACGCCGGTGCGCTTTGCGAAGGCCGACGCTGGCTGCTGCCCCCGACCTGCGCGATGGTGTACAAGGGGGCGCATCTGCCGGGAGGCGGCCGCGCGGCGGGTCGATCGGAGCGAGCGCTGGTCGCGATCGGGACGCAAGCGCTGGCAGGCTGGAGCAACGCCGGGGACGGGCGCATCGCGGCAGTCCAGCCGCATTGCGCAGGCACGAAGATGCAGGCGGGCAGCGGGAGCAGAGCTGATGGCAGATCAGGACAAACCCGTCGTCGACGGCGGTGCTGGCAACGTCGAGCAGATCCGCGACATCCTGTTCGGCGCTCAGATGCGCGAGTACGAGCGCCGATTCCTCGACCTCGATCGGCGTCTCGAAGCGGATCTGGCGCGCCTGCGCGAGAGCCAGGAAAAACGCGTTGCCGAGGTCGAGAAACGCATCGACGATCAGCTCGACCAACTCGGCAAGCGGTTGCATCAGGAAATGCAGGAGCGCGGCAGCGCGCTCGCGGACCTCGAATCGAACCTGCAGCAGGCTGCGCGAACCGCGCGCGGCGAACTCGACAAGACGCTGGATGCGCTCGGCCAGGAGCTGGCTGCGAAGGACGAACGCCAACGGGCGGCCCTGGCCGACGCGCAGGCGAGTGCGCAGGCGCGCGCTGGCGAAACGGAATCCGCGCTTTCGCGCATCGGCGCCGAACTTCATGCGAGCAAGGTCGGGCGCGAAGACCTGTCCGCATTGCTGAGTGAATTGGCGCTGCGCCTGAAAGGCGATGTCGATTCGTCGACCCCGAAGTAAGCGCAGCGGCGAAACGAGACGCCGACATGATCCCACCCGGCCCCGGCAAGGGCTTCGATGCGAAGTTCGCAGGGGCGTCGATGCCGCCGCAGACGCTTCCGGACGTTGACGCCGCAGACGCCTCGCGCCCGGCAGATCTGCAGCGCCTGCGCGAACTCCTGCTCGGCGACGAGCGGCGCGAACTCGACGCGGCGCGCGCGCGCATCGCTGCGCTGGAAACGGCGCAGCGAAGTCTGCCGCAGCGTCTGCCATTGGCTCTCGAAGCGATCGATGCGGCCGGTGATTCGCCGCGCGTCGCGCGCGCACTGGCGCGACCGGTCGCCAGCGCACTCGGCGCGGCCGTGCGTGAGAACCGCGCGGCCATCATCGATACGCTGTTCCCGGTCATCGGGCCGCTGATCCGCAAGGCCATCGCGGAGGCGTTGCGCAATCTGGTCGTCGATCTGAACGGTGCGATCGAGAGCAGCTTCACTCCGCGCGGACTGCTGTGGCGCTTCGAGGCCTGGCGTGCCGGCGTTCCGTATGCGCAAGTCGTGTTGAAGCATCGGCTCGCGTTCCGCATCGATCACGTCTTCCTGATCGCGCGCGATTCGGGTCTGGTCCTGCAGCGCGAATCCGCACCCGATCTGCCCGCGCTCGATGCCGATGCGATCGCCGGCATGCTCACCGCGATCGGCGATTTCATCGGCGATTCGGTCGGTCACGGCAGCGGCGAGACGCTCGAATCGGCACGCGTGGGCGAACATCTGGTCTGGGTGATCCAGGGCCCGCGCGCCAACCTCGCCTGCTTCATGCGCGGCGCGCCGCCTGCGGCCTTGCACGCATTGCTGGAGCAGCGCCTCGAAGAAATCCATGCACAGTTTGCGGGCATGCCGCTCGAGCAGGCCGCATCCGACAGCGCGCTCGTCGCGAATTGGCACGCCTCGCTGCAATCGCCGGCGCTGCTGCGCGATGTCGCTGCCGAAGTGGACGCACCACGGCGGGCGCCGGCACGCTGGCCGTTGCTGCTGATCCTGCTCGCCGTGCTCGTTGCACTCGCCGCGTTCGCGGCGCGGCGCGAACGCTGGGACGCAGAGGTCGAAGCGCTGCGCACACGCTTGCAGGCGTTGCCCGGTTTCGTGCTGACCGCGATCGACGCCGAGCCGTGGCGGAGTCTGCGCGTGCACGGTTTGCTCGATCCCGACGCGGATGCGCCAGACGCTACGCTCGCACGCGCCGCGCTCGGCGGCGTGCATGCGCAGCTCGTCACCACGGCGTTTCTGTCCGCCGACGATGCGATCGTCACGCGGCGCGCGCAGCGCTTGCTGGCGCCGCCGGCGGGCGTGCGCATGTCGGTCACGGCGGGCATTTTGAAACTCGAAGGCAATGCAGCTGCAGCGTGGATCGCGATGGCGCGCGAACGCGCCGGCTGGATTGCCGGCGTGCGCCACGTCGAAATGAAGGTGGTCGCAGACACGGACCCGGTCGAAGCTGCGCGCGCGCAGCTCGCCACGCTCGCGCGCGAGATGCCTGCGTTGCAGATCGCATTCCCGGACGCAGCCATTCCGGATGCAGACGCGCCGGCCGGCGTCGAACGCATCGCAGGCGCGGTGCGGCGCGCGGTCGCCCTGGCGGGAAAAGCGCGCATGCAGATCGCCTTCACCTGCGTCGGCTCGAACGACGAGATCGGCAGCGGCGAGGCCAACCGTCGCGTGCGTGAAGCGCGTGCGCGCTGGCTCGCCGATGCGCTGGTCGCGCGTGGTGTCGGCGATCAAGGCGCGCTGGCGATCGGCGAAGACACGCAAAGCAACCGACGCGCCGCTTACTTGCGCATGACCATCACGGCGGACCCGCCATGAGCATGGCGCGCAAGATCTGCATGCTCGGCGACTTCGGTGTCGGCAAGACCAGTCTGGTCGCACGCTTCGTGCGCAGCACGTTCGCCGAAAAATATCTGACCACGGTCGGCGTCAAGGTCGACAGCAAGGACGTGCGGCTGCCGAGCGGCGACACCGTCAAGCTGGTCGTCTGGGATATTGCCGGACGCAGCTCACTCGATGCGCCCGGAGCCCAGTATCTGCGCGGGGCCGCCGGTCTTCTGCTGGTCGCCGACGGCACGCGCGAGCAGAGTCTCGGCGCCGCGTTGAACCTGCTGATGCAGTCACGTGCCGTGCTGCCGGACGCGGTGGTCGCGCTGGCCTTGAACAAATTCGATCTGGTCGAACGCTGGGAGGTGGCTGCCTCGACGCTGGCGCAATTGCGCCGCAGCCTGCCGGTGTTCCAGACCAGCGCACTCACCGGCGATGGCGTCGAAAGCGCATTCGCGAACATCGCAGCGAGATTGACCGCATGAACGAAGGCCCGATGCTGCCGCCACCCGTGGAACGCTATCTGCGCGTCCTGTTCATGCAGCGCACGCAACCGCTGCTGCTGAGTTTCGATGCCGACTGGAGCCTGCGCGCAGTGCAGGGCGATGCGGCGCATTTCGGCATCGATGTCGATCATCCCGATCGAGGCCTGAAACAATTGCAGGACCTGTTCATTGGATTGCCTCCGCACGAAGACATGGACATCGCCTTCGTCGAACTGTCCGGCGGACGCAGCGCGCATATCCATCGGATTGCGGACGGCGATGGTTTCCATGTTCTTCTGCTCGATGCCGACGACGCACATGCGCGTCAGCGCGCGCAGCAACAGCTCGGCAACGAAGCCGTGCTCGCCGGCCACGCGAAGAGCAAGGCGATCGGTCGTCTGCAGGATATCCGCAGCGAACTGGAACGCCAGCGCGCGGCGCTGGAAGAGGCCGATGCGCTGAAGAACGCGCTGATCGCCACGCTCGGCCACGAATTCCGTACTCCGCTCACCTCGATCTTCGGCTACGCGAAACTGCTCGACCGGCGTTTCGGCGTGAACGGAACGGCCGCTGCGCTCGACGGTGCGGCGCCCGCGCTCAACGCGATCCGGCGCAACGCGATCCATCTGTACCTGCTCGCCCAGAATCTGCTGCAGTATGGGCGCGGTGATTCCGCCGTGCTGCTGAATCCGGTCAGGATCGATCTGGACACGCTCGCCGGCGACCTCGACTTGATGTTTCGGACGCTCGCCGAAGACGGCAAAATCGCGCTCTCCGTACGCGTGCAGCGCGACGACGCTGCAGCGCCGGTGTTCGATGATTTGTGCCTGCGCCAGATTCTGGCCAATCTGCTCTCCAACGCGGTGCGGTATACCGAGCGCGGCGAGATCGTGATGGAGTTGCACTGGCGCGACGGCCGTCTGCGCATCGACGTACGCGACAGCGGCATCGGTATCGCGCCGGAATTTCATCAGAGCATATTCAAGCCGTTCAACCGCGTCGGGCGCAGCGGCAGCAAAGGCGCCGGACTCGGCCTCGCCGCCGTGCGCAGTCTGGTCGAACAGATGCACGGCGAGTTGCGGCTCGATTCGCAGTTCGGACAGGGAACGCGCGTCGTCGTCGAGCTGCCTTCGCAGGAATCCGCGGCCATGGACGAGCAATCGGCGCAGTGTTTCAATGATTGCGACGTGCTCGTCGTCGACGACGATCCGGATATCGCGCATCTGCTCGAAGCCGTATTGCTCGATCTGGGTTCGCGCGTGCGCATCGCGGAAAACGCCACCGACGCGATCGAGGCGGCGCTCAAACAGCCGCCGGATCTGCTGCTGATCGATGTCGAACTGCCGGGGCTGTCCGGCAACGCTGCGGTATTCCAGCTGCGTTCGCACGGTTATCGCGGCCGCATCGTCACGCTGTCGGCCGGCTCGACCCAGCAGGCGCACGACGCCGCACTGCGCGCCGGCGCCGATCACTACATGACCAAACCGCTCGACATCGAGCAACTGATCAGCGTGATGCAGCGCGCCGTCGGCAGTCATTGAACCATCAACCAGGGAAAACTCATGTCGCGCATCGATCGTCATCGCGTAACCACCGCAACCGAGCTGGTGGGAGAACGCGTCGTGCGCCAGCTCGGCGTCGTGCGCGGCATCACCGTGCGTTCGCGCAGCATCGTCGGCAACTTCGGCGCGGCCTTGCAGACTCTCGTCGGCGGCAACATCACGCTGTTCGCCGAGTTGTGCGAACGCGCGCGCCAGGACGCCTTCGACCTGATGCTCGAACACGCGGCGCAACTCGGCGCGAACGCGGTGATCGCGATGCGTTACGACGCCAACGAGATCGCGCAAGGCGTGACCGAAGTGCTGGCCTACGGCACCGCGGTCGTGGTCGAGCCGGTTCGACCGACGCCTTGATCCACATGCGCTGCAGCGGCGTCGACGATACCGCGCACGTTGCGGTTGCGGCCCAGTAGCAACCGGATATCGGCGCGCGCCGGCAGCGTAGCCAGCGCGTGCCGGCTCAAGCGTTCGTAGTGCATCAGGAAGCGTCGCAGCGCGGCGGCGTCCATCGCATGCGGTGCCCCGCGCAGACGCAACGCGTGCTCCTGCTCGTCGCGCCAGCGTGAAACGACGGCGAATCCCGGCGCCTGCAACACGATCAACGTATCCAGGCGCGCCCACAACCGGGCGTAGTCGCCGGCGAGTTGTGCATTGACCCAGCGGCGCCAGTGCGCGTCGCGATCTTCGTGGCGCTCCAGTGCATTGAGCGGCGTGCGCAAGGCCGCGGCAGCCTGCGCGGGAACGCCGACGCACCAGCCTTCGAGAATCACCAACGCCGGTGCAGCATCCACACGGCGCCAGCGCGAAGGCGCGAGGCGCGTATCGCGGCCCTTGTCGAAGCGCGGCAGTCGCGCCGGATGGCGCGGGCTTGCCGCGCCGAGCGCATCGAGGCTGCGCATCAGCAAACCGATGTCGTGCGTTCCCGGCACACCGCGCGTGGCGAGCAATGGATGCACGGCGCGTGCGAGTTGCAGGCGTGCGCGTCGACCGAGATAGAAATCGTCGAGCGAAAGAATCTGCGTCGCAATCCCGCGCGCATTCGCGGCGTTCGCGAGCTGGATCGCAAACGTACTCTTGCCGCTGCCCTGCAGTCCGGAAAGACCGGCGAGGTGCGGCGCAGATCCACGCATGCGTGCAATCAACGCATCCAGCGTCGCCGCGACGACGGCCGGGCCGTAGCCGGACTGCGTGATAGCATCGCGCCGCATGAATGATCCATTGCAGAAAGACGTGCCCGCAGCACTGTATCAGGAGGCGCTCGATACCTTCCGCCGCCTGCTTGACGAAGCCACCGCCTCGGGCGATCCCGAGCCGACCGCGATGACTCTGGCCAGCGCGGTCGGCGATCACGTCAGCGCGCGCGTCGTGCTGCTGAAGAGAGTCGGCAACGACGGCTTTCGTTTCTTCACCAACTACGAAAGCGCGAAAGGCCGACAGCTCGCCGAGCATCCGCGCGCGGCCCTGTGTTTTCACTGGAAGACGCTGCGCGAGGGCGTGCAGGTGCGCGTCGAGGGTCAGGTGAAACGTTTGTCCGCGAGCGAATCCGATGCCTATTTCGCCAGCCGCGCGCGTGGCAGCCAGATCGGTGCCTGGGCGTCGCTGCAATCGCAGCCGTTGCGTGATCGCGCCGAGTTCGATGCGCGCATCGCGATGATCGAGCAGCGCTATGCGGACACGGCCGTGCCGCGTCCGCCGCACTGGGGCGGTTTCGTGCTCGTGCCCGATGCGATCGAGTTCTGGTACGGCGCGCGCTATCGCCTGCACGAACGCGTGCGCTACGACCTCGCCGCCGATTCCTGGACGAAGCAGCATCTGTATCCGTGATCGGTCCGCAACGCATCGTCTGCCTGACCGAAGAACCGACCGAAGTGCTCTACGCGCTCGCCGAGGAGCGACGCATCGTCGGCATCTCCGGCTTCACCGTGCGACCGCCGCGCGCGCGCAAGGAGAAGCCGAAGGTGTCCGCGTTCACCAGCGCGAAGATCGATGAGATCCTGAAGCTGCAGCCGGATTTCGTGATCGGTTTTTCCGACATCCAGGCCGATATCGCGCGCGCGCTGATCAAGGCGGGCGTCGAGGTCTGGATCAGCAATCATCGCAGCGTCGCCGGCATCGTCGACTACATCCGCAGGCTCGGTGCGCTGGTCGGCGCGCAGGCACGCGCGGACCTCTACGCGCAGCAGGCCGAGCAGCATCTGGCCGCGGTGGAACAGGCCGCGTCGCGTCTGCCGCGGCGACCGCGCATCTACTTCGAGGAGTGGGACGATCCCTTGATCAGCGGCATCCAGTGGGTCGCCGAATTGATCCGCATCGCCGGCGGCGACGACGTGTTTCCGGAGCGTGCGCAGAAGTCGCTCGCGCTCGATCGCATCCTGGCCGATCCTTCCGAGGTGGTGCGACGCGCGCCGGACATCATCCTCGGCTCCTGGTGCGGCAAGAAGTTCCGTCCCGAACGCGTCGCCGCGCGCGCAGGCTGGGAGGCGATTCCGGCGGTGCGCGACGGCGAACTGCACGAGATCAAGTCGCCGATCATCCTGCAGCCCGGACCTGCGGCCTTGTTCGACGGCGTCAGCGAAATCCAGCGCATCATCGCGCAGTGGGCGCGCCGCTGATCGCGCCAGCGACGACGCGATCCGGCTACGTCGAAAAACTTCAGATCGCCTGCGCCAGACGCAGACCCAGATCCAGAATCGGTCCGACGACCAGCACGCGCGCCAGCATGATCGCGAGCATCGCAATCATCGGCGACAGATCGAGCCCGGCGATCGGCGGGATGAACCGGCGAATCGGACGCAGGATCGGATCGGTCAGCTGGAAGATCAGCGGCACGATCGGATTCGAGCGCTCGACCGTCACGAAGCTGAGGAACACGCGCACCAGGATCAGGCCGAAGTACAGCATCAGCACGAAATCGACCAGATCGGCGAGCGCCATGAGGACGAGACCGGCGATGCCGAGACTCTGTCCGGCGAGGGCGTACAGCAGCGCCAACTTGATCGCGCTGAGCAGCCAGGCGAGCAGCACGCCGGCGATGTCGAGATTGCGCCAGGCCGGAATGATCTTGCGCAGCGGCATCAGCACCGGATTGCTGACCTTGTAGAGGAACTGGCAGATCGGGTTGTAGAAATTCGCGCGCACGCATTGCAGCAGCACGCGCATCACGACCAGCGCGATCAGCGCACCGAACGCGAAGTTGATCAGGATCTGGCCGGCGCTGGCGAAGTAATGCATGAGTTGTTCATTGCTGCTCTGAGGCGTGCTCGCGCACGAGGTGTCATGTACGGCGTGCAGGCGCGCTCATGAGGAATCGGACAGGTCGCGTCCGCGTCGTGTCGCTGCAGCGATCGCCTCGCGCACGAGTTCGCGCAGACCGCCGTTCGCGAACGCGTCGAGCGCGGCGGCAGTGGTGCCGCCGGGCGAGGTTACACGTTCGCGCAAGGTGGCTGGCGCTTCGCCGCCTTCGACCAGCATGCGACCGGCGCCGAGGCAGGTTTGCGTCGCCAGCGCACGCGCGGTTTCGCGCGGCAGGCCTTGTGCGACGGCGGCGTCTTCAAGCGCTTCGACCAGCAGGAAGAAATACGCGGGGCCCGAGCCGGACAGCGCGGTCACCGTGTCCATCAGGTCTTCGCGTTCGATCCAGACCGCGCGCCCGGCCGCGCCGAGTATCGCTTCGGCGCGTGCGCACTGCGCAGCGCTGACCGCGGCATTGGCGATCATGCCGGTGGCACCGGCGCCGATCAGTGCCGGCGTGTTCGGCATCGCGCGCACGATGGCCGCGGTGTTGCCGAGCCAGGCCTCGATCTGATCGATGCGGATGCCGGCGGCGATCGAGATCAGCAGTTCGCCTTGGGTCGCGACGACATCGGCGCACACCTGCTTCAGTACCTGCGGCTTGACCGCGAGCACGAGCACTTCGGCGCCATCGGCAGCGGCGCCTGCGTCTGCATGCACGATCACGCCGAAGTCGCGCGCGAGCGCGAAGCGCAGTCGCTCGTCCGGTTCGGCCACGCTGATCGATGCCGCGTCGGTGCCGCCGCGCACGAGGGCGCCGATCAGGCTGCGCGCCATGTTGCCGCCGCCGATGAAGGCGATGGTGCCGGGATTCGGAATTCGGAGCTCGGGAGTCGGCGGCATTGCTCGGCGTCGTCGTGTCTGCACGGCAAGCATAGCAAGCCGTCTGCACGCGCCGGAGTTCGAATCCTCAACCGCGTGCGCGCGGACCGAACAGGGCGCTGCCGACGCGCACCATCGTGGCGCCTTCGGCGATCGCCAGTTCGAAATCGTCCGACATGCCCATCGACAAGGTGTCGACCGCGGAATGCGCCTGCCGCAGCACCTCGAACAGCGCGCGCATGCGGCGGAAGGCGTCGCGCCGGCGCGCCAGGTCCGGGCTCGGCGATGGAATCGCCATCAGTCCGCGCAGCTGCAGTCCGGGCGCCGCGGCAATCTGTTCGGCCAGGGCCGCGACCGCAGCCGGTGCGCAGCCGGATTTGCTCGCCTCGTCGTCGATATTGACCTGGATCAGCACATTCAAGGCGGCCTGCGCGGCGGCGCGCGCGCGCGACAGCGGCTCGATGAGCTTGCTGCGGTCGAGGCTTTGCAGCCAGTCGAAATGCAGGCCGACGTCGCGGCACTTGTTCGATTGCAACGGGCCGATCAGATGCCATTCGATGGCGCCGGGTGCGATGCCCGCGGCGATCAGCTCGTCCTGCTTGGCGCGCGCCTCCTGCACATAATTTTCGCCGAACGCGTGCTGGCCGAGGCGGCCGAGCTCGCGCATCGCGGCAGCGGACTGGGTCTTCGACACGGCGAGCAGGCGCACCGGATCGGCGCGGCCGGCGCGCGCGCGGGCCGCTTCGATGCGTGCCGTGACGGAATGGTAGGCTGTTTCGCAGAAATTCATCGCAAACCCGCATACGGTCTCGATTTCGCCCGGCTATACTGGCGCAATCCGGCGCTTCGAGGTTTCAGGGGAACCAGCATGGATATTGCCGAACTGTTGGCGTTTTCAGTCAAGAACAAAGCATCCGACCTGCATCTGTCGGCGGGATTGCCGCCGATGATCCGTGTCGACGGTGACGTGCGCCGGATCAACATCCCGGCGCTCGATCACAAGCAGATCCATTCGCTGATCTACGACATCATGTCGGACAAGCAGCGGCGCGACTACGAGGAATTCCTCGAAGTCGACTTCTCGTTCGAGATTCCGAGCCTGGCGCGCTTCCGCGTCAACGCGTTCAACCAGAACCGTGGCGCCGGCGCCGTGTTCCGCACGATTCCGTCCGAAGTGCTGACCCTCGAAGACCTCGGCTGTCCGCGCATCTTCAAGGAGCTGATCGCGCAGCCGCAAGGCCTGATCCTGGTCACCGGACCGACCGGCTCGGGCAAGTCGACCACGCTCGCGGCGATGGTCGATCACGTCAACAAGAACGAGTACGGGCATATTCTCTCGGTCGAGGACCCGATCGAGTTCGTGCACACCTCGCAGAAATGCCTGATCAACCAGCGCGAAGTGCATCGCGACACGCACGGCTTCAACGAGGCGCTGCGTTCGGCGCTGCGCGAGGATCCGGACTACATCCTGGTCGGCGAGCTGCGCGATCTGGAAACCATCCGGCTTGCACTGACCGCCGCGGAAACCGGGCATCTGGTGTTCGCGACCCTGCACACCAGTTCGGCCGCGAAGACGGTCGACCGCATCATCGACGTCTTCCCGGCCGGCGAAAAGCCGATGGTGCGCTCGATGTTGTCCGAGTCGCTGCGCGCGGTGATTTCGCAGTCGCTGCTGAAGAAGGTCGGTGGCGGCCGCGTTGCCGCGCACGAAATCATGGTCGGCATTCCGGCCATCCGCAACCTGATCCGCGAGGACAAGGTCGCGCAGATGTATTCCTCGATCCAGACCGGCAGCCAGCACGGGATGCAGACGCTCGACCAGTGCCTGCAGGACATGGTCAAGCGCGGTCTGGTGACGCGCCAGCAGGCGATCGGTTACGCCAAGAACAAGGAAATATTCAAGTAGGCGCAGGCCGGCACATCGCGAAGCAGGAGGACGCCGGCTGCTGCCCTGCGTCCTCCTGCTGCCGCCGATGCATCACTTCGGAAAGTGCCCGGCGACCCAGTGCTTCGCATCCAGCGGCCCGGTTTCGCCCGCCGCCATCGCCGTGTACATCGCTTCGTGCGCCTTGATGAATTCATCCCGGCTCACCGTGTGGTCGTTGTCCTTGTCGACGATGCGCATCATGTCCATCGACGACAGCGCGCGCGCGTAGCCGCCGTTCGACAGGCTCACCATGGCCTTGTCGTGCGCCGCGCCGACCCATTCCTTCTTGTCGAGGGTGCCGTCGTGATTGCGATCGAGGGCATCGAAGATCTTGCCGAAGTAGGCATCGAGTTCCTCGTGACTGACCTGATGGTCGCCGTTGGTGTCGATTTTTTCCATCATGGTCAGGGTGCGCATGTTCTTCTGGTAGGCGCTGGTGGCGATGGCGTCCTGCGCACTGCCGATCGCCAGCGCCGGCAGCGGTGCGGCCAGCGCAGCGAGGCAGCCAAAAGCCAAGATGTGTGCGAAACGATGCCGGGTTTTCATCGGATTTCTCCCCATTGCAGGTGACGATGCGAGTGTGCGGACGCGCAGTCGCGGCCGATTCGCTGCGCTGCGCGAGGAAGGGACCGCAGCGGAACGGAAATCCTTACGTGGCGGTCGAGGATGCGTCGGCCACCGCCTCAAAGGTCGCCGTGGATCGCCTGCAGTACCGACAGCGCGGCAAGGCCGGCGGTTTCGGTGCGCAGGATGCGCGGGCCAAGACGCAGTCCGCGAAAGCCGGTCTGGTCCAGCACGGCCAGATCGTGGGCGGACAAGCCGCCTTCCGGTCCGACCGCGAGGGTTGCGTGGCGTTTCAGCGAAAGCTCGCGCGCACTCACGTCGCCCTGCGGATCGAGCGCGAGACGCAGGCCGGTTTCCTCGTCCAGCGCGGCGGCCCAGTCGGACAGGCGGATCGGTTCGCGCAGTTCCGGCAGACGATTGCGTCCGCACTGCTCGCACGCCGCGGCGACCACCGCTTCCCAATGGGCCAGGCGCCGCTCGGCGCGCTCGGCATCGAGTTTCACTTCGGTGCGCTCGGTGATCAGCGGAACGATGCGGGCGACGCCGAGCTCGGTCGCCTTCTGCAGGATCAGGTCCATCTTGTCGCCGCGCGCGATGCCCTGGCCGAGGGTGATGCGCAGCGGACTCTCGCGATCGGCGGCGATCGCCGATTCGAGCACGCGCGCCTTGACCGAACGTTTCGCCAACGACGCCAGCTCGGCGGCGTACTCGTCGCCGTCGCCATTGAACAGGCGCACCGGATGCCCGCGATCGAGGCGCAGCACGCGCGCAATATGCTCGCCGGCCTGCGCCGGAAGCTCGACTTCGCCGCCGGGCCGCAGCGGTTGCGGCACGTAGATGCGAGGTATGCGCATGGACGTCTCCGAAGCGGAGTGAAAGCATCGTTCCCGCACGCGCGAAGCGCCGCGGGCATCTGTGGCCGAAACAGTAGCGCGCAGCGGGCCTGATCGAAAGTGCGCGGTGCGTTTCGCTGCGTTCGCCGTGCGGCTGAACCGCCAATCGCCGCCTGCCGCGATCAGCGGGTCGCGCGTTCGATCCCTTCCGCGGCCACCTCGACCATGAAATCAATCTCGTCCGGCGTGATGCAGTACGGCGGCATGAAGTAGACGACATTGCCGAGCGGACGCAGCACGGCGCCGCGCTCGAGCCCATGGCGATAGACGCGCAGGCCGCGCCGTTCGGCAGCCGCAAAGGGTTCGCGCGTGGCCTTGTCGCGCACGAGTTCGATCGCCGCGATCATGCCGGTCTGGCGCACGTCGGCGACATTCGGATGATCGGCGAGCGGGGCGAGTCTCGCCGCCAGATGCGCGGAGAGTGAGCGATTGCGCTCGAGCACCGGCTCGTCGCGCAGCACCTGCAGCGTCGCCAGCGCGGCGCGACAGGCGAGCGGATTGCCGGTGTAGCTGTGCGAATGCAGGAACGCCTTGCCGCTGGAATATTCCGCGTAGAACGCAGCGTAGATGTCGGCCGTCGTCAGCACGGCGGACAGCGGCAGGGTGCCGCCGGTCAATCCCTTCGACAGGCACAGAAGATCCGGCGCGATGCCCGCCTGTTCGCACGCGAACAGCGTGCCGGTGCGGCCGAAGCCGACTGCGATCTCGTCGGCGATCAGGTGGATCGCGAATTCATCGCACAGCGCGCGCAGGCCGCTCAGATAGCTCGCATCGTGCATGCGCATGCCGCCGGCGCACTGCACCAGCGGCTCGATGATGATGGCGCAGACCTCGTGCGCGTGCCGTTGCAGGATCGCGCGCAATGCATCGAGGCAGCGCTGCGCGTAGTCGGTCGCGCTTTCGCCGGGCGCGCGTTCGTAGGCATCCGGCGACGGCGCGAAGATCGGTTCGAGCAGCAGGGGCGCATAGGTGTTGCGGTACAGCGCGACATCGGTCACCGACAACGCGCCGAGCGTCTCGCCGTGGTAGCCGCCGCTGAGTGCGATGAAACGCGTGCGGTTTCCGCTGCCGCGATTTTTCCAGTAGTGGAAACTGAGCTTGAGCGCGACCTCTACCGCGCTCGAACCGTTGTCGGCGTAGAACACGCGCTCGAGTCCGCGCGGCGAGATGCGCACCAGTTCCTCGGCGAGTTCGATGGCCGGCGTGTGGGTGAAGCCGGCCAGCATCACGTGGTCGAGGCGGTCGAGCTGGTCCTTCAGTGCGGCGACGATATGCGGATGGCGATGACCGAGCAGGCAGGTCCACCAAGAACTCACCGCATCGAGATAGCGCCGGCCGTCGTGGCCGTGCAGCCATGCGCCTTCGGCGCGCGCGATTGGCAGCATCGGCAGGGTTTCGTGGTCGTGCATCTGCGTGCACGGATGCCAGACGACGGCGAGGTCGCGGGCCGCGAGCTGTGCGGCAATCGAGGTTTCCATACCTTGCTATGATCCGGCCCGACCCCTTTGCCGCACAAGTCCGCCATGCGTCGCTCTTCCGATTTCCGATTTTCCGTTCGCGATTCCCGGTCTTCCGGCGGCTTCACCCTGATCGAGATCCTCGTCGTCGTGGTGATCCTCGGTATCCTCGCCGCGATCGTGGTGCCACGCGTGATGGAACGCCCGGGCGAAGCGCGCGTGACGCGCGCCAAGCAGGATGTGCGCGGCATCGAGACGGCGCTCGACCTGTACAAGCTCGACAACTTCGCCTACCCGAGCAACGAGCAAGGCCTCGACGCCCTGGTCACCAAGCCTTCGGGGCAGCCGGATGCGCCGAACTGGAAAGGCCCTTATCTCGATCGCGTCGCCAAGGATCCCTGGGGCAAGCCGTATCAGTATCAGCGCCCCGGTCAGCACGGCGAGGTCGACATCTTCAGTTACGGCGCGGACGGCAAGCCGGGCGGCGAGGGCGAAGCTGCGGATGTCGGCAACTGGGAGCAATGAGCGCATCGCTCGCCGGGTCGCGTGAGCCTGCGCGTTTTTTCGATTCGCGATTGCGTGTTGTGCATCACCGCCCACATGGCGGTTTCACCCTGATCGAACTGCTCGTCGTCGTGGTGATCGTCGGCGTGCTCGTCGTCGCATTGACCTTGTCCGTCGGCGGCAGCGCCGAGCGCCAGCTCGGCAACGAAGCGGAACGATTCCAGGCCTTGCTCGGACAGGCCTGCAATCAGGCCGAACTCGGCGGACGCGAGATCGGCGTCGTCCTCGCCGCAGACAGCTACGCTTTTCGGCGGCTCGACGGCAGCGAATGGAGCGAAATCGGCACCGACGAACTGCGCACGCGGCGCTGGTTGAACGGCCTGCGCATGGAGATCACGCGCGACGGCCGGCCGATCGAACTGGCGACGCCGAAGCACGATGTCCCGCAGGTCGTGTGTTTTTCATCCGGCGAATTGACGCCGTTCGTGCTCACGCTCGGGTTGGGCGACCTCGCCGCGCGCTATCGCATCACCGGCACCGACGACGGCGCGCTCGAGCTCGACCGGCTCGCTGTGCAGCCATGACGCGCGCGCGCGGCTTCACCCTGATCGAAGTGCTGATCGCACTCGCCGTGATCGCGCTCGCCCTGCTCGCACTGACCCGCACCGCGAGCATGCAGATACGCGACTTCGACGCCTTGCGCGAACGCACGCTGGCGAGCTGGGTTGCGGCGAACGCGTTGACCGAGACGCGCCTGGCGAGCCCGTTTCCGGCAACCGGACGCAGCGACGGTCACATGCAGCTCGGCGCGCGCGAGTGGCGCTGGACGCGCGAGGTGCTGGCGACGCAGAACGCGGAAATCCGCCGCATCGACATCCGCGTGTTCGAGGGCGACTCGACGCAGCCCTCGGCGACCTTGAGCGGGTTTGCCGGGACGGCGTTGCAGTGAAATCTCAGTTTGCGAATCGACGATCGGGAATCGCTCTGCACGGGCGAGTCGTGGATTTCGAGCGCGGCGAATTGCATGCGAGATCGCGAGCGCGTCGCTTCTGTTCGCGCTTTCCGATTTCCGATTGCCGGCGCACGCGCGGCTTCACCCTGATCGAACTGCTCGTCGCCGTCGTCGTCTTCGCCGCGCTGGCTGCAGCGGCCTACGGTGGACTCTCGCAGATCGCGCGCGCACGCACCGCACTGGCGGCCCAGCAGGATCGCTTCGGCGCGGTCACACGCGCCGTCACCTCGCTCGAACGCGACCTGCATCAGGCGCTCGGACGCTCCGTGCTCGGCAACCGCGGCAGCACCCCGCTGCCGGCACTGATGGGCAGCGCCGACAGCGTCGAGCTGAGCCGGCTCGGCTATGCGAATCCGCGCGCCGAACCGCGCAGCAATATCGAACGCGTCGTCTATGCGCTGGACGCGAACCGGCTGCGGCGCGGGCGCTACGCGGTGCTCGATCGCGCGCCGAATTCCGCACCGGTGCTGACGACCCTGGCCGATCAGGTGGAAAGCCTGCGGTTGCGCTATTACGGTTGCGATGGAATCTGGCGCGATGCGTGGCCGCCGACGGAGGTGCTGCCCTGCGACAACCCAGCCGGTGGAATTCAGCGCAGTGAAAATAGCGTGCCCCGGGCTGTTGAATTCCGTATGACGTTTGCGGGAATTGGTGAGATACGACGCGTCGTCGAACTTGCGTCATCGCTGCGGGATGCGGCCGCGCCACCACCCAATGGCGGTGACGGCCGCGTGCTGTCAAGTGGATCACAACAGGCTGGTGGTAACGGGGCCGCGCCGCCAGGCATATCGCCGCCGCAGTCGCCAATCGCGCCGAGCACGCCATGAGGATTTCGCACAAACGCCAGCAAGGCGTCGCGCTGCTGGTCGCGCTGCTCGTCGTCGCGCTCGCGGTGATCCTGATCGCTGCGCTGCTCGATCGCGGCGAACTCGCCTATGCGCGTACGCGCAATACGCTGCGCGGCGAGCAGGCCGAAGCCTATGCGCAGGGCCTGGAAATCTACGCGGCGCAAATCCTGCTGAGCACGAAGAATGGCCAAGCCGGCGCAGATACCAATATGAGCCCGTGGGCGATGCCGTTGCCGCCGCAGCCGGTGCCGGGTGGGCTGATTCGCGCGACGATGCGTGACCTCAATGGGTGTTTCAATCTCAACAATCTGGCGAGCGTCAGCGCGTCAGACTGGACAGCGGTGTTCACGCGCTTGCTCGGCAACCTCGAGCTTGATCCAACCATCGTCGGCGCCGTTCGAGAGTGGCTTGGTCCAGCTGGCAACGGCAACAGCAACGGCATCGCAAATTACTATCTCGCCCTGCCGGTTCCGTATCGCCCGCGCGGAGGTTTGTTCACGCATGTTTCCGAACTACGTCTGGTCAGGGGCGTGAACAGCGACATCTACGCGAAACTGGCGCCGTATGTGTGCGTGCTCCCACCTGGATCGACGATCAATGTGAATACCGCGAGCGCGCCGCTCCTGCAAAGCCTGGTGCCGCCGCCGGGTATTTCCGCGGCCGTCGCGCAAAGCCTCTGGAACAACGGGCAGGCGCACTTCAACGATACCTCCGATTTTATCGCGCAGGCGAACTTGCTCGACGCGTCATCTCTTCCCCCTGAAATGTACAACACGACCAGCACCTACTTCCTCGCCCGCGGCGATGTCACCCTCGACGAGGTGCCCTTCACTTTCTACAGTCTGATCGAACGTGGCAACGGCATCCGCGTGGTCGAGCGCAGTCGCGGCAGCGATGATGCCTTGTCGGCAGCGGCGCCGATCGCGCCGGATCCGAATCGCGCGACCACGCTCGACTGACGCTGTCGCAGCGCTCATCTCGACTACAATCGCCGCGATCCGACGGAACTCCCGCATGCCCGATCGTCTGCTGCTGCGCCTTGACCACGATGGCGGCCTGAGCTGGTTGCGTCAGGGCGGTGCTGCGCGTGCGCCGCTGGCGTCGACGCGCGGCGTTCCGCCCGCGACGGTGCTGGCCGACGCCGGCGAAGTCGTGGTGCTGGTGCCGGCCGAAGATGTGCTGCTGACCGAGACGCGCCTGAGCGCGCGCAATCGATCGCAGTTGCTGCAGGCCTTGCCGTACGCGATCGAGGATCAGCTGCTGAGTGCGGTCGAGGATCTGCATTTCGCGGCGGCAGTCGGCAGCGACGATCAGGTCGGCGTTGCGGTAGTCGCGCGCAGCACGCTCGGCGCGTGGCTCGATCAACTGGCGGTGCACGGCATCCGCCCGGACGTGCTGGTTCCGGAATCGCTCGCGTTACAGAGTGGGCCCTCTGCGCTCATCGAGGATCGACGCGCGATCGTGCGCTGCGGCGCGTGGTCGGCGTTTGCCTGCAGTCTCGACGAGCTGCCGCAGTGGTTGGCGCAGACTTCCTCGTCGTCTGCCGCGACTGCGCTCGATGTGCACGATTTTCGCGCTGCACCGGCACTCGCGCTGCCGGCGCCGGTGTCGGCTTATCACGAACGTCAGCGCGACCCGCTCGCCTTCCTCGCCGCTCATCTCGGCACGCCCGCATTGAACCTGCTCAGCGGCGCCTTCGCGACGCGGCATCGCGGCGCGCGCGGCGCACGCTGGTGGCGCATCGCGGCGCTGCTGGCCGCTGCGGTGTTCGTGCTGGCGCTGATCAATCTCGGCTTCGAAGTGCTTCAACTTTCGCGCACGTCGGCGCGCGTCGATACGCTGTCGCAGGAAGCGGTGCGCAAGGCGTTTCCGGATATCGATGCCGCGCAGCTGGCGCGGGTCAGTCCGGAACAGCTGATGCGCGCACGTCTGGACCGTCTGCGCGGCGGTGCCGAAGCGAGCGGATTGTTGCGCGTGCTCGCGCAAATCGCGCCGGTGCTCGGCAGCACCACGCGAATCCAGACGCGCGGCATGGAATATCGCAACGGCACCCTGGAACTTGCGCTGCGAGCGCCCGATGTCGCTGCGCTCGACAGCGTGCGCGAGCGCTTCGCGACGGTGCCGGGTCTGAAGGTCGAGGTGACCGCGGCCAATCCCGGCGCCGACGGCGTCGACGGACGCATCCGCATCGTGTCGGATGGCGCCACACGGGGAGCGGCACCATGATCGCCGCGTGGTGGCACAAACTTGCCGCGAACGAGCGTCGCATGCTCGCCGTCGGCGCCGTGGTGATCGTGCTGATGCTCGGCTGGGCGTTGCTGTGGCATCCGCTGGCGATGCGCCGCGCCGAACTGCAGCAGACCATCGAGGGACAGCGGCGCGACCTCGCCTATATCCGCGTCGGCGCTGCCGAGATCGAGCGGCTGCATGCTGCCGGCACGCGTTCGCGCGCGGATCGGCAGGGGCGCTCCCTGCTCGCGCTGGCCGACGCGACCGCGCGTGCGGATGGACTCGAAGCTGCGCTGAAACGGGTCGAACCGGTCGGCGCGCACAGCGTGCGGGTCAGTTTCGAAGTGGCGCGCTTCGATGCGCTGGTCGACTGGATCGAGGAGCTGTCGCGCAGTTACGGCGTCGAGGCCGGCGATCTGTCGGCCGATCGCGCTGACGGCGTCGGTCTGGTGAACGCGCGCGTGACCTTGCAGGACGTGCCGTGACCTCTGCGGTTTGAAACGACGCGCGACCTCGTGTTACACGTGCATTCTGCCGGTGCTCGCGCGCTGCGCGGCGAACCGCCCGACCGATCACCCGACACGCTCATGCGCATTCTGAAAATTCTGCTCGTCCTGCTCGTGCTCGGCGCCATCGTCGCGGGATTTCTCGCCTGGACCCTGCCGGCCGACGTCGCTTATCGCTATGGCACGAAATATCTCGGACCGGTCGTGCTGACCGGCGTGCGCGGCACCGTCTGGGACGGCCATGCCGACGGCATCAGCGTGCTCGGCCGCGACCTCGGCGAGATCGACTGGCACGCCCAGAAGATTCCGCTGCTGCGCGGACAATTCGTCGCCGACCTGCGCGTCAAGGGCGCCGACGTCGACGCTGCCGGCGTGCTCACGCGCAGCAGCGACGGCTCGCTGCTGACGCACGATCTGCGCTTCAGCGTGCCGGCCGAACTGATCGCGCCGGCGATCGATCTGCGCTCGCTCAAACTGCTCGGCACGATCAGCGGCGTTCTCACCCAGGCGACCTTCGCGAGCAGCGCGCTCAGCGATGCCAGCGGCACCGCGCGCTGGAGCCAGGCCGGTGTGACCGGCGCCGCCGAAGCGCGCTTCTCCGACATGCTCGCCGATTTCGCCTCGCAAGCGGACGGCAGCATCGGCGGTAACGTGCGCGACGACGGCAACGGCAATCTCGCCGTCAACGGCACCTTCAAGGTCAGCTTCAATGCGTTCGAAGCGCAGGCGACCCTGGCTGCGCGCAACGGCGACCCGCAGGTTGCCGAAACCCTGCGCTACGTCGGCGAACCGCAGCCCGATGGTTCGAGCAAGCTGATCGTGCACGGCCAGATGCTGAAAGTGTTTTGAGCGCGCATCTTTCCGATGCGTTTCTGATCGAAGCGCTGGCGGTTGCGCAGCGCGCCGCCGATGTCGCCGAAGCGATCACGCGCCCGCGCTATCGCGCGCAGGATTTCTCGGTCATCACGAAGGAGGATGCGACGCCGGTGACCGCGGCCGATCGCGATGCCGAAGCCGCGATCAAGCGTGTCTTGCGCGGAGCCTTTCCGACGCACGCGTTCTACGGCGAAGAGGAAGGCCGCGAAGGCGACGGTGATTTTCTCTGGCTGATCGATCCGATCGACGGCACCAAGGCGTTCGTGCGCGGCTATCCGATGTTTTCCACGCAGATTGCACTGATGCATGCGGGCGAACTCGTGCTCGGCGTTTCCGCCGCGGGCGAATACGGCGAACGCGCCTGGGCCGTGCGTGGTGGTGGTGCATTCCTGCGTATCGGCGAAGCCGACGCGCAACGCATCAAGATTTCCGCCGCGAGCGAGTTCGGACCACAGACCGCAATCTCGACCGGCAATCTGAAATCGCTCGCCGGCGAGCGCCGATGGAACGTGCTCGCCGATCTGGTTCGCCGCGTCGGACGCATTCGCGGCTACGGCGATTTTCTGCACTATCACCTGCTCGCACGCGGTGCGATCGATCTGGTGATCGAGTCCGACCTCAATATCCTCGACATCGCGCCGCTGGTCGTGCTCGTGCGCGAAGCGGGCGGTGTCTTCACCGATCTCGACGGCGCGCCGATCGGTCTCGACACGCGCAGCGCGCTGGCCGCTACACCGGCGCTGCATGCGCTGGCGCTCGAAGCATTCCAGCGGGAGTCACGCGCATGAACTTCGCCGCCGTGGTGCTGCCGCAGTTGCTGTCGCAAGTGCCGACCTCGCTCGCATGCATCGTCGGCGGCGCGCTCGCACTCGTGTATTGGACACGGCATCCGCTGGCCTGTCGTTTCCTGCTGGCCGGCTGTCTGGTCTATCTGATCGCCAGCGTCGGCGGAAGCCTCGCCACGGGGTGGCTGATCGCGCGCGCGAACAACGGCGGCATGATGTCGAGCGTGAACATGCAGGCCGCCGCGATCGGACTGGTGGCCAGCCTGGTGCGCGCTGCGGGAATCGGCTTGCTGATCGCCGCGGCGCTGACCGGACGCACACCGCGCGCGTAGTTCAGCGGTCGCTGCCGCTACAATGCGCGGATGCCGAAAGCTCCGATCATCCACGCCACGCGTTCGACCGAAGTCAGCCGCTTCCTGCATGCCGAGCAGGTCGATCTCGAATTTTCCAATGGCGAGAAACGCACCTTCGAGCGCCTGCGCAGTTCCGGTCTCGGCGCCGTCATCATCGTGCCGATGCTCGACGACGACACCGTGCTGCTGGTGCGCGAATACGCGGTCGGCATCGATCGCTACGAACTCGGTCTGCCCAAGGGACGCCTCGATCGCGACGAGACGGTCGAGCAGGGCGCGGATCGCGAGCTGAAGGAAGAGGTCGGCTACGGCGCGCGCGAACTGCACATCCTGACGCGCCTGTCGCTGTCGCCGGGCTATATGACCGCGATGACGCATGTCGTGCTCGCGCGCGATCTCTACCCCGAGCGCCTGCCCGGCGACGAACCGGAAGAGCTCGAAGTGGTGCCGTGGAAACTGTCCGAGCTGCATCGACTGCTCGAACAGCCCGATGTCACCGAAGGCCGCTCGATCGCCGCGCTGTTCGTCGCGCGCGAATATCTTGCCGGCCGCTTCCGGCCGCAGCCATGAACCATTCGCTCGAACGCCTCGCACGTGCCGCCGGCGAGATCGCGCAGCGCGCGGCGGCTGCGATTCTGGACGTCTATCAGTCCGATTTCGCCGTGCAGCACAAGGACGATCGTTCGCCGTTGACCGCGGCCGATCTCGCGGCGCATCGCATCATCGTCGACGCGCTGCAGACGTTGACGCCCGAGCTCCCGGTGCTGTCGGAGGAATCAGCGGCGATCGGCTGGAGCGAGCGCTCGTCATGGACGCGCTACTGGCTGGTCGATCCGCTCGACGGCACGCGCGAATTCGTCAAGCGCAACGGTGAATTCACCGTCAACATCGCATTGATCGATGCGCATCGCCCCGTACTCGGGATCGTGCAGACACCGGTCAGCGGCGAACTCGCCTGTGCCTGGGACGGCGGTGGCGCTTGGCTCGCCGACACGGCCGGCGCGAAAGCGCGCCGCATCGGCACGCGCCGGCGCAGCTCGCCGCTGATGGTGGCGGGCAGCCGTTCGCACGCCTCCGCGCACGAAGCCGATCTGCTGGCGCGACTCGGGCCATGCGCGAAGATGCCGCTCGGCTCGTCGCTGAAATTCGTGCGCATCGCGGCAGCCGATGCCGATCTCTATCTGCGTCTCGGTCCGACCTCGGAATGGGACACCGCGGCCGGCCAGTGCGTGCTCGAACAGGCGGGCGGTGCGGTGCTCGATTTCAGCGGCAGGGCGCTGACGTACAACGCGCGCGAAACCTTGCTGAATCCTGATTTCCTCGCGGTCGGCGATCGCGCGGCGGACTGGTCGGTGCTGTTTTCGAAGCCGTAGTTTTTCTGCTCGCCTCGCATGCGCGGCTGTGAGGCGCGTGCCGTTCCCGCATCACGCTTCTATTCAATCTCGCCCTGCCTGCGGCCTTCTTCCCGACGACGGAATGGTTGCAGCAGCGAAGCCCATCGATCACGAACATCCGAGCATTCGACACCGCCATGAATCCACCCGACCGTTCCACGATCAGCGATCTCATCGGCATCATGGCGCGCCTGCGCGACCGCGAGCGCGGCTGTCCCTGGGATGTCGAGCAGACCTTCGACACGATCGCGCCATACACGATCGAGGAAGCCTACGAAGTCGCCGACGCGATCGACCGCCGCGACTACGCCGATCTGTGCGACGAGCTCGGCGATCTGTTGCTGCAGGTGGTGTTCCATTCGCGCATGGCCGAGGAGGCCGGACATTTCGCGTTCGCCGATGTGGTCGCTTCGATCTGCGGCAAGATGATCCGCCGCCATCCGCATGTGTTCGCCGACATCGCCGCACAGGAATCGGCTGCGGCGCAGCTGGAGGACTGGGAGCATCTGAAGGCCGCCGAACGCGCCGCGAAGGGCGACGCCGATACGAGTGCGCTGGCCGGCATTTCGCGCGGACTGCCGGAGTGGCAGCGCGCATTGAAGCTGCAGAAAAAGGCCGCGCGGGTCGGCTTCGACTGGCCCGACGTCACGCCGGTATTCGACAAGCTGCATGAGGAAATCGACGAGGTGCGGGCGGAGTTCGCCGGCGGCGACGCCGCGCGCCTGACCGATGAAATCGGCGACGTGCTGTTCGTCTGCGTCAATCTCGCGCGGCACGCGAAGGTCGATGTCTCGCAGGCGTTGCGCCAGGCGAATGCGAAATTCGCGCGGCGCTTCCGACGCATGGAAGCGATCGTGGCCGAGCGCGGCGAAACGCTCGCCGGAAAACCGCTGCAGGCGCAGGACGCGTTGTGGGATCAGGCCAAGGCCGAGGAGAAGCGGGACGTTCGGATGAAATCGGGCGGCTCGAGCTGAGCGAGCGGATACACGGGCCTTGGTTCGGCATTCACGCCGCGCGATGATCTGATCGAAACGCTCGCGCACCGGCTGCATGCCGGTGCGCGCATTCGTGTCCGAGGTCCGTCGCTGCCTGGCTTACTTTGCGCAGCTCTTGCCGTGCGAAGCGTGATTGCCCTTGGCCAGCGCATCGGCTTCGCTCATGTATTCGCCCTGCTTGGTCTTGCCGTAGTAGCGGTCGTCTGCGCAGTGATAGACCTTGCTCTCGGTATTCACCCACACCTTGCCGGCGCCGCCACCCGGAGCTGGCGCGGCGGTATTCGCCGGGTTCGCCTTCATCGCCGGTGAGGCAGGCGTCGCGGCAGGAGCCTGGGTCATCTTCGGCGAAGCGGCCATCGTGCCGGCCGGTGCTGCTGCGGGCGGCGCTGCGGGTGCTGCGGGCGCGGCCTTGGCCGCCGGCGTCGCTGCCGCCGCGGTTGCGCCATACCATTCCTGCACGCCTTTGTGGCCGCGACAGGCGCCGCGCTTGGTCGCGGTATCGGTGTAGCTGCCGTCCTTGCACTGGCCGGTCGAACCGGCGGGTGCCGCCGACGGCGCCGCAGCTGCGGTCGTGCTGGCGGTTTCCTTTTTCGACGTCTTTGCCGGTGCCGCTGCATCCGCACTCGCAGCCGGTGCTGCAGCCGCTGCGGCGTACCAATCCTTGACACCCTTGTGGCCGCGGCAGGCGCCGCGCTTCGCATCGGCCGAGGTGTAGCTGCCGTCCTTGCACATGCCGGTGGTTCCGGCGGGTGCGCCGGCCGGAACCTGGGCATGACCGACGGCGGCGAAGGCCAGACCGAGCGGCAACGCGATGGCGATCAGCAACGCTTTCATGGCATTCCTCCTGAGGTGATGAAGTGGGCACTCGTTCGGCCCGGCCCAGTATGGCGGGTCGGCGGCCTCTGCGAACCTGAAGCAGGCTACGCGCGCTGCCTTACAGAATGCTTTCGGTATGGAGGACGTCGGTGCCGGGTCGCGCAGTCATTCCTTGAAGATGAAAAACGCCGCCGCGACCAGCAATGCAAATCCGACCAGATGATTCCAGCGGATCGCGGCGCCGAGGTAGAACACCGAGAAAACGGCGAACACGCACAGGGTGACGATCTCCTGGATCGCCTTCAGCTGCGCCGGGTTGTAGACCTCGAAACCCATCCGGTTCGCCGGGACCTGCAGGCAGTACTCGAAGAACGCGATGCCCCAGCTGACCAGGATCACCAGGAACAGCGGCCGGTTGGTGAATTTGAGATGGCCGTACCAGGCAAACGTCATGAATACGTTCGAGCCGATCAGCAGGAGGATCGGCGACAGATAAGTCCACATCGGCAGGTGCTCGCAAAAAGGGTGGCGCATCGTAACGGGCGCACGCGAGCCGGCATACCGGGCGGTGCGGGCGCGATTCCACCTAGGGACTTCCCCAGTAGGCGAACGCCGCCGAAGACGCGACCCTGATATTCGACGTCGTTGCGGGATTCGGTGATGAATGCACGTTCGATCCAGAATCTTTGCGCGCTCGCCGGCAACGGAACTCCGGTCGTCGAGACGGGCAACCGGCTCGATCCGCCGCGCTGGACTCGCAGCGCAGATTTACGCAAGCTCGGGCACTTGATCATGCGCGCGGCAACGTCCGCGACGGGAGGCAGAATGCATTCGCGTTGGCTTGGTGTAATGCTGGTCGGAATTGTCTGCGGCGCGACCGTCGCGCGCGCGGAAGAAACGAGCGCCCGGTGCGCCTCGAACGATGCGCCCGCCGTCGCCTGCCGCATGAGCGACACCGTCGCAGCGGATGGCACGCACAGCATGGAGTTCGCATTCGGCACGCAGCACGCGCGCTTCAGCGGCAAATCTCAGACCGGCTGGTGGTCGGGTCAACTCGACGGACAACCGGCGATGGGGCGCGAACTCAATCGCGGGCACATCGTTTTCAGCACGGTCGACCTCAAGACCACCTTCGAATGGTGGTCGCACGGCAGCGACTGACGCGCTCGCAATCAGCCGCGTCTGAGCACCGCCATCGGCGCGGTGCGCGCGATGCGCAAGGTGCCGATCCATCCGGCCAGCGCGACGACCAGCGCCGCGCACAGCACGACGAGCGCGAGCGATCCCAGCGGCGGCACGTAATCGCGCATGCGGAACACGGTGCGCGCGAGCACGCTGCCGATCAGGCTCGCGCCGACCACTGCGATCGCACCGGAGAGCAGGCCGAGCACCGCGAATTCGGCGAGTACGGCGACGTGAAGCTGGCGCGCATGCGCGCCGAGCGTGCGCAGCAGCGCCGTCTCGAAACGACGTTCGTCGGCGGTCGAGGCGAGCGCGGCGAGCAGCACCAGCACGCCGGCAGCGAGACTGAAACCGAGCACCCAGGCGACCGCGCGGCTGACCCGCCCGATGATGTCGCGCACGCGATCGAGGATCGCATTCAAGTCGAGCAGCGAGACATTCGGATAGTCGCGCGACAGACCGGCGAGCGCACCCGCAGCGATCTTTTCCAGATGGAAGCTGGCGACGAAACTGTGCGGCAGGCTCTCGCCGCTGGCCGGGTCCAGCATCAGGAAGAAGTTGGCGCGGAATGAATCCCAGTCGACGCCGCGGATGCTGCTGATGGTCGCGACGATTTCGCGTTCGCCGACGCGCAAGGTGAGCGTGTCGCCGAGTTTCAGATGGAAGATGTCGACCCACATTTCGTCGACCGAGAGCTGCGGCTGCGTGGGCGCGGCGTCGAACCAGCGTCCTTGCAGCAGCTTGTTCGACAGCGGCAGCTCGGTGCTCCAACTGAGGCGGGTCTCGCCGTTGATCCAGCCTTCGGCACGGCGATCCTGGTAGTCCTTCGGATCGGGCGTGCGCCCGTTGATCGCGATCAGCTTGCCGACGGCGAGCGGCAAGGTGTTGAGATTGGTCGCGCCGAGAGCCTGCACACGCTGCTCGATCGCGCTGCGTTGCGCGGGTTGCAGATTGATCATGAACCAGTTCGGCGTGTCGTTCGGCAGCTCGGCGCGCCAGCGCGCGAGCAGGGATGGCCCGACCACGGCGAGCACCGCGAGCGCAGTGAGACTGAGTGCGAGTGCGCCGGCTTGCAGCAGGGTCAACGCGCGTCGCCGCGCCAGATTGGCGAGGCCGAAACGCAGCGCGCCGCGCAGTCGTGTCGCCGCGCGGCGCACCAGGATCAACAGCAGCATGCCGAGCACGAAGGTTGCCAGCGCGACACCGGCAAATCCGGCGGCGAGGGTGAGCGCCAGACGCAGATTGCCGGCACCGAACGCGATCAGGATCGCACCGACCACGAGCGGCAGCAGGTACAGCGCATCGAAGCGACGCACGCGCGCGTGCATTTCCTGCCGGAAGACGCGCATCGGTTCGATGTCGCGCAGGCGCAGCAGGGGCGGCAACGCGAAACCGAACAGCACGGCGAGTCCGACCGCGAACGCCGCCAGCGGCGGACCCCACGGCAACGCCGGCGGCGCTCCCGGCAGCAGGCCGCTGGCCAGACTCAGCACGAGTTGCTGCAGGACGAGACCGACGCCGAGGCCGAGCAGACAGGCCGGCAGCGCGAGCAGGCCGAGTTCGAGCAGCAGGGCGAGAACGATCTCGTTGCGACTCGCACCGAGGCAGCGCAGCAGGGCGACTTCCTCCACCTTGCGCCGCGCGAAGCGTTGCGCGGCGAGTGCGACGGCGACGCCGGAAAGCAACGCCGCGAGCAGCGCGGCCAGACGCAGGAAACTGTCGCCGCGCTCGAACGCGGTGCGCAGGTTCTGCTGCGCATCCTCGACCGTGGTGATCTCGGCGCCGTCGGGCAATTGCGTTTTCGCCCATGTTGCAAACGTCTTGACGGCGGTCTCGTCACCGGCGACGAGCAGGCGATGACGCGCGCGGCTGCCGAGGCCGATCAGGCCGCTCGCCTGCGCATCGGCGATGTTCATCAGCACGCGCGGCGCGAGACGAAAGACATTGCCGCCGTCGGGCGACTTGTCGATCTCGCCGCCGACGACGAGGTCGCGTCCGCCGAGTTGCACCTTCGCGCCGACGCCGACGTTCAAGGCGGCCAGCGCGGCGTGGTCGGCGTAGATCGTTCCGGCCGCGGGCGCGTGCGCCGGTTTCTCCGCGCCGTGCTCATCCAGCACCGTCAGCGCGCCGCGCAGCGGAAATGCCGCGTCACTGGCGCGCACGTCGGCGAGCTTGCTGACGTCGCCGGCGAATACGACGCTCGGAAAATCCGCCAGCGTGTTGGTCGTGAGGCCGCGTCGCCGCGCTTCCTGCTCGAAGGCCGGCGGCAATGCCTTGCCGGCATTGATGCCGAGATCGCCGCCGATGAGTTCGGCCGCCGAGGCGACAATCGCGTGTTCGACGCGGCTCGCCAGCGTCGCCACCGCAGCCAGTGCGGCGACCGCGAGAACCAGTGCAGCTGCGAGCGTGGCGAGTTCAGCGTGCAGGAATTCGCGCCGAAGGCTGCGCGCTGCAAATGCGAGCGGTCTCATGCGAACGCCCTCACGCGGTCGCCTCGGCGATGCGCCCTTCGTGCAGATGCAGGCTGCGCGCGCAACGTTCAGCGAGTCTGCCGTCGTGAGTGACCAGCACGAGGGTGGTCGCGTGCTCGCGATTCAGCGCGAACAGCAGATCGCCGACGCTGGCGCCGGTGCGCTGATCGAGATTGCCGGTCGGTTCGTCGGCGAACAGGATTTGCGGGCCATGCACGAAGGCGCGCGCGAGCGCCACGCGCTGCTGCTCGCCACCGGAAAGCTGATACGGAAAATGCCGTCGGCGCGCGCCCAGGCCGACTCGCTGCAACGCATCGGCCGCGAGCTGGCGCGCATCGTCGCGGCCTTCGAGGTCGAGCGGCAGCATCACGTTCTCTTCGGCATTCAACGCGGGCAGCAGATGGAAACTCTGGAACACGAAGCCGACCAGACGCCGGCGCAGCCGCGCGCGCGCTTCCTCGTCGAGCGTGTCGAGGCGCTGGCCGGCAAGGTGGATCGATCCGCTGGTCGGCCGATCCAGACCCGCGAGCAGGCCGAGCAAAGTGGTCTTGCCGGAACCGGAGGCACCGACGATCGCGAGGCTGTCGCCGTCCGCAACCGCCAGATCGATGCCGTCGAGGATGCTCAAACGACCCTCGGGCCCATCGACGACTTTGCTAATCTGCGCGCCACTCAACGCGATTCCGGTGCGCTCGCTCATGCTTCGTCGTGTCCTCGTGATTCTGCTGTTCGGATGGTTCGTTTCGGTCGCAGCGGCAGCGCCGCCGCCGATTCTGGTGCTCGGTGATTCGTTGTCGGCGGCGCATGGCATCGCCACCCGCGAAGGCTGGGTCGCCTTGCTCGAGCAGCGTCTGCAGGCCTCGCCGACGCCGCGCCCGATCGTCAATGCCAGCATCAGCGGCGAAACCACCGCAGGCGGCCTGGCGCGGCTGCCGCCCTTGCTCGCCGACAACAAGCCGGCCCTGGTCATCGTCGAACTCGGCGCCAATGACGGCCTGCGCGGCCTGCCGCTTGCCGAAGCGCGCGCCAATCTGGTGAAGATCCTGACCGCGATCCGCGCTGCCGGCGCGCATGCGCTGCTGCTCGGCATCGAACTCCCGGTCAACTACGGGCCGCAATATCGCGACGGCCTGCGTTCGATGTATCGGGGTCTTGCCGACGAATTCAACGTGCCGCTGCTGCCGTTCCTGCTCGACGGCGTCGCGCTCGACCCGGCCCTGATGCAGGACGACGGCCTGCATCCGAACGCGGCCGGCGAGCCCAGGGTCCTCGAAAACGTCTGGACGAAACTCGAGCCGGCGCTGCGCGAACTGCACTGAAACAATGGATTCGGGCGGGAACCGGGGCCTCGGGCCGGGCCGAACGGCATATGTCCGGCAACGGCAGCTCGATTAGACTGCGCAGTCCGGCCTGGCGCCGGCCTGAATCTCCGGCCGGCATCAGGCGCCCCCCTTTGCTGCAAAAGGACGCATCCCATCATGCTGCGAACACGGCTCCTGGCGACGACGATGAATCTGCTACTGATCGGTGGTTTGGGCATGCTCGCTGAGCTGCCCACGGCGACGGCAAAAACGACAGCCGCGCTGCCGGCGAGCAACCCGTTCGCCGCGGCGAGCACCTTGCCGTTCCAGGCACCGCCGTTCGACAAGATCAAGGACGCGGACTACGAGCCGGCGATCGATGCAGGCATGCGCGAGCAGCTCGCCGAAATGCACACGATCGCGACGCAGAAGGATGCGCCCACCTTCGCCAACACGATCGAGGCGATGGAGCGTTCAGGCCAGCTGCTGAATCGTGTCGGCGCCTCGTTCGGCGCAGTCACCGGTGCCAACACCAACGCGGCCTTGCAGAAGGTGCAGTCCGATGTCGCGCCAAAGCTCGCCGAGCATCAGGATGCGATCTATCTCGACGCGGCCTTGTTCGCTCGCGTCGGCAAGCTGTACGACACGCGTGAGTCGCTCGGCCTCGATGCGCAGCAGAAATACCTGATCGAGCGTTACTACAAGAACTTCGTGCGCGCCGGCGCGAAACTCGGCGAGGCCGACAAGGCGCGTCTGCGTGCCTTGAACAAGGAAGAGTCGACCCTTTCGACCGATTTCCAGAACAAGCTGCTCGCGGCGAGCAATGCGGGTGCGCTCGTGCTCGACAGCAAGGACGAACTGGCCGGTTTGTCCGACGCCGACATCGCGGCAGCGCAGGATGCCGGCAAGGCGGCGAAGAAGGACGGCAAGTACATCCTCAAGCTGATGAACACGACGCAGCAGGCGCCGCAGGTTTCGCTGCAGAACCGCGGCGTGCGCGAGCGTCTGTTCAAGGCTTCGACGACGCGCACCGAACACGGCGATGCGAACGACACGCGCGCCCTGGTCCAGCGTCTGGCCGCGTTGCGCGCCGAGCGCGCCAAGCTGCTCGGCTACAAGAACTTCGCGGCCTACACGCTCGACGATCAGATGGCGAAGACGCCGGAAAACGCGATCAAGCTGATGACCGACATGGTGCCGGCGGCGACGGCGAAGGCGCGCGGCGAAGCGGCCAAGATGCAGACCCTGATCGACAAGAACAAGGGCGGTTTCAAGCTGGCGCCGTGGGACTGGCAGTTCTACGCCGAGCAGGTGCGCAAGGCTGAGTACGATCTCGACGAGGCGCAGGTCAAGCCGTATTTCGAGATCGACCATGTGCTGCACGACGGCGTGTTCTTCGCCGCCAACCAGCTCTACGGCCTGACCTTCAAGGAACGCAAGGACATTCCGGTCTACCAGCCCGACGTGCGCGTATTCGAGGTGTTCGATGCCGACGGCAAGTCGATGGCGCTGTTCTACGCCGACTACTGGAAGCGCGACAGCAAGCGCGGCGGTGCGTGGATGGATCAGCTGGTCGGCCAGTCCGGTCTGCTCGGCACCAAGCCGGTCGTGTTCAACGTCTGCAATTTCACCAAGCCGGCGCCGGGTCAGCCAGCGCTGATCACGTCCAGCGACGTGACGACGATGTTCCACGAGTTCGGCCATGCGCTGCACGGCATGTTCTCGGACGTGAAATACCCGACCCTGTCCGGCACCAACGTGCCGCGCGACTTCGTCGAGTTCCCGTCGCAGTTCAACGAGCACTGGGCGCGTGATCCGAAGGTATTCGCCAACTACGCCAAGCATTACCAGACCGGCGCGCCGATGCCGCAGGAGCTGGTCGAGAAGATCAACAAGTCGCGCACCTTCGACCAGGGCTTCGCCACCACCGAATATCTCGCGTCGGCGCTGCTCGACATGAACTGGCATGCGCTCTCGGCGGATGCGCCGAAGCAGGACGTGGACGCGTTCGAGGCGAAGGCGTTGAAGGACGACAAGATCGATCTGTACGAAGTGCCGCCGCGCTATCGCACCTCGTATTTCGCGCACATCTGGGGTGGCGGTTATGCGGCGGGTTACTACGCGTATCTGTGGAGCGAGGTGCTCGACGACGACGCGTTCTACTGGTTCCGCGAGCACGGCGGCCTCACCCGCGAAAACGGCCAGCGCTTCCGCGAGATGATCCTGTCGCGCGGCAGCACGCAGGAAATGTCATCGCTGTATCGCGCCTTCCGCGGTCGCGATCCGAGCGTCGAGCCCCTGCTCGAACAGCGCGGCTTGAAGGAAGGCGGCGGCTGAGCCGACGTACAGGCAACCACGCCGGCCACCGCGCCGGCGTGGGGCCAATCGACTCGAAGCGGGCCCCAAATGTGCGTCAGCGCACAGTTTGCAAATAGATTTGCAAAGGCGTCTACTTTTCACGTCTTGATCACAGCATCCAGTGCGTAATTTTCACGTAGGTGAAAAAAGAGCACATGGGGGAGATGGCGTGGACAAGCGTGAAAGCCAGACTGGGGCGATCCTGCTGATCGAGGACAACCGCGGCATTTCCGAGACGGTCGGCGAATTTCTCGAGCGGCGCGGATATGCGGTCGACTACGCTGCCGATGGGGTCAGCGGTCTGCGCCTGGCGTCGACCAACAGCTACGACGTCATCGTGCTCGACCTGATGCTGCCCGGCCTCGACGGCATTTCGCTGTGCCGGCGTCTGCGCCACGAGGAAAAACGCGCCACGCCGGTCCTGATGCTGACCGCGCGCGACACCGTCGAGGACAAGCTGGTCGGCCTCGACGCCGGCGCCGACGACTATCTGGTCAAGCCGTTCGAAATCCGCGAGCTCGAAGCGCGCGTGCGCTCGCTGATCCGGCGCAACCGCCGCCAGGTCAGCGACGAGGTGCTGCGCGTCGGCGATCTGGTGCTCGACACCGCGACCTTGCGCGTGACGCGTGCCGGCCAGGAACTGCAGCTGGCACCGATCGGCGTGAAACTGCTGATGATCCTGATGCGTGAGTCGCCGCGCGTGGTCAGCCGGCGTGACATCGAGCGCGAGGTCTGGGGCGATCTGCTGCCCGATTCGGATACGCTGCGCAGTCATTTGTATAATTTGCGCAAAATTATAGATCGTCCGTTCGCGAACCAGTTGCTGCACACGATCCACAGTTCGGGCTACCGTCTGGCCGATATCGGCATCGAAGTCGTTCCGGATCTGCGCAGCGCCTGAGAGACAGGCCGGCGCGGAAGCGGATCTGCGCGGCCTGCGTCGCCTGTCTGTGGCCGACTCGCACGTGGGGAGATTCGATGCGACGCCCTGACGGCATCCGGCGCAAGATCTGGGCGGTATTCGTCCAGCAGATGGCGGCGATCAGCCTGTCAGCGATCTTCGGCGTGTATGTCTCGATCATGCTGGTCGAGAACCTGGTCCTGCGCAATATCGTCGAGCGCGAAACCGCCGGCTACGTGGCCCGGCTGGCGATCGATCCGGCCACCGTGATCGTGCAGAACGCGTTCGTGCAGACCTGGCTGGTGCGCACGCCGAGCGATGCCGCGGCGATGCCGCAGTTCGTGCGCGACCTGGGTCCGGGGTTTCATCACCAGCACACCGGCATGCATTTCGCGGCGCTGGTCACCGACACGCCGAGCGGGCGCATCTACGTCGTGGTCATGCGCGAGCTGCATTACCTGAGCATGCTCGGCGTGTGTCTGGTGCTGATCATCCTGACCGTCGGAAGCAGCGCGGCCCTGATGGGCTACCGCGCCTCTCGCCGCGCGCTCGCGCCGGTCGTGGTGCTCGCCGAGACGGTGCGCGCCTGGGATCCGAAGAAGCCCGATATCGACGCGCTGCTGCCGGAAAACCTGCAGGTCAATGTCGAGGTCGACAGCGATGTCGCCAGTCTCGCCCTGGCCCTGCATGGATTCGCCTCGCGGCTCGAAAACTTCGTCGAGCGCGAACGCAACTTCACGCGCGATGCCAGTCACGAACTGCGCACGCCGCTCACCGTCATCAAGGTCGGCGCCGACATCCTGCTCGACGAAGAAGACCTGCCGCCGTTCACGCGGCGCACCGCCGGACGCGTGCGCCGCGCGGCGCGCGACATGGAGGCGCTGATCGATTCGTTCCTGATCCTCGCGCGCGAAGACGGCGTCGGCCTGCCCGAGGAAGACTTCACGATCAACGAAGCCGTGCGCGGCGAGGTCGAGCGCGCGCAGTCGCTGGTCGACGACAAGGCGGTGCGACTCAGCCTCGACGAACGCGCGGTATTCGGCCTGCATGCCTCGCCGCGCGCGTTCGGCGTGCTGGTCGGCAACCTGATCCGCAATGCCTGCATGTACACCGACCGCGGTGCGGTCACCGTGACGATCGAAACCGGTTGTCTGATCGTGCACGACACCGGCATCGGCATGAGCGAAGAGGAGCTCGCGCACATCTTCGAATCGTTCTACCGCGGCGGGACCAAGAGCGAAGGCCACGGCATCGGCCTCTCCATCGTCAAGCGGCTGGCCGACCGCTTCGGCTGGAGCGTCGACATCTCCAGCCAGCTCGGTGTCGGTACCACGATACGCGTGAGTTTCCCGGTCATTCCGGGCTGAGGTCGGCCGGCTCGATCGCGCGGCGCAAGGCCGCGTGTCGTTTCTTCATCGGTTCGGCGTATCGTTGCCGCCCTTGTCAGGACTTGCGGAGGCCTTCGTGCCCGTACTGGTGATTCATGGCGGTGCCGGCGTGGTCAAGGCCGATCTCACGCCCGCGATCGAACGGCGCGTGCGCGCGGATCTCGAAGCGGCGCTCGCTACCGGCCATGCCATCCTGCGAGCCGGAGGAAGCAGTATCGACGCCGTCGCTGCCGCCGTCGCGATGATGGAAGACTCGCCGTCCTTCAACGCCGGCCACGGGGCGGTGTTCACCCATGAAGGCCGCAACGAGCTCGATGCCTCGATCATGGACGGCGCCACGCTGCGCGCCGGAGCGATTGCCGGCGTGCATCGCGTGAAGAATCCGATCCTGCTCGCGCGCGCCGTGATGGAACGATCGCCGCACGTATTTCTTCTCGGCGAGGGTGCGGAAACCTTCGCGGGGACCTGCGGCATCGAACTCGTCGAGACGAATTACTTCCGCACCGAACAACGCTGGCAGCAACTGCAGAAAGCACTGCAGGACGAGCGCGAAAACCGCAGCGATCCGGCGCTGACACCGCATCACGGCACCGTCGGCGCGGTCGCACTCGACGCGCGAGGCGGGCTCGCCGCGGCAACCTCGACCGGCGGCATGACCAACAAGCGCTGGGGTCGCGTCGGCGACTCACCGCTGATCGGCGCAGGCACCTATGCGAACGCGCACTGCGCAGTCTCGGCAACCGGCTGGGGCGAGTACTACATCCGCGCGGTCGCCGCGCACGACATCTGCGCGCGCGTCGAATACGCCGGCAAGTCCATCGCGCAGGCCGCCGACGAAGTCGTGATGGGTATTGTGCCCAAGCTCGGCGGCGACGGCGGCGTGATCGCACTCGATGCACAAGGCAACTTCGCGACACCGTTCAATACGGATGGAATGTATCGTGGCTGGATCGATCGCGACGGAACGACGCGCGTGATGATCCTGAGCGAGTAGGCAGCATGCGCTGCGCTTTTTTCCAATGCTGAAAAAGGAAAATGTGGATGCTGCTCGCGAAGGCATTTCAATCGATGCCTTTCGCAGAGTGCGCGCACATCGAAGCTGGATCCCGCGATGACCGAAAACAAATGAATCCTCGAACCATCTCCGCCACCCGTTACGTCACGCCGCTGCGCGAAGGCGGTTCGCTGCCTGCGATCATCGAAGCCGATGACGAAGGCCTGTATGTGCTGAAATTTCGTGGCGCAGGGCAGGGCGCGAAGGCCTTGATCGCCGAGCTCGTGGCCGGTGAGATCGCGCGGACGCTCGGACTTCCGGTGCCGGAAATCGTGTTCGTCGAGCTCGATGAAAATCTGGCGCGGACCGAGCCCGATCCCGAAATCCAGCATCTGATCCGCGCCAGCGTGGGACTCAATCTCGCGCTCGACTATCTGCCGGGTTCGATCACTTTCGATCCGGTCGTTGAAACGGTGGACGCCGACCTCGCCTCGGCGATCGTCTGGTTCGATGCCTTCGTCAGCAATGTGGACCGCACGCCGCGCAATACGAACATGCTGGTCTGGCATGGTCGCCTGCAACTGATCGATCACGGCGCGGCGCTGTATTTCCATCACGACTGGGACGGTTATCTCGAACGCGCGACTGCGCCGTTCGCGCGGATCAAGGATCATGTGCTGTTGCCGTTTGCGCGTGCGCTGGCGGAGGCCGACGCGCGTCTCTCGGCGCTGCTCGCGAATGCGGATATCGAACGCATCGTCGCGCTGATTCCGGATGCGTGGCTCGGCGGCGATGCGCCGTTCGCGACCGCAGACGAGCATCGCGCCGCCTATGCAGCCTATTTGTGTCGCCGCCTGCAGGCGCCGCGCGCATTCGTCGAGGAGGCACTCCGTGCACACGCACTCGGCGTATGACTATGCGGTGATCCGCGTCGTGCCGCGCGTCGAGCGCGGCGAGTTCGTCAATGCCGGCATCGTGTTGTCGTGCCGCAGCTGCGATTTCCTCGAGGCGCGCATCGATCTGGACGAGGCACGTCTGCGCGCGCTGGCGCCGGACATCGATCTCGCCGTGGTGCACCGGCATCTCGCCGCGTTTCCGACGATCTGCGCCGGCGGTGCCGCAGCCGGGCCGATCGGAATGCTATCCAAGCGCGAGCGCTTCCACTGGCTGACCGCGGCGCGCAGCACGATGATCCAGACCTCGCCCGCGCACAGCGGTCGCTGCTTAGGTTCCGCTGCGATGATCGAGCGCCTGCTCGATACGATGGTGCGTACCACGCCCGGACCGCGCCGGGATGATCCGCTCAGCGATCCGTGCTGACTTCGCGTACCGGGCGCTTGGACAGCTTGCGCTGCAGGGTGCGTCGATGCAGTCCGAGCCGGCGCGCGGTCTCGGAGATATTGCCGCCGCATTCGGTCAGCACGCGCTGGATGTGTTCCCACTCCAGCCGCTTCAACGGCGGCGTGTGCACCGACAGCGGCGCGCCGGATTCTTCGCGCCCTTCGCCGAGCAGGGCCTGCACGACCTGATCGGCATCGACCGGCTTGGCCAGATAATCGTGCGCGCCGCGCTTGATCGCCTCCACCGCCGTCGCGATCGAGGCGTAGCCGGTGAGCAGCAGGATGCGCAGTTCGGGTCGCGCGGAGAGCAGCTCCGGAATCAGGGTGAGTCCGCTTTCGGAGCCGAGCTTGAGGTCGAGCACCGCGAAGTCCGGTGCATGTTCGCGCACCAGCGCGAGCGCGCGTGCGCTGTCGGCGGCGGTGTCGACGATGAAGCCGCGGGTCGACAGCGCGCGTGCGAGCACCGCGCTGAACACCTCGTCGTCATCGATCAGGACGACCCGATGCTGCATTTCCTCGGTCATGGGTACGCTGCTCATGGGTGGGGATTGTCCTGCGCGGCGAGTGGCACGCGCAACCGTTGCAGCACGCCGCCGTCGGCCAGCACCTGCGCGCTGAGATCGCCGCCGAGGCGTTCGACGGTGGAATGCGCCAGGGCGAGGCCGAGGCCGAGGCCGTCGCGCTTGCTGCTCTTGAACGCGATGCCGGCGCCCGGCGCGATGTCGCCGCCGGCACCGTGATCGCGCACGAAGAACTCGACCGCGCTCTTGCCGACCACGATACCGAGCTCGACCGCGGCTGTGCCCGCTGCGATCGACGCGTCGGCGGCGTTGCTGAGCAGGTTGATCAGGGCGTGACGCAGGTTCGGTGCGGCTTCGATCACGCGTGTCTGCGCGATCTCGTCCATCGCGGTCTGCAGGACGATCTCCGGTCGCAGCAGGCGGAACTGGTTTTCGCAGTCGTGAACGAATTCCGACAGCGGCATGCGTTGCGGCGTGCCGGCGAGATGACGCGTGCCGACCGCGACCAGCTCACGCAGGATGTCGCGGCAACGTTCGGCCTGGCCGCTGAGCAGATTGAGGTCGGCCGCCAGTGCCGGGTTGCCTTCGTTCTCGCGGCGCAATTCGGCGAGCAGGGTGCGGATCGTCGACAGCGGCGTGTTGAGTTCATGCGCGGTGCCGGCCGCCTGCGTCGCGATCGCCAGGATTCCTTCATCGCGCAAGGTGCGCTCGCGCTCGTGCTGCACTTCGTTCTCGCGCTCGCGCAAGGCGCGCGCCAGACGCGAAATGAAGAAGGCGAGCACGGCCGCGGTGACGACGAAATTGATCGCCATCCCGGCCACGTGCAGGTTGAAGTCTCCGGTGTCGGCAGCCGGCCCCGGCGGCAGCGGGATGTGCCAGGGAATCAGCAGCAGGTAGCAGATCGCGGCGAGCAGGGCGACCGCGATCACGTAGCGCAGCGGCAATGCGGCCGCGGCCAGCGCGATCGGCATCACCAGCAGGGACACGAACGGATTGGTCGCGCCGCCGGAGCAGTAGAGCAGGAAACCCAAGACGCCGATGTCGACCGCGACGTGGCCGAACGCTTCCGGCAAGCCGACCGGCCAGGGTTGGTGCAGGCGCCAGAATGCGAACAGCGCAAAGGTCGCCAGCACGCCGATGCCGATCGTCAGCTGCGCCAGCGGGATCGCCATCGCGAACACGAACGCGACGACGAGGATCGTCAGCACCTGTCCGGACACTGCGCACAGGCGCAGCCAGGCGAGCGTCTCGATCAGCTCGCGCGCAAGGTGGGAAAGACGTTCTGGTCGGCTGATCAGGGCGTTCATCGGATTTCGCGGCAGCCGCGCATTGTGCCATCGGCAGGCAAGGCTCGCTCTGATCCGGGCGGATTGCCCGCTGCAAGGTCGGACGCGAGCGTTGCCGCGAAATATACAAACGCAAAAAGTATCGCTAGACGCGGCGTTGCTGCGGTTCCGCCGAGTGCGCGTCGCGCGACTCCGCTCTGTAGGCATTGAGCGGCAAACGAATCGACACTTCGAGCCCGCCGCCCTCCGCATTGCGCGCCGTGATGCTGCCGCCATGCCGCGCGATCGCGCGCCAGGCGATGGCGAGGCCGAGACCGGTGCCGCCGCTCGAACGCGTGCGTGCGCTGTCGACCCGGTAGAACGGCTCGAAGATGCGCACCAGATCGGCTTCCGGCACGCCGGGTCCGTGGTCGCGCACGCTGATCAGCGCGTGATCGAGGTGATCGGCGGCGCGATTCAGGCGCACGCTGACCGCGCTGCCGTCGGCGGTGTAGGCGAGCGCATTGCGGATCACATTCTCGAACGCGCTGTAGAGCGCGGAATGCGAACCGACCAGTTCGAGGCGTTCGCATTCGACCAGCACGACCTTGCGTCCGCGCGGCGCGCCTTCGTAGTCGGCGTTGGTGATCACATCTTCGAGCAGGGCATCGAGTGCGACGTGGTCGCGCGCGGCGACCACGGCGGTCTCCAGGCGCGAGAGTTCGAGTGCCTGCGCGAGCATGGTTTCGAGGCGGTCCGATTCGCATTCGATGCGGTCGAGCGAGGCATTGATCTGCTGCGCGTCGGCGCCGCGTGCGAGTTCCAGCGCGACACGCTGGCGTGCGAGCGGCGAGCGCAGCTCGTGCGAGACGTCGCGAACGAGGCGGCGATGACTTTCCACCAGCGCCTTGATGCGCTCGGCCATGGCGTCGAATTCCGACGCGAGCGCGGTGACTTCGGCGCTGCGCCCGAAGCGCAGACGTCCCACGCGTGCATCGAGATCGCCTTCGGCGAAACGCCGCGTGCTGTCGCGGATGCGCGTCAGCGGTGCAGTGACGTAGCCGGCGAGGAGCAAGGCGAACAGCGCGCTGACGATCATCGCGATCGCTATGTTCGCCCAGAACGTGCCCGGACGTCGCGACAACAGGCGTGTGAGAAAACTTCCCTCCAGCGTCGCGACCGCAGCGTACAAGTTGCCGTCATGCGTGCGGATCGCGCGCGCGCGCAGGCGATCGCCGCCGCGCGTCGTGCCGTTCACGGCATCGGCCGGCGGCGGTTCGGCGAGCGCGGTGGAAGCCGCCGCATGGATCGCGTCGGAGGTGGTGCGACCGAGCAGTTCGTGCTTGTCGGCGGCAAACACGTAGACGCTGATCGGACCGAAGCCGACCGCGGAGCGCAGCCACTGCCGGATGTCTTCGCCGTCGTCGCGTTCGTGGCGCAGTTCGCGCGAGGTGCGCGAGAGCAGGTCGTCCATCGCCGCCTGCAGACGCGTGATGTCGAGCCCGGGGATCTTCTCGTTTTCGAAGTTGCTGGTCGAAATCCACGCGAACGCGAGCAACACGACCACGGTCGCGATCCAGAACGCAGCGAAGATGCGCCAGAACAGACGGCGCATCATCGCAAGCCTCCTCGCCCTCGCTGCGCACCGGAAAAAACCGACTCGCGCGCTGCAAACCCGGCGTGGCGCAGCGGAACACGGCGGCGCGGGCGAGCAGGCCCGCGGGCGTGCTCCGGCGCGACGCGCGCCGTCATCCGGCCTCTCCGAGCTGGCGCAGCAGATAGCCACTGCGGTGGATCGTGGTGATCGGCGAGCTGCCGTCCGGGCCGTCGCCGAGCTTGCGCCGCAGGTTCGACACGTGCACGTCGATCGAGCGATCGAACGGCCCGAGCGGGCGCCCGAGCACGGTCTGCGAAATGCGTTCCTTGCTGACCACGCGGCCGGCCTCGCGCAGCAACAGCACGAGGAGGTCGAACTCGGTCGCGGTCAGGCCGATCGTGTGACCGTTGACGCTGACGCTGCGCGAAGCGGCGCGCAACCAGATCGGACCGTTGCGCAGATCGGTCAGCGCTTCATGGCCTTCGCCGCGTGCGCGCCGCAACACCGCACGCAGACGCGCGGCGAGTTCGCGCGGGTTGCACGGTTTCGGAATGTAGTCGTCGGCGCCGAGCTCGAGGCCGAGAATGCGGTCGACGTCTTCGCCGAGCGCGGTCAGCATCAGCACCGGCGTGGCGGATTCGCGGCGCAGTTCGCGCAGTGCTTCGAGACCGGAGCGGCCGGGCATCATCACGTCCAGCACCAGTGCATCGAACGGTTCGCTGCGTGCGGCAGCGACCGCGGCATCGGCGGTATGGGCGAGGACGACGTCGAAGCCTTCGCGCGAGAGGAAGTCGCGCAACAGCTGCGCGAGCTCCTGATCGTCGTCGGCGAGCAGGATACGATTGCGGCTCATGCGCCAAGCATAGCGCCCAACACACCGGCACAAGGCCGGCCTTTTCGTGCTGTTTGCTCGTCTTTGCAACGCTTTACGCGCAGCGACGAAGCGCCGGCATGCGTGCAGAAACTGTGGATTTACGCGCGCCAGCGGCGATTTGCGCTCACCGCCTGCCCGTGCGCTGCTAGCGTGAGCACCTGGATCAAGCAGAGGAGCTCTCATGCATCGTTTCGTTCTCGTGCTCGGCGCCGTGGTGTCGACGGCCTGCATCGCGGCCGATGGTCCGGCTGCAGCGGTCGATGCCCTGGCCGGCGCGTGGTCCTACGACGCCGCGTTGAGCGCGCCGATACCGGATGGCGGCAGCGCATCGTCCAGCGGCACCGGCGCCGCTGGAAACGCCGGCCAGCACCATGGCGGAGGCAAGGGCGGCGGGATGGGCGGCGCAGGAATGGGTGGCGGAGGCATGGGCCACGGTGGCGGCGGAGGCGGTGGCGGCCACCATCATGGCGGCCACGATGCGTCCGCCGGCGGCAACGCATCCGGCAAGGCCGACGCGGCCGAGCAGGGCGAACGCGGCCTCGCGCGCGCGTTCGCGAAGAACGTGACGATCACGCCGCTGAAGCAGCGCATCCGCTTCGACGACGGCACCCACGCGATCGAACTCGATCGCGACGGCATGAACATCAGCGGTCCCGGCGTCGGCGGCACGGTGGCGCTGACCGCGATCAAGCCGGATCTGGTGATCGAGACGCTGACCGATTCCGGCTACTCGCTGAGCGAACGCTATCACCTGGCCGAAGACGGCCGGCATCTCGAACTGCATGTCAGCCTGAAGCGTCCCGGCGTCGATCAGGCGCGCGAGTTCGTGCATGTATTCGATCGCCCGCTCGCAACCACGGCGGGGGCGAGCGCGCCGTCAACCTCACCTTGACGGCGCGCGCGCTCGGGGCAAAACGAGCTCAGTCAGTGCCAGCTGCGAAGATGTAATCGGGCCGCGCCGCCTGACCGCGAATCAGCAACGTCGCGAATTGATGACCCTGCAGCGTGATGTCCGCGGCGATGATGTCGCCGTTCGCGCTGAACCAGGTGTCGCGGCCGGCCGCGGCCGGCAATCCGAGGCGATAGTAGGGATCGATCGAGGTGACCGCAGTTGCGACGATGCCGCTCGCGGTCGGCACATCGACGAGGTCGCCGACTTTCAGGATCTCGACCGGAGCGGCACCGACGGCGAGGCGCCACCAGCTGCGGCTGGTGGTCGAGGTCGCGGTGTCCTCGGTTTCGGCGAGCGTGACGATTTCGCCATCGTCGAACACGGTGAACTTGTAGAAATTGCCGTCCCAGGTACGCCCCGGCGCGGGCGCATAGGCGCCGGTGTCGCCGCCGATCGCGACCGGCTGCACGCTGCCGTCGGTGGTCAGCCGCCACAACCCGGTGCTGTCGGCCGACGAACTGCCGGTCGGTGCGATGTCCGCGCGCAGGGCGCCGTATTTTCCCGACGCCGCAATCACGTACGGGATGACCGCGTCATGAAACACGTGGCCGCTGACATGCGGGCCGTAGCCGGTGCTGTCGTCCTGATTCTCGAACAGCAGCGGGTTGTTGACCTGCTGCGCGGCATCGTGATGGAACAGGCCGAAGTAGGTGGTGCCGTTCGGCGTCAGACGGCCGCCGGAAGAAAAGAAATACGAGCCGGGTTCGCTCGGCGCGACGTAGCCCCAGAGGCCGTTGTTGTCGGTGCCGAATACGGCTGCATCGTTGCCGGGCAGGTGCGGACCGTACGGGCCGGTCACGCCGGTGAGCACACCCGGTTTCGGTGCTCCGTCGCAGAACTGCCAGATGCCGTCGAGACTGCTCGGACCGGTGCCGCCGACGCGGGTGACGTAGTCGGAGGCGTAGGCTTCGCCGCGCGGGCTGACGGTCATCGTCGCGCTGATTCCGATGCCGCTGGGGAAGACATAGTTGACGATGCCGGGGCCGGTCTGGTCGTCGGTCGACCCGCTGAGCAGGCACGGCGTGTTGCCGCTGCCCGGCGTGTACACGCTGAGCCCGTCACTGCCGAGCGTGCCGGTTGCGCCGATGCGGCCGGCGAACATGACGCGGCGATTGTTCAAGCTGCGCACGCCGACGTCGTAGGAGGTATCGTTGACGTTGTGCAGGGCGGTGTAGATCATGCCGCTGCCGAGGTTGGGTCCGAGCGGCCCGTCGGTGCCGACGCGCGCGAACTCGACGTTGTGGGCGCCGTCCGATTGCCAGATGCCGAGGGTCGCATCGCCGGCATCGGCGGATGGGGCATTCGCCCTGGCGCCGAAGGCGCGCGTACCGCCGTCGAAGGTATCGGCGTAGTAGAGCGCACGAAAGACGTCGCCACTTTCCGATCCGCTGCGATTCGGACCCAGCGCACCCGTCGCGCCGACGCCGGCGTACTGCCTGAAACCGGCACCGCTCTCGTACCAGTTGCCGTCGGCTCCGCTGTTGTACGGCGCGAGCTGAAATCCGAGCAGGCCGTCGCCGCTGTTGGCGAGTCCGGCGCCGCCTTCATCCGAGCCGTAGTTGGTCACGTAGGTGTGGTCCGCGGGCAGGCTCGGCATCGAGATGGCGTCGTCGTCCGAACTCAAGGCGACGCGCCAGTGAACATCGGAAGCCATCGCCGGGCCGGCACAAAGGGCAAGGTACGGTGTGCAGGCGGCGAGCCTGCGAAACATACGAAACATGGGAAGAACTCCATCAGCAGTTGTTGGTGTGCAGCGAAGGCGCACGTGGAAGCAGGCGAGTCGGGCAGCGTGGGTATCAATCGCCGTCGACACCGGAGAAGCAGTCGGGCCGTGCGCCGGGTTCGAGCATCAGCACGCGATTCATTCCGGGTTTCTCGCCGCTTCAGCGCGACGACGACGGCGACGAGGCGATGATCCAGCGTAGCCAGGTTCGAGCAGTGCTGGAATCCGATTCAAGCTATTTCACTCATTGCAGAACGGCATGGATGACCGCGTGAGTACCGTCGTCCTCGGGCGTCGTCACGCGTTCGCCCGGGCACTCACGAGTCTAGGTCGACAGCGAAGGCATTGCGGGCACGTGTCGACCACGCCGCGGTAACGCAACGGTAACGGCGCAGGTGGGATGCGATGTCGTTCGCGTTGCGAGCGTCAGGACGCAGCCGGAAGCAGCGCAGAAGGATGCGTTGAAAAATGATTGGGCAGGGATTGCGCTTGTGATCGACGCGGCGCGCGCGACACATCCAGCTCCGGAACGCGGCATCGAATCCTGTGCGTCAGCCGCGACGGCGATAGCGCGCCGTCGTCATGAAGACTATCGATGCAGCCGCTCAATGACCCGCGCAAAAATATGCACGAGCCCGACTACGCGATGCCTGATCGTTCCGCCGCGTCCGCCTCTGAAGAAAGCCGCAGCGAAGCGCGTTATTCCTCCGCAGTCACCGCACGCAATCCACCGACCGCGCCCGAATGCTCGACGGTATCGCGTGCGCTGTGCGAGGCCGACAGACGCTTCATCAGCGGCAGCAGCGCAATCGCCAGCACGGTGCCGCCGACGGCGAGAAACCCGAGCTTGTTGAACAGGCTGGTGTAGATCGCCAGGCTCTCGACCGGATTGGTGATGTCCTGCGGAATGCTGGCGAGATTGGCGACCTTGCTGGCGGCGTACTGCGAGATGCCGGTCGCGACGAAGTAGGCGCCCATCATGAAGCCGCCCATGCGTGCCGGCACGTAGCGCGCAATCATCGCGAGGCCGAGCCCGCTGACCAGCAACTCGCCGAGCGAATAGAAGCCGTAGCCCCAGATCATGTACCAGGAGGAGATCCTGCCGTTCACCGCGGTGCCGCCGCTGATGCCGAAGATGAAGAAGCCGAGCGCGACGACTGCGAAGCCGAGCGCGAACTTCGCCGCAATCGGCAGGTCGCGGCCGGTCTTGCCGAAGTGGGTATACGACCAGGCGAGCACCGGCGACAGCAGCATGATCCAGATCGGATTGAGTGCCTGGTACTGACCCGGCGACCAGGTGAACAAGGTCATGCCGAACAGATGCTGTTCGAGGTCGAGGTTGCGCAGCGCGAACAGCGTGAGCGAGGTCGACATCTGTCCGTAGAAAATGAAGAACAGCAAGGTCTCGACGACGAGCACGAGGGCTGCGATCAATCCCGCGCGTTCGCTGCGCGTGCCCTTCGCGATCATGTAGCCGAAGATGCCGAGCACGATCAGACCGGAGATGTTGACGCACCAGTCGGCGACGGCTTCGCTCTGGACGACGAAGGTGACCGCGAAGATCGAGACGAAACCGACGCCGAGCACGAGCGCCAGAAGATCCCAGCGCACCGGCTGCTCGTCCGGCAGCGAGCCGATGCCCTTGAGCGTGCGGATCATCATTACGTAATTGATCAGCCCGAGGATCAGGCCGAGGCCGCAGACCATGAACGCGGCATGCCAGCCCCAGACGTCCTTGATCCACGGAGTCAGCAGCATCGACGCAGTCGAGCCGACATTCACCGCCATGTAGTAGAGCGTGAACGCGCTGTCGATCTTCGCGTCGTCGCCTTCGTAGATGCGCCGGACCATGTTCGCCGCGTTCGCCTTGAACAGGCCGTTGCCGACGACGATGACGCCCATCGAGCAGTACAGCAGATACAGACTGTCGCTCGGGATCGCCAGCATCAGATAACCGATGGCGAGGATTGCCGCGCCGATCGGCATCGTGCGGCGCGTGCCGAGAACCTTGTCGCCGATCCATCCGCCGATCGCCGGCGCTGCGTAGACGAGTCCGGTGAACGCGCCCCAGACCAGGTTCGCCTTGCTGTCGCCGAAGCCGACCTTTTCGACCATGAACAGCACCAGCAGGGCGGCCATGCCGTAGTAGCCGAAGCGCTCCCACAGTTCGATCAGGAAAATCGTGGAGAACGAGCGGGTCTGGCTCTGTCGGGCGGGCTGGGCGTTCATGCAGAAATCCGGTGCAAGGTCGAGGAATGGGCGCGAGGGTAACGCAAGCCGCGCGGAATCGCGTGTGCGAGTGCACATCGAAGGGAGCCAGCGTCCGGCGGGTTGCGTGCCTGCACAGTCACCGCCTCATCGCACGCGCCGCTGCGCAGGCCGTCCTCACCGAAGGCCGATTTTAAGAGGGACGACTGCGCTTAGCGCGACTCGGCGGGCGGCGGCAGCCAGCGCGCGAGCAGCGTCGCGGCGATCAAGGCAAAGGCCGCCGCAAGGCAGGCCGAGGCGCTGACGTCGGACAGGAAATGCTTGGCGAGATCGATGCGCGCCAGCACCGCGAAAACCGGAATCGCGATCAGCACGGCGCGCAGCCAGCGCAGCGGACACGCGGCTGCGAGCGGCAGCAGCAGCCCGAAATAGAACGCGGAATGCCCGGACGGAAACGACACGCCGCCGGCAAACCATACCTGCGACCAGTCGCCTGCGGCGAGCACCTGTTGCGGGCGCAGGCGGCCGAAATGATCCTTGCCGAGGATCATCATGCCGACCGTCGCGTACTGCACCAGCGCTGCCGCGATCAGCGCGCGCGGCCAGCGCGCGTCGCGCCGCATCACGTAGCCGAGCGCGCCGACCACGAACGCGACGCCGCCGATCAGCCAGATCGAAAGGCGCATGCCGCTGATCCAGTCGAGCGTGCCGAGTCCGTAGACGAAGACGGCATTGTTCTCGACGCCGCTCGCGCGCACCCATTCGGCCAGCGCGCGGTCGACGACGAAGAAGCCGAGCGCGAACAATGCCGCAGCGATGCACAGGGCCACCAGCAGGACGCGGCGGTTCATCGCAGGCAGCCTGCAGAGGCGATGTCGCCGCAGGCAGCGCCAGGATTTCCGTGCAACCGTTGCGTGCCGAACATTCGATGACTCCTTCGTACTCGTTGCATCCCGCATTGCGCAGCGCCCGATGCAGCCGACCTTCGTCGCAGCTGCGCGCTCACGGCCGGCTCCGTTTGAGGCGGGCGAGCTTGTGGCATCATAGCGCGCCATTTTTTTCCGACGCTGCGTACTCATGCCGACTTCCGGGTGTTGCTCGACCGCTGGTACCCCGCCGATGTGCGCTTGCAGCGGAATCGATCCGAACGCGACCTGCGCCGCATCGGCGCGCGCGCGCTGAGCCCTGTCGACGAGAAGCAGCGCGACCATGCCGAGCACCGAATCCCGCGGTCCGCGCCAGATCTGGCGAGCCTTCCAGTGGTCGATGAAGGGCTTGCGCGCCGCGTGGCGGCACGAGGCGTCCTTCCGCCTCGAATCCTATCTGTGCGTGATTTTCTTCCCGCTCGGCTTGTGGCTCGGCAACGGCGGCATCGAGAAGGCGATGCTGTGCGGCAGCCTGCTGCTGGTGCTTTCCGCTGAACTGCTCAATTCCGCCATCGAGGCGATCGTCGACAAGGCCAGCCCCGAGTTCCATGAACTCGCCGGCCGCGCCAAGGACATGGGTTCGGCTGCGGTGCTGCTGCTGATGTTCAACGTCTTGTTCTGCTGGGTGCTGATACTCTGGGCGCATTCGAGCCGTTGACGGCGGAGCGCGCAACGTTTGGACCTGATCACCGACCCGCAGACCTGGATAGCCCTGCTGACCTTGTCCACCCTCGAGATCGTTCTCGGCGTCGACAATCTCGTCTTCATTTCCATCGCGGTCAGCAAGCTGCCGGATGCGCGACGCTCCAATGCGCGCCGCATCGGCCTGGCGTTCGCCTGCATCACGCGCATCCTGCTGCTGTTGTCGCTCGCGCATCTGGCGCGCATGGACGATCGCACCGCGGGCCTGTTCCACCTCTTCGGCCAGATCATTTCGGTGCGCGATCTGGTCCTGATCGGCGGCGGCATCTTCCTCGTCGTCAAGGGCGTCATGGAAATCCACGATGCGCTCAACGAAGAGCCGCATTCGGACAAGGGCGGCCATCCTTCGGCGACGTTTTCCCTGGTCATCGCGCAGATCGCGCTGATCGACATCGTGTTCTCGCTCGATTCGGTGATCACCGCCGTCGGCATGATCAACATCCTGCCGGTGATGATTGCCGCGATCATCCTGTCGGTGCTGGTGATGATCTTCATCGCCGATCCGATCGGCGAGTTCATCGACAACAACCCGACGATCAAGATGCTCGCGCTGGCCTTCATCATCCTGGTCGGCGTCGCGCTGCTGTGTGACGGGCTCGGCATCCATATCGCGCGCGGCTATCTGTATTTCGCGATGGCGTTCTCGGGCGCAGTCGAATCGTTGAACCTGCTGGTGAAGCGGCGCAAGCGCAAGCGCCGCGAGTTGAAACGCGCGGGCTAGCGCCAACGGAGTCCGTATCTGCCGCCGATCGGCGCGTTCGCGCTGCCGCTTGCGCGACGCCGCTCGCCGCGCCACAGTAGCGCCGCCCTGCCGCCGCAGGGACATCGTCGTGAAGGAAGGGGAGAAATATGCGCGCGATCCGGTTTCTAATCCTGCTGGTGCTGGTCGCCCTGGTCAGCGGTTGCGGCTACAACTCGATCCAGTCCAAGGACGAAGGCGTCAAGGCGGCGTGGTCCGAAGTATTGAACCAGTACCAGCGTCGCGCCGATCTGGTGCCGAACCTGGTCAACACGGTGAAAGGCTACGCGACCCACGAGGAAGAAGTTTTCGTCAAGGTCACCGAAGCGCGCGCGCAGGTCGGCAAGATCACGATCTCGGCGGATGATCTCGCCGACGAAGCGAAGCTGAAGCAGTTTCAGGCGGCCCAGGGCGAACTCTCGAGCGCGCTGTCGCGCCTGATGGCGGTCAGCGAAAACTATCCGCAGCTGAAGGCGGACGGCTTGTTCCAGAACCTGCAGGCGCAGCTCGAAGGTACCGAGAATCGCGTCACCGTCGCGCGCAATCGTTACATCCAGGTCGTGCAGGACTACAACACCTACGTGCGCTCGTTCCCGAACAACCTCACCGCGATGATCTTCGGCTACAAGACCAAGGCGAATTTCTCGGTCGAGAACGAAAAGCAGATTTCCACCGCGCCGACGGTCGATTTCAACAAGCCGGCGCCGGCGCCCGCGCAGCCGCAGACTCAGCCGCAACCGCAGAACTGAGGCCACATCGATGCGCGCGCTGCGCCTGTTGCCGGCGCTGCTGATCGGATGCCTGATCGCCTTCGCAGCCTTCGCGGCTGCAGGCGATCCGCAGCCGATTCCGCCGTTCGGCGCGCGCGTCACCGACCTCACCAACACCCTCGACGCGCAGCAGAAGCAGACGCTGGAAAGCGAACTCGCCGCGCTCGAAACGCGCAAGGGTTCGCGCGTGGCGATCCTGATGCTGCCGACCACGGCGCCGGAGGACATCGCGCAATACAGTATCCGCGTCACCGACGTGTGGAAGCTCTCGCGCAGCGACGGCAAGACCCACGACGGCGTGTTGCTGATCGTCGCCAAGGACGATCATCGCGTGCGCATCGAAGTCGGCCAGGATCTGGAAGGCGCGATTCCGGATGCGGCCAGCGCGCGCATCATCCGCGAATACATCACGCCGAAATTTCGCGCCAACGATTACTACGGCGGCATCCACGACGCGGTCGCTGCGATGACCAAGCTGATCGACGGTGAGCAGCTGCCGCCGCCGCTGGTCGAGGACAACGATCGCCGCAACCACGATGGCGGCGACGTGTTCAACGCCGTGGTCTTCGCGTTCTTCATCGGCCTGTGGGCCCGCGGCATGTTCGGCCGCCTGTCCGCACCGCCGCGCGCCGGCCTGGTCGGACTCGTGACCGGAGGCGCCGGCTGGTTCCTCAGCGGCTTCATGCCGATCGGCATCGGCCTCGGCGTGATGGGCCTGATCCTCGGCTTCCTCGGCGGCGGTGGCGGCGGCGGTTTCGCCAACCGCGGCGGCTGGGGCGGCTTCGGCGGCGGCCTCGGTGGCGGCGGCTTCGGCGGTGGTGGCGGTGGTGGCGGCGACGGTGGCGGCGGTGGTGGTTTCAGCGGCGGCTCCAGCGGCGGCTTTTCCGGCGGCGGCGCCTCGG
>Ga0247779_1000028_pt1 | contig 152561 bp, 174 predicted proteins | sample UWRJL221509R5_FD_179925 | JGI IMG/M metagenome (GOLD analysis project Ga0247779, IMG submission 179925) | Plant litter microbial communities from Arlington Agricultural Research Station in Wisconsin, United States - UWRJ-L221-509R-5 | ecosystem: Environmental > Terrestrial > Plant litter >... | reverse complement strand
CATATGTATAAGGCAGCGGGACAGGTATGAATAAATAATCCATCATCAGGAGTTACTGGGATTTGTGAACAAATGGTTTACAGAAGTTACTGACCTTTTATATATCAAAGGTACATATACGCCTGGAAATTCTGAAGAGCGAACAGCTGTTTTAGGAGAATTGAAATCATTTTCGCATGAGCTAATTATTCAGGCAGTTAAAGACAATCGAGGTTGGTAGCAAGCATTCTGAATCCCAGTCTATAATCGCATGCTCATTTTTGTCAGCAGCCAAGACAGACGAAGAGGTATTTGAAAGTCACATGAAGAAGATCCAGCAATCTCTCCACGAACCAGTCATAGAAATGCTCGAAGACGACGAAGAAGATGATGATGATGCAGAAATTTTAGCTGAATTCAATAAAGGCTCTCGCTTGAATTTTTTGAATCCCATCGGCGGCATACGGTCGGTTGCTCAAGAAGTAGAAGAATCTAATAATGTTCGACCTGCGCCAGCCTATAATGAGGCTGAAGAGATCGACATCTTTGGTTTGGAAGTTGGAGAAGTTAGGCGGTCATTGCTTGAATACTTCCTCAAACCAGTCTTTGAACATCGCGCAAGGGAGAACAGCAAGGTCGCAATGCCGTCCACTAGTGCCAGTGCCCAAAACAACGAGGATCCAACGTTGGGTTACCCATGCAGCCACTGCGAAAAGGCTTTCAAGACGCCTTCAGCACTAAAGAGGCACAAGTTTGTATTTCCGTTTCATCCAAAGCATATGATCCTGCTAACGCAAGTTCTCGCGTAGCGAACAACTTCACACGGAATGGAAATTACTCGAACATCAGATTGCGCAAGTCAAAGAATCCACAGGAGTCTTTGAAGGATACTTCAAGTGCCCGGTAGGAGATCCCTACTGGGCCGAAGACGTGGACGAAATCAAAAATCATTGTCTCTCCTTTGGGTGTTCTGCCCAGAAGAAACACTTGGCGATGAAGGAAGAACACGAGGATTCGGTTTTCAAATATTTACCGAAGAAAAACAAGCAGCAAGCAGCAAAAAAACGCGCGGATATGGTGTACGGGACTGATATCAGAAAGCTCATGGCACAAGTGATCCATGCACTTTCTTTATCGAAATTTTGTTCACCCTTTTCTTTTCTAGCCTTCCCCTTCTCTCGAATCTGTGCATAAAAGATACCTCGACAAATATATTAGCTCGGATCAGGCAATGATTGATAACCTTAACAAGTACCTTGACAAAGGCACGTACGACTGGAACCTGCTGTTCGACAAATTGGCGGAGAAGTTTGAGAGAAATCCCGATTTCAATGATGTTGTGTTCGACTACTTTGAGCGGGCCTTTAAGGTTCGGAGGAGGATCCTAGCGGAAGAAGGCGAAAAAGAATAGTATAAGCAACATAGAAAACATTACTGGGCAGTTATAATTACTAAACACGATGACATAGACACAAAATCAAATTGCACTGGCTTTCAATGATGTGTGTGCGTGCGTGGAGGGGCAACTGCTACGGTAGAAGGTATGGTTCTTGTCTATGGAATCAAGGGGACGTACCTTTAGGTATGTCAGTCCTTCCGCTCTAAAGACTGCTCGAATCTACAATCAACCGCCAGCCCATATTATGGTATGAGTATCTGCTCTTCTTTTGCTAATTTCGTATGTTCATATTTCCAAAGCACCGTCTTCTCGTGTCTCCGCCTTCTACGGTCCTTGTCCCATCGAGATATCCCGTTGACTGTCATGGTATGTACGAAGTGACCAGGTTCGCTTTTGGGAAAGGTTGCATCAGACGCGCTCAGTGGATTGCACGTGTGACACGTTATCGAACCGCGCGTTCATCAGTTGAGATATTTACCCGAAGACCAGCAAAATGAATCTATGGGTTTTCTTGCGACCCTTAGAAATAAATAGGTTTGAAAAATCAACCAATCAAAAAGAAGCGACGCCAGCAAGATTTGAACTTGCGCCCTCAAAGAGGAACAGATAGTACAAATTCGAATCTGTCGCCGTAACCACTTGGCTATAGCGCCTACGAAATAAAATAAACTAAAGTCAATATAGCTAGAATAGGGGAAGGAGGAGGAGGTACGGATAACGGCAACGCAAATAAATCACCGGATTGCCTTATTTGGATATAACATGATTGCTAACAACTTCAAGTACTTTACTACGAGACCTTGGTTTCTAAGGACACGTCTTACTCCCTGACGAATTTGACCTTATTCCCCTGTCAGATGCGTTTATCGACTATATAATGTTAACTGATTCCGTTTGTTTAATGTATGGTAACTAGTTCGCAACACGAGAACCTCAGCTCAAGTACAGGACGGGATGCGAGTCGACAAAGACAAGAAAAAAGAAGCGCGGTGAACAAGTTACAGGAGAGATAAATCAGGAAGAGCAAGCCCACTAGAGGAGAAAGGGAGAGAGATGATTAGTGCTGCCATAAACAAATTGTACCGTTATTATTTAAATAATTAAAGAAATTTTGTAAAGGAAAGGGACTCATATGAACAAAGTTGTATACAGTATTAATCATGCGAACTATGTAAAAGGGTCTCGCATACGCCAGCTCCGCTTGGCCCATACCATCCAGTCAGTATGTTTGTAAGTTACATAACTCCAAGAGGCCAAGGAATATAATACGTCAACGGCAAGAGACCAGAGTACTATACCATACAGGACAGATAGGATTAAAAACATTGATAACTTTGCTCATTTGTATGGTATTCCTATGTGAAGCGTAAGCCATGAGGTTTGAGCACAGCAGCACAGAAAGATGCCCACCATTTTGTAGCTTGATAAACAAAGAATCAATGTCATTCAGAGACTCCTATGAGCATATAAACCACTTACTCGTTGGAATTCATCGTAAGCTGTACTTCTAACATTTTCATGAGCATTGCGAATGATACCCATCATAAATTCTGCTGCCTGTCGCTCATTTAAATTCAACGCAAACCTGTCCCTGAGACGCCGGATTGTAGGTTCTCCTTTGAATGATGGTAGTCCGGTATCCAGCATGAGTTGAACAGTGTCAATGATTTGTTCTGCGAATGGCCTTATGGCGAGGAATGCTTTGACTGTCAGATTCTGGAACATCTGGTAGCCCTGTGAATATCGGCCGCCCATGAGCACCACCATCTCATGGTTTAACTTGAAAGAATGAGGTTCGAATTTGACGCCCTGGAACACAAGTTAGTATTTACAAGAGTAATCACATACGAAATACGTACTCCGGGTCGTATGAACGAGAAAAATGATAGAAAATGTAAGCTTGGACTATCCATCCCAAGTTTAACAATGAAACTTATCTATGTCAAAAAGGAATCCAAAATCTGCACAAATAATTAGAATGAATGGTAGATAGAGAGACCAAGTTCTCACCGATGTGCACAATATGACCATCCCCATCTATCATAATATTACCGTTATGCCTATCTTTGATCTGTAGGATAAAACAAGCGACAGAGTACGCTGCCATTGACTGAATAAAATTTAAGCGCGCCTTCTGGAAACTAGTGGTATCTTGTCCACCATATTTGGCAACAAAGAAATCGAGGAGATCGTTCACTTTCGCCCGTCCCATCTCATCTCTAGATGTAGCGTTGGGTACGACGTCAATCACACCGCACTGCAATACAAATTAGAGGCTTTCTAAGGGTCACAAAAGAAAACATACGCCAGGTGCAGTTGCGGTTACACGATAAGGGAACAGATATAGAGTCAAACCAACACTAGTAAAAATGTTTTTAAACATAGCAATCACTTGCAGTGCAAGGACGTCCTGGCGACAGTCATCGCCGACTTTGAATATGGCTTGTTGCCAAACGTCATACTCGGTTCGAGTTTCAATTCCGCCTCCGTCTTCGTTGAGAAGTGAATCGGGATCTGTATTAACCTCGATTCGTTCCTTTCTGACTTTAAACGTCGCCATGAAAGGGGCCTGATAATCGGGTCACTCAAAAGGTCATATCATGAGCACACGATGGACATACTTTGGCATGACTCTGTAATGGGCGGCCGGACTTTTTGTCTATGTCAATGACGATTCCGTCTGGGTTACTGGGAAGGTAAACCCCAACATCAACATTGATCTTGGCCATTTCTTCGTCGATCTTAGCCTGGCCAAAAGTTGAGGTAATTCAAATACATACACGAGTGTCATACCTTTTTCTCCGGCTTCGTCTTCTTGATGTATGGCTTCAATTTACCAGAAATGGAGGTGACCTCGTTGAAAAATGAAAATTCACGATCGTAGAACGCCCTGGCGCTACCAGAAAGTGAGTATACCACTTTGTCAGTCATCGCATCGAGCACAGGTTTCATAGGATCTTCCTATAAGGGAGTCAGGATCAATATACAATTAATCGATAAAATCTCGCACAATTTCAGCAGCGTCATCTTTATAGCAGTTTGCTTTCATGTTCCAGATGATCTGATGGCAAAATAACTGCGAGATCTTAGCGGTCTCAAAGATGAATCGAGCGACATATCCTTCGTCCGCCTGTAAGTTCTGTGACGTAGTTGACACGACAAAAAGCATACCTAGATCATCGTAACGGAGTGCTTGTACTACTTGCGGTATGAAGAAAAATGTTAGTTCCACAGGATGTTCCGCTAAAACCCGATGCGCATATTGCAAGACTAATGGATCACTATTAAAACGACGCTCAAAGAACGTATTGGCGACGATGGGAGGAACGGGTGCCCAAACCAGCAGGTGCTAAATCACCGATTAGTGTCTGAAGCAAAATGGGGTATGCGCCATACCTTGAGATCTCTACGGACGTTGGGATCAAGTCGATCTCCAAGGAGAAAGGGTAGCGCTTCGGGGATATCCAGCGCCTCAACTGTACTTGATCGTACAAGTTTTCCTACTTCGTAGCGAAGAGTCAAATTTTTAAAGCGTTCAGTAAGATATATAGCTATTGCTGGATTCAATCTCCAAGCAGTGCGTGCAATTGCAACCCATGAGGTCTAAGAAATATAAGTCAGAGTATACTTCGTGTGATGGCCGACTCACATCAAGCAGAGTGCGCTCTGTATTACCGACAAGGTCGGCACCCTTCCTGGCATCGTTCGTTGGATTTCCCCACACGGAGAGCCTGAATATTTCGTTTTCAGTCAGAAGCCGTAGGGGAAGATTGAGGCTGCGCATTCGCTCTGCATAATCTTGAACAACGTTAGCAGCGTTCCAGCCAAACACAGAAATGATAAATACAGGTAGAGGTAGGTCGAGGGTTGGACAGACTCGAAATGATGGGAGGTCCCCTGACAGTATCGCTTGACAAATATTCAAGGAATTCTGACAAAACCTTGATATCAGCATCAATTTGTACACGATTCGCGCCGTATGTCCACCTTCGAAATATAAAAAGTTAGTAATAAATCACTACTAATCATGTCCAGTAAACTGACTGGGGTCGTACAGCAAACCAAGACAATGCGGCTGTGTAAACAGACTCCCTTAAAGCGTTCTCACAATACCCATCCAAATGTGAACTCTTCAGAGCCTCGAAACCAAAGAGGAGGAACGAAAAGCGAACTTCACGCGACAACGCATGAGTACTAGAGATAGAAAGGTCAAGAACAAAACTGTGCGTATAAGATATGGAAAATACCTCAGTGTTTTGTGCGCCCTTGCTGACCGAAGAACTAGATGTTGAATGATCAACATAACACCCGGTTTGTGGTAGCGTGCAGCTTGAAGCCGGCTTAATAACATTTGTAAAACCAGTGCATGTGGCGTCAACATTCGTCGAGCTTGCGCTAGACCTCGATCGATTGTATCCTTATCAGTGGGAGTGTAGCTTGTAGGACTGTAGAAAGGATCCTTATAGCTGAGTCTCGTCAGCTAGTAGACAATCGTGTGAAAATCCACCAAAAACTAACTTGAGCGATTTCGAAAAAATGCCTCTATGTTGCGTAATCGTCTCCGACCAAGCGAACAAGATTTCGCTCATCAAAGCTACTTCGACGTTGGACTTTTCGGCGATGACCCAGCTCCATACGTCTATGCCGGAAGCAATTGCTGAGGGTGTGCCGACACCAAAGGGAAGCTGAACAAGGTAGTGTAGCAAGTCGTAGTCATTCTAATGCAATATTAGTAAACTATGAAATATCATTAATATTTACACTGACCTGTTCTAGAGATATCAATGTTGCGGCACAACGGAAAAGAAGACGCCTCAAGTCATGGACAGTTAATGTGCTATTTTTACTTCGTATTTCTTCCAAGGAGTCTGAAAGCTTAGATTTTAGTGCACTAATTTCAGTGGAAGGTGCAGACTGTGGAGGTAATGTAGCAAGTTTATCAACACCTAGGTATCTTCATGAGCGCTAGTAAACTTCAAATTGATAAAGAAAGGGGGAAACAAACTCTCTCTGTTGGCTAATCGAATTCCAGCTGCTTCGCCCGCATAATATCCTTTGATTGCGATTTGGCTTGACAATACTTTCGCTGCATCAATTTTCGAATGAGACAGGGAAGACAAAGAAGCTATAAAAAATAAAAAAGAGGTGTTAGATTACGTATCAAGCGCCTCTTTTCTTTTGGATGTGCACCTACAAAGTTGTCGATGAACGGATCCTATAGCCTTTCCAAATTGTTCTGCCATTGAAGCTCCCATTTCGGCCGAGTTCATGCCAGTAGAAGATTGGTTTAAAGCCAGATATTTCTATGAAAACCAATGGACATAGTTCAAGGCAGAATACCTCGAGCGCTTACCTGCAATGTTGACTGTAATTCCATTGGAGCGCGTCCAAGGGCTAATTCAAACCAATTGTTCGCACTGCGCTTCAACTGACCATATATCTCATCGCGGACTTGATAACTGTCAGTGAGTTGTAGAGTAATGCCAGTTCGATCCGAATGAAATTCATGAGTAGGATTATACTGCAAAAAAGCTAAGCTTTTCATCGAGGGATGAGTAGAGATACATACCTCATCGATGTATTCATTCTCGCAGGATCGTTGAAGGAGGGTAAGAACCTCAAGAATGGCGAAAACCAACGTTGGATCACACATAAGGGAAGGGAAGGAAGTAATAAGGCGATTGAGGTATTTGAAGGCTACGTCCCGGGCCTTCGCCACTCGATGGGTGCTTAAAATAACCAAAGCCAACAGCTCAGACGAGAGATGCCTCGGAAGGGCCTGTTGAGAAGCCTTAGCGTTGAGGTTATTGATAGTATCACGGATGACCTATACGAATTGTTAGACATAGAGATATGCTCAGATATTTGATTTACCTTTTCGGCAACAGAGTCCATGCATGCGCTCAGACCAGGATGGCTGTTCAGACTGTCGTTGATAAAGTATGGCACCAAAGACGAAGGGTATCCAGCAGCCGACCGCATGGTTTCGATGTCATGCAGAGTCGATATGAAAATGACTTGCCCGGACGAAAGGTAGCGAATATCGTTAGGACGAGACGATAGATAGCCAGTCAATAGGCTCCTATGAGCGGATATGACCTTGGATCCGTGTTTTAGCTTTGCTGATTTTAGCAGGGGAGGAATGAGCTCACAGTGCTGGCATATTCTTGGCGGATCACAGAGTTGTATTCAACGTCACTTGCTACAGCGTCATGCGATTCTTCAACGACCATGGAAGGTGTCTTCAAAGCGATTCGAGCTAATGCAGGTTTGAGCCAGTCCATTGCTGTTGCCTCTGCTTGATTTTCTGTGGTGAAACCGAAAAGAATGCATAAAAACCAGGTATTTCTAAACAATGTCAAAATATCCGGAGAAGGGTCTTCACTAGGGTTGAAGTCGCGGTGTGCCAACAACGCATCGATGGGAAGAAGGAGAGAAGCAAGTTGTTCGATCATGTCATCAGTCTGGAATCAGTATTTAGTATTTACTAATTGCTATGAGTCCTCTATTTACCTTGACACGATGGTTGGTGATTTTGAGATTTTGGATGGCTACACCCTTATCGGCAAACAAAGTCAAAAGTTCCACGAGATAGGTCTCATATAGCTCAGGTCGCTGATGTAGGTCCTGCGCCAAGCGTGTCTGTGCGGCTAGTACCTGGAGAAAATTAACGAAAAACATTGCTTCACATACAGAATAGATACCATATTATTAGAAAAGCGAGGATCATCAGGATTGGCGGAGCGATTGATAGCGGAGAACGCTTTAATAATATCGATAAATGCCCCAGCAGGTGCTGTCAAAGCTAGATCGACGAGGTTGTATGCTATAGCAGCTTCCACAGTCGGTTCGGCCGAGGAAAGTCGTTGCAAGAGCATAGAAATCGTAAGTCTCGTAACCTATTAAACATGAGTTTTATGCCCGCTGATGCAATATTTATTATGCAGACCTCTTCCATCTTGAACTCCAGGGCAAGTCGCGTCACTGCGGATATCGTGCTAATACCAACCAACCTCTTCTCGTCTTCGGAGAGACCATGAAGACCAGATTCGAGAGAATGGGGAAGCCCACGACCGTAGGCAAGAGGTCCTTGTGCATGAGCATAAGCACTGCTGGAATCATGGATGTCCTTGCTTGTGGCAGCAATATAATTTAGCAATGAGTACATGTTTGACATTATGAGGTCGTCGCCAGGGGCCAGCTAAAATATGTTTTAGGGTGTGAATAGAAGAATTGAATCAACATACTTACCTTAATGCAAAGTGCCAAACATTTCGCAGCGGCAGATAGAGGCGGAGGAGCGCGGTTCTCGGAGTGGAATCCATATTCAAACAATGGCAAAGGAGAGGTAACAAAACGCCTCAAATGAAAAACCATATTTGGTGCTATTTCCGGGAATCTGGAGCCGATGTAAATTTTTGAAAACATACAGAGATGGAAGAAAAAAGTACCTTCGTACGAGGACTGTCGTTGCCTTCAAGGCCGACTCTTGAACGAGATTATCGGAAATAGGAGAGTCATTACTTAGTAAAAGAAGGATGCGGCTGTACAAATGCTGATCGAGATCATTTAGCGCTAAACAACACACTGATGCAAGTTTCTGGTCGTTCGACAGTTAGTGTTCAAGTGTAGCAGATCAACTAGAAGTAAGCATACTAAGCTCTCGGACATGGTTTCCCAGGTGCATGTATCGATGGCGGGCTCAGATTCCATTTCTTCGATTTGGACAAGAAGATCTGTGAAACACTGAAGGGAATACTTGACAGTATCTTTCAATGTTCCTTTTGTCTCCTCGCTTACAATATCCAGTGCAGGTATAGCATTCCTAGTCAACGAGAGCCATGCTTTATTGGCAGCAGCAGCTTCCACGACTGGATTCCTTGCTATGGCGGGGGCTGCTAAAACTTGCGCGAGGACGGTCCACTCGGTCTCTAAAACACAACACACCATGAAATGACCACTGAGAGGTCGCCCTTGAGCGACATAGCGCGTGACAAATGTCTTTACGAGATGGAGGCTCTCGGAGTCGTCGCTTTCCTTTTGAATGATATCAATAAGTAGATGATTGAGTCGTTCAATAATCCTCGACGAGCAAAGAGCTTTGAGATGTAAAGTCAGTGTTTCCCATTGAGAAAGTGTCCAGCAGTAAGAAGTTGAGCTGATTGCACGATAGAAGCCATGTAAAGCCGGCATGAGCTGGGTAAGAACGTCCAAAGCTAAAACAAGTTTCAGAAACAGTCGCACTACCAAACAAACCACATACAGGAGCTGATTGATATTTTCTGAACAGTTTGGGATACAAAAAAGAATATGGCTGAGGTTGCTTGTTCCCGGTAACTTTCATATTCATTCGACAGACGCAACAAGGCAGAGATCGTGGAAAATACAAGTTGGTCCGGAAGGGCCCAATCTAGTTTCAAAGAGTTAGTTAACAGAGTTGACAAGTCACTTCACTGCGAGCACCTATCCATGACAGAGATTTATCATAATCGATATTCGGTGTGTCCTTCAAGATGTCAATTAAAGTTGGCAGTATGGTGTTGACAGAGCCGTCATTGCATGAATCGGGAAAATTGACCACCATGTCGCCGAATGCAATGTTACATTGTACTCGCGTCGCAGACTGGATGAACAAAATGAGTATGGAACACGAGAGACTAACATGATACACACCATGTAGACACTTTCGAACCGTTCCCCGGGATCTACATCGTCATCAATTTTTTCCAATTCTTGTTTCTTCATCATGACATCCGCTCGAGTTTGGACTCGACTGGACAGAAGTTGTTGTCCGAATGTACTTCCATCATTGGATGCAATGTCGGACAAGATTCTTTGATGAATATTTAATTCAAGGCTAAGAAGACAGTTAGTAAAAAACGTACTACGGTATTCAAACTGCCTCACCAGTCCATCAGTCCACCTCTTACAAATAGAAGGCGAATATTCCTTGGGATGTAGCCGTGCAGGGGGGTGTAACGTTTCTTCTTACAACTAGTACTATGTTATATTGGCGAATTTAACATCCCGTCGGTAACTTCGTCATTGATGAGCGTGATACACTGTGGGAAGATAAATGTTACTGTCACACACCTGCAGCGGAAGCTAGCGGAAGTTCTCCTAAGACTCCTCTAAGGTAGCTAGCTGTACTTACTACTCAATCTGTCTGGTAAATAAGCCTTAGGTTGCTCTCGAATTACCTCTACAGCCTTTCAGTTAAAATGGCTAAAAGTCCTGGTAAGTTGCACGATTATATCGAATGCTGAGAGCACAACGAGAATACGACAATTTCACATTGGAACCGACTCTACCTCAAAATTTAGTTTTTTCCGGGTTCAGAAAGAATGCGCAAACGAGATCTCGTAAGGAAGAAAAAGAACTGGATATTAGCAACAACCTTGACTGTGATGGCGAATGGAATGAAGACGAGGAAGAGGGCGAAGACAAGTTGTTAATTCTCATCACAATACGCTCAAGTTTGAGGGCAGCACCACTAATGTCGACATCTCTTTTTCATTAACAAAGTTTAAATCTTTTAAAATCTATCGCAGAAAGTCTTGGTGAGTTCTCACCTTTCTTCCCGAACGCCTGAATGGGAGACGAGCACTCACCACAACCAATCAATCAAAGTAAAAAAACCTTTAAAACCGAACAACAAAGCCGCCGCTTTCCAATATAACAAGAAAAATATTTATACTGGAGCCCGCAAGAACGCGAAAGACATCGTTAACGCAGGCACCAACCTCTTGTATGCGCCTTCATTCTTTGGAAGTCGCCTGTATCTGGTAAAGGTTGACCATGAATGACAGAGAATCTCTACAGACAATGTTGGACGATATGCGTGGCCAAGAAAAAGGGTTTGATAAATACAATGCGGATTGCCATCTTCCTATGCTTGCACATCAGGTTTTTTTTCTGCCTGTCGCACAATTATACACTCAATAAACTTTGATTGCTTTAAACAGGAATGTTTCGACCGGTTACAGGGAACCTACACACATCTGCTGCGCGAGTCTGGAAGCCGACGTTCGACAATAGTCAATGCAGCCGGGATGACACGTATTGTTTTTCTTACCAATCTCGTAACATTGGAAATGAACAGTTTGATCTTACACAGTGAAGGACAGCGCCCCTACCCGTCAAGATGCATTGAAAAAATTCTCCAAAAATGCCAGATCCCAATTGGAAAAGGCGAAGCAAGATGAGAAGGTTAGGTTTTTCAAATTGTTTGCTACGAGATCGCAATCTGAAATAGTAGGTCAGGAGGCTGTTGATGCGGCTGAACTAATCCAACATATCAAGGGTTTACTTCGAGTTTGAGTTTTGATCGTGTTACATCAAAGGATAAATGGATCGTTTAAAATTCAAATTGATTTACAAAAAGACCTGTAGTCAAGACGATGCTTCCAGCGAAGAACCAGATTGATGTTTCTCGGAAACTAATTCGACTATTTGCTCGATACCGTTGTAAAGTGGGAGGTGCAACTCGTGTCTCTCTTCCAGATTTCTTATGTGCATTAAATCATCAGTTTACGACGTAATATATATCGTTGGAGTTTCTTACTTGGGAACGAACCGCCCGCCCAAAAAATGTCGTCCAGTGAAATCTCTTACACCCTCCTTAGGTGCCGTCAAGCTTACTAGGACATCCGGTTTGAGCCCTATTCCAGCGTCGTTGCCCTTTTCGACATCCCAGCCAGACGGAATATCGACGGAGACAATAGGTAACCGCGACTCATTGAGTAGGCGAAGAACGTCATCAAAAGGTGCCCGAATCGGTGGCTTGAATGAAAACCCGAAGATCGCATCGAGTACAACGTCACTTTGCTTCAGTGCTTCGCAGAGTGGCTTGATATCATTAGATGGTGGTATGACGGGTATATCCATGTTAGTACATTGCTTTTGAAGGCGCTGTAGAATAAGGCTAGGTCCACGAATGAAGCGTTACCTTTTAGATCGTGACTTACTTGATAAATTTCTTTGGAACCGGGCTAAAAGAAGAGGAAGTTTGAGATATGGGCTGAGCATTTGATGCGAAGTAGGCATGATACCTTCGGCATGTACACAGTGGGTCGGTAGCCAAACATGCCTATAAACTTTTGTTATTTTGATATTCAGACAGCAAATTAATCTGTACCGAGATGGCGAGCAGCAACGAGCCCATCCCCTCCTGAAGAAAGTTGATGTTATTCGCCCCTTCTCTGCGTTCTCCTGCTCACCCTGATTGCCTGGGCCGCAGCAAACCAATACTCGTGGATAGACATCTTTCCGATAAACTGTTGCCAATGATTGTGCACACGCCAGACCAGCCAGTTCCATGAGCTATTAAATAGACGAGTTCTTGATGTATGAGAGATATTTAACCAAGATTTATGATAATGAACCAAAACAAACCTGGTCTAGGCTGAATGCGCCAGCAGCACTCATGAGCTCTTCGTCGATCTAATCAAAGATTATGAGATACAGCCCTGCTTCGACAAAGAAGTATATCTCACCTGCTGAGCAAGTCGTGCGGATAGATAACGAATCATTGTGTAGAAACGGCAAATACAGTGAATAGAAGGAAGAAGTGTTGATCGACTCGACGCAGAATACCAGTCGCCCACTGGAGTCCCCAGCAACCATGATGTCATCATAATCTGATACATATGACTTCAATGTTTTAGGTTACTCGTATGGTTCCGTCCCTTTCATAAACACACTTCAACACGTTGCGAGCTTGTCATCCATGATCAAATTTACACATCCTGCGTCAATAGAAAATAATAGTACATCAGGTAGTAGAATAAGTAATAGGTATTTTTCAGAAAAGTCCAATAACCCGGACGTAAAAATAATAATAAAGTACAAAAATTAAATACAACACCAAAATGAAATGAATGCAGGCGATAAAAGTAAATGGAAAACAAGTCGAGAGCAACGAGTGTAAGAGGAGCCTATATCATGCCGAAGGATCAGACACGAACACAAACGCGTTTGTGTTCTTCCCAATCGTTCTTCTGATGTTCAGGCGAACAATACTTTACAAGTTTACACTTGCTACAGACTTGACCCAAATTCTTCGGTTTTTCATGAGGTTGTGACTCGACACTCATTTCAGATCCGTGGGAGCTTCCGCTGGCGCTCATTGATTGAGATGGAATCTCTCCGAAACAGACATTACAATCAATCCAGTTGCACATGTCTCTAGCTTTGACCCCCTTTCTTCTCGCTTTGGTCTTAATTTGAAGGATGGACGCTGTCTCAACGCCTCTTCTGGGGAACCGGATCATCTCGCACTCGTCTGTGCAGCAAGGACTTGGGCAACCTGTCGGATAATCGTAAAATATGTCTTCATCAGGGACATATAAGGGGTCGGTAAAGAAAATTTGTGAATAAGAGGTGGTTTGATATGAAAAGAGGACAAGGAAGCGAGGTCGTTTTTCGTAAAGAATTGCCCGCACAGCAAGATCAATCTGAGGGAAGCAAGGTGTCCGATGCTGGCGAAGTAAAGTATGGCTCAACCGCATGTCTGAGTGAGAATATTCAGCGCCTAGTAAAGAGTAAGAGAGTTATCTCTCTAACGGCGAGACATACGTTCTTGCTGTATTTTCCGTTCTATACTTGGCCTACAACTGCGGCCAAAGCAATATTTGCATACTAGTTTGAAATATTCAGATACATCGTCCATTTCTTGTCGTTTGAGATCTGTGACTATGATGTATATCTCGTCGCATCCAGTGTCGTGCATGCCGCGTAGAAGCATGAGTTCGGGTAGCTACGTTGAAAGATCAAACATCTCTATCGACACAATCTACATAGTAGATAACTTACCATCGTGAGAACTACAGGCATCATTGATCGCCTCCTTTCCTGCATCGAATGGTGGTGATAGACATGCGTAGTCCAAGTTCGGTCCAGAGGGATCAAGCGTCCAGTGTCAACTGTTCGACAGAAGACATTTTCTGGTGCAAATACACCCTTATTCCATGCAATTATCTGCCTCCCACAATGTACATGTTTTCGTTCTCGAACATCCTTAAACCATTCGTGGTAAGCATCGTGTCCGTTGTTGTGGTGTTCCAGCCATTTATCAATCAGCAAGTCGGTCGAATCGTGATCCAAGGTTGTTTTGACCAATTCTGACATGGATAAGCTCGGAGGAGAGAAAATAGAGTAGCGAGGCTGTCGTTTAGGCATGACGAAGACCGGTGAGATGTGTTCAGGTGGAAAGGAAAACAAAACAAAGCAGTGCGACAAGCAGAATGGCACAATACAGCTTAGCCCAAAACAGATATGATAGCATTTATTGAAATTTACCCGAAACGCGCGAACAAACCGGCCCTTAAGCAACTTATTTATGGACACCAGAAGCTTCGAATTATACAAAGGTTATATACGCAGTCCTTACGCAAGTTCCATCATAAATATAAATACATTCAACGCAACTACTAGGGTGGAATGTCATTAACAAGCTCTCAGCAATTATACATGTATTTAAGAAAGAGCAATGCTCACGAGCTCTGAATCCGATCGGCGAACAGAATTTGATGATTCAGACCTTGAAATAAAATCATCTGCCTGTAAATTAAGGTATTCAGACATGAAAACCCGAAGTATCAGGTTCCATCTTCGAAGTGTGGGGACATCTAGGGCAGAAGCATCATCCTGTTATAGGTTCAATACATGACGTAGTGTAGGTAACACATTCAGGAAATACGTGCCTTGATCGTGTGCCAGACGCGAGGGAAAGGCTCTGCTATAAGATGGAGAACACTGACGCCCTTTTCCAAGAAGGGAATATGGTCATCACCGACATGTCCATAATATTGGCTAGTGGCCCTAGGGCGGAACCAGCTCTTCCACTTTCCAGGAGCCATGCCTTTCTCGTCTCCGTATGAAAAAGCACCAGCATCACCTAGTCTGCGTTCCACAGAGACTAAAGAGTCAAAAAGCCACGCGGTATCTAGAAAATACGAACGGATCAAGGGGTCGGCTGCGCCTAAAAGGTCGAGAAGAATCATGTGTTCAATTCCATCCAGCTCAGTCGCTTGCATGTTCAGCAATCGCCGCCTCTGATTCGGCAGAACATATGTTGTGTCCCACTTTTGAGCAAGGTGTCTACAACATCATCACAGAAGATTAAAAGGCCATAACCAACGGAAATAATGTACTAACCTTGCACCATAGATAGAATCTGTATCGGTCCAGTCAACGAAAGCTTCTTCGCCGTCAAAAAAGACAAGCTGAAGGGTTGTATCAGCCATATCGTCGTCTTCATCATCGATACCATCCTCTAAGCGCTCTTTTCTTCTATCTAGAAGAGGGTTGAGCGTCTCCGCCAAGTCGAGCATCATTGCACAGGGTGCAGCGGAGTCGGTAGCACCCAGAAACTGAGCATGTAATGAGAGGTAAATCGAGTAATAACTACATCTAAACGCTCACTTGACTTTCAGGAAAATTGGGGAAATATTTGCTGTCGAAATGGGCAGAGAGCATAACACGCCGGGAAGCGGTGGGATCCTTGGTAGCAATAATATTCGCAAAACGCTTTATTCCTACCGGAGTTTTGTCGGTGAACTCATCAAGTTCTACATGCCACTTCAGGGATTTGAGTGTAGAAACAATGTAGTTTCGGACGAGAGTGTTATTGTCGGTATCAGCTATAAAAAAAAATTTATGCACGGAATAAACCAACTTGGAATGAGAAAGCGTCGTACGAGGTCTGGGTATTAGAATTTTTGCTAGATGCGAAGCTGGATTCGAAGGATCCAGATTCTTGAGAGGATCAGAGACGGCAAGTAGCTTAGATATATCGTCGGAAGATAGAGGTGGCAGTTCCCGTCTGTTAAGCGTTGCAGTTTGAATGGATGTCGAAGGAAGCAGCAGCGCGAGAAATATGGCAAGGCAAATGTGCCTACATTGGAACAGAATAGGCAGTTCCATTAGATGGTTGGTAGAGCAGTAAGAGCAGGGAGAGAAGATGGCAGGAGATAGAAGGGAAATGAGCTCTTAGTCACGGTCGTCGTCGGTGGTGAGAATAAGTGATCCGTCGGCATTCATGATTGTCATGTACTGTATATGACCGCTTTTATCGCATGAGGCCCTTCTTGAACGTTCGCTCTACTCGCCCTTGAAATGGCCATCTTTGGTCTCTGGGTTTGTCATTATCTCTCTGTTTTTCATGACTAGTAGTCTCATCTTTGTCTAGGTTATCAACAAGGCTGGCGGCCTTGTTTATCAGCGCAATTTCGCAGGTCCTTCGCATCGTAGATGACTCTGGCGTTTGTCTGATTGTCTCCCAGATGGCCTCGCATCTCTCACATCCAATGAATACCTAGTTCTAGCGGGAACTTTACATGGCATTCATGCTATTACAAGCCGTTTGTCTCCAATGGGCTCTAGTTCTGGTGTTCAGGTCATTGAAGCAGAAACATTCAAAATGAATATATTCCTGACGGTGACCGGTTAGTCAACATCGTTGTACTCCTGTTTTACAATGGCTGATAATAAATAGGCACAAAATTTGTCCTTTTGACATCTCTGGCAGACACTACAGCAGAGACAGTTCTCCAGAAGATTTATGATATATATGCTGATGCCGTCATGAAGAATCCTTTCCATACACCAGAAATGCCGATCCGTAGTGAGAGCTTTGATACCCGGATTGGTGCACTTATCGGTACAGGACAACCTTGATTTGTTCAGCTTATGGTTGCCTTATCAATAGGCGGTCAACCAATGGTGTGCCCTCGTCATAAATACTGTTGTCGAGCTCTCTGAAAACGTGTTCGCAGCAGTGGCATTTTCTGTTCTCGTTCCAGATAAATCTTCAGCTAACACTGACGAAGATCTATGTACTTGCCCTTCATCTGGCGAGTCGATCATAACTTGTACCTATTCCTTGTTTACAAACTCTGTCTTTGGCTATTTCCTGATAAGAATTTGACCGTCATGACAAGCATTTATCGTTCGACATATCGGGAAAATTCTCTCCCGTAACTCACTAGTGCTATATGACGATACAATACCTCTTATTTGGTTATCAATTGCTCCGAAGTCAACGCCAATGCTTGCGTCTTGACTCTGTGCACTCAGCCTTGGTCTCCTCTATCTTTGCGATCATGTGACACGTCGCGTATGCCTGTACCCCTGAGACGTGACCAGCTTTCCTCTTCCCTCTGGTACTACTACTTCACCAGTGATCAGTCTGGACAATCGCATTCTCTTTGCTCCTCATATAAACTGTGCTAAAACTTCTAGGATCTCCTTCGATACTATGCAAGCACAACAAATACGTACCAGCACTCAGTCGATTAATCAAACACAAAGCCTTGCCGCTGTGCAGACCCTACTTAGAGCAGGACTTGGTGCGATCACTTTCTTAAGGTTGATTCAAGTCTTTTCCTTGCTTCCTTCCTATTCCTAAAAGTCGACTATACACCTCATGTAGAAATTTGCTGCCGGAAGACAATTTTACTCAGAGTAAGGTTTTATGCAACCGCGAGCAGTCATTTCAGACATACTAAAATAATGATACCAGGCCATTTTACTACTATAGACGACTATGCTCCGTCGGAAGTGAGCTTATCGCAACCAAGTGCATCGCAAGAGAGTACCAGTTCACGACGGAATGTTAATAGCTTCAAGATAATGGTACGTTCGATTTCAATCTATATCGTGACCTCATCGGGACTTCGTCATGAATCACAATTATCACCTCCTGAAAATATCTGTATTCAGACTATAACGAGGGGATACACAGATGAGGCCGACAAAATACTGAATTACCTAGTATATGCGCCTTTTTCTCTTCGTCTTTCTGCAAAGTTGTCTCACTTTACTTCAGGAATATGGGATATTTGATGCTCTCGAAAAACAGTACCTCCGAAGCTTTATCTTTGCAATATACCTTGTATGTACCTCAATGGTAAAAGATACGCGCATAATTCTCACACCCTGGAAGGATAACAGGGATCCTACTAAGTGGGTACATCTATGGATTCAGCCTGCGTCACCCGAAACTGACTTGTTTATTAGCATAGTTGAGGCATACACCTTCAATTTCAAGGTGTGTGAATATATGCACTATATCTATTCATCCAAGTGACATAACTATACAGTATCATGTTTTACCCGGCACGAATGTCTCGATTCCCGTGATGAGCCTTGCAGGAGGGCAAAACTTGCGCTCAAATAAGAAGGATGGCACTGTGGAAGATCCAGTCGCGAAAGCTATTAAAAATGGAAGAGCTCCGACTCTTAAGGACGTCAAAATGAGTGTAAAAGTAAACCACTGCGTTCCGTGTTATTTCACTATACTAAGGGCCTGTTCTTTAAGACTATGCTGAAAACCCTGATCCAAGCTATGAATCATATGGATGTTCTCCCGCGTGAGTTGCTGATTTTCGGTCTCAATTCCATATTGATATCTTGCAGGTCGTCGATTTGCTACATTCAAAGTTTTCTATACGGATAAAACACCATCGGATTACGAACCTCCCAATTTTCAAGCGGGAGACGTGGACAAGGATAGATGGTATTTTATGACGCATGACCTGGACGAAGTCCCGGAGCGGTGCAGCATTGGTCAAATCAATACGAGTCACCATTCGTGTGTCCTGTCCCTTTCATTCCATTCTATGATAATATTTACCCCTATGCAGTGTCAAACTAAGTGTTACATCTATCGCATCATACCTACCTTCTTCCACGGAACATGACGACGCTCCATTCTCTGGAACGACCACAAATACAGGGAGGCCAAGTCTTACCCCTCTGCAAGAAGCAACGGTATGCAAACATCAAGTTGAAAAACAAATGGAAGATGCCGAAAATCGAAACTTACTGTGGCCTGTCGACGATTCTGCGGAGCTGTGCGATGAAGATGCAGAAGGGGAAGATGATCCAGATTATGTTAAGGGTACAGATGGACAGTTTGTACTGGCCGATACGATCACTCCAATCGGATTCCGAACACCGTCAGGGCAAATTGAACCCTTGTTGGCCAGAAAGACGGAGAGCAATAGACGTCCCAACGATGTGCCTGCTGATGTACCCCAAAATTTGCATGATATTGTGAGATATCTTTTCCAAGCCGTTAATTCCTCTAATTCGATCATAGGTGGCCAAAGAAATTCCGAGAGTCTCCGACATTGAAGAAACGCAAGCTCTCTCAACCCCCAAAACGAAAGGTTAGCTCCCACACCATTTTGCTTAGATTCAAAGTACTAAGGCAAAAAGCTAGCCACTGATCTACGTTCTTCATCTTTCGGAGATGAGTCAACACTCTCGCCCGTCTCAACTGTACCAACAGCCTCGGCGGTGGAGTTCGATCCTGAAATGCTCAAAAGCATGAGCATTGCTAATAATACAGAAAGAGATACAGAAATGCTGGGTATTTTGCCTTTCAGCTTCTATGAGTTACGATCTTTTGACTATGGACTTCTATAGACCTGGAGACACAGTTAGCCCCTGGGTTATCCCAACTAATAGAGTCCTTCTCTCAAGACGCCCCTGCATCCATCATACATTCCGAAAGCATCAGAACAGATCCTGGGTATAACGGACTTCAGTGTGACTGCGGAATAGCTGTAAGCGGTGATGTCTGCAAGTTGGTTCTATCTTTCTTGAACCTTTATGAAGGCAGAAGATATATGTTGTTTCTGTGAAGGGGGGTGTAGAAGATGGTATCACGTATGGTTCGTCCCGTTCATTTCGTGTCATATGCTGGAAGATATTAAGCTTATGGCTTAGGTGCATGGGGTATGTATTCCTGACGAAGTCCTATTCCTAGTGTGCTGAGCCTAAGGTATATTATTAGATATCACGAAATTGATGGACTGAATAATTTCATTTGCTTCGACTGTCGCATTCATGCTGATATTACCTGGGAACTTATCAAATTCGACTTGTATCCCCAAATGCTTTCTAAGTTTAAGGAACTCGCCCTTTTCAGGTCAGTTTATTTTGTGGAATTCTACAAAAACTGAGTTTACGTATAAATTTCTTAGGAGAGCAATAAAAGTGGCACAAAAAGAGAAGAAATTCACCTCTCTTCAGTTCTCCGCCTCATTCGGTACGATGAATGGCTCCTCTACGCAAAGCGCAGTCACTTGAACTGAGCTCATAGGTGGTGATGCTATCCTCAGCGGGCAGATGCTTAGACGCCTCGAAGACGAAGGTGATGCTAGACAGGCTGTAGCCCAACGAGTATCTTTTTGACTCCGATCTAAATCTAGAATTTGTCTTGCTCGAGTCGACTAGCATCGATGACACGGGCCTCACAGTGACCAATCATTCAAAAAAGGGCAAAAACAAAGACAAAGGAAAGGGGACAAACAAAACAAAGCAGCGTAAAAATATGCAAAAGACGCGTTACGTCTTTAATCGAGACATCCTCTCCAAAGATGTTTATCTTAACTATTTCAGACCAGCCGACGAGGAGACAGAGAAACGCATGCTCGGCGTTTTGGAAATGGTGTGTAACTCCTTACTTTACCGTAGTGAATTGAATATAAACGTGTCCCGATTTATTCAGGCTGAACTTAACAAGGCTGCGAGGCGTCCACAGGCAAACAGCAACCTATCTGCAGAAACTCACACGCAAGGAGAAAGTCAAGACGTGGATACTTCAAGCTTGAAAAGACCTGCTCCGTGGAGTGAAAACGATGCACCAGATACTTCAAGACCCAAGAAGAAAGTGAAGATGTCTCTTGCAGTAGGGGTGGACTTGGCGGAGTGATGACATTAAATAACTTGGACTTTGAATGCTAACATTACAAATACCCAGTATTAAAGAATTCCTTTCAATTTATGAGAGTGTCGGACAGTCCCTTGGAATTTGCCATTTATGGAAAATGTTTTACTTATTTGTATCAGCATCTCATCAGGGCCGTTGTAAACAAGCCACAACCAAACTTTCTCTTGACTTTCATGGTGACTATGAACGCTTTAACTTCTTGCTTAATTGCACTTCGTGTCGCTATTGCTCTTTGTACAAGGACTTTCTTTCAACCCGATGAATTCTTCCAATCCCTTGAGCCAGCCCACCATTTTGTCTTCGGCTATGGGGTTCTTACTTGGGAATGGACCATTTCGCGACCCATAAGAAGCTTTTTCTATCCTGCGCTCAATGTTCCAGCCTATTGGCTACTGAGATTCACAAATCTTTCAGAAACAGGTAGATTAGGAGACTGGTTACTGGTGGGTGAGTGCCACGACATTCTAAAAGAATATGCATATAACGACCAACATTCAGATTGCATTACCTAAGATCATCCACGGTGCCTTCGCGGCACTTACAGATATCTACATAGGGAAAATAGCGCGTCAGACTTTAGGGAAAAACTATTCGACGACCGCGGTAAGGGATTTAACACACTATTATGGTCAGGCTTAACATATACCAGATTTTGGTATCTTCAACTTCTCTTTTTCATGCCCTAGCACTTTCGCGGTCCTTATCGAACTCATTGGAGACAAGCTTCACGACCATTGCATTTGCGTATTACCCTTGGGATGCCAGCTCTAAACTGAGCCCTCATGTTATGTTCAATAGGTATCATTCCTCTCCGCTTTTACCTGCCCTTACCAAGCCTGACGCAGGTCTCTAGGCCTCGTTTGCGAAAGCTAATTATCTTCAGTGCACTGGCTTGCATGGCTCGGCCTACTAACGCTGTAATATGGGTGTTCTTGTATTCGAAACTTTTTTGGGCCTTTAGAGCCTATTGGCGCATAACAATTGCTGTCGCAATGGACATGGCTGTCATTGGGTTGGTTTATCCCATGTGGAACTTGAAAGCCGAAAAAAACTGATGCGTCATTTTTGTTAGTTTGTTTGCAGTGTCTTTTCTAGTGGCTGTAGATTCCATTTATTACCGCCAATTCACAATCACACCGGTGAATTTTGCAATAACAAATCTGTCTTCGGTGTCTCTCTTTTATGGATCCAATCCTTGGCATTATTATGTGACCCAAGCACTGCCTATTCTCTGTACAACGGCACTCCCGTTCGCAGCTAATGCTATGTGGATGACCGTGTCTTCAAACTCGCCCCATAACCAACCTCTAAAGACAATGTTGGCCACTATCGTTTGGACAATCGGGGTATATTCTTTTGCGGGACACAAAGAATGGCGCTTTATTCATCCGCTATTGCCATTACTACATATATTCGCCGCAAAGTCCCTAGTTGACTCCGCTTCAACTTCCGGACCTTCACGAGTGAAAAATAAAGCCCGTTCTCAAGATGGTCTCTATTCACGCATCCTTAATCGGTTTAATTTACCGAGTATATCTATCAGACACATCGTCCTACTTCTCATTACCCTCCCTGTATCCTTCTATATCATCCTTTTCTACTGCAGCGGCCCTATCAGCATTCTTTCTTACTTTCAAACCATACCCATGGAGGACTTAAAGGATATCACCATCGGCGTTTTAATGCCATGTCATTCTACTCCGGGATTTTCTTACTTGCATAGACCAGAACTCACACAAGGCAGAATCTGGGCGCTTGGGTGTGAGCCACCATTAGAGTACGTTCGTTGCTTTTAAATTACCCGTTTTATCCTTCTGACATGCCTCAAATCAGGCGCCAAGATCTTGCCACATACAAGGACCAGACTAACATCTTTTTTGACTCTCCGAAGGACTACCTCCTGACGTACTTTCCTGCGGAGGTCAATGTATCGTTTCCTCTTTCTTCTTACCCTTCTTCTATCACAGGTACCATAGCTCCTAAACCCATGGTAACGGAGTCTGGGAAGCTACTTCATCCTTGGAGACACGAGTGGCCTTCATACCTCGTTTTCTTTGGCCATTTATTGCAGGAGGAAGGAGTGGCAAGCATTTTGGAAGAGAAGGGATACAGGGAAATTCAGAAAAGCGGCCGTGACTGGGAAGGCGAAGGAAAAAGAAAAGGCGGCGCTCGTGTGTGGAAATGGATACCCTAATAAAGTAAAATATACTAAATAATGTCCGTCTCAAACTGAACTTTTTAACTATTAAGTAACTATGGTACAGTTGTCCTAAAATCCTTCTAGATACGAGACAAATCTCTTCCCCAAATCCCTCTGATAATCCAATCAATCATCAACAGAGCTCGAGTCCTTGAACTTACTTGTTCGTTCCAATATATACTTCTCCATGCATACATAGCTACAAGTCCACCCATAAAGGAATACTTGCCGAAGTCGAATACTGCTGCATTACCAATATAAGCAAGACTTCCAAGGTGGAAATACCTGAATGGGCCGGAGACAGCTTCATCTTGTGTGTGATGGACTGCGGTGGGTGTGTCCACGGAATGTACTGGAGTGGCGCGAGCAACCTTGTGAAGTTTCTTGCCGAGGTATTTACCTTGCTGAGACGCAACTTGGGCTGTAGCGGGGAGGGAAGTAATGCGTTTACTGACTTCTTGTAAGAGGCGGAAGAGCTCGTTTAATGATAGACTATCGTCTGCGTCAGAGTCATAGAGCTGGAAGAGCTCTTTTACTTTAACCAGGTGGTCTTCGGCCATGGGTATGCGATTTTTTATCTTGACGACTTGATAATTCATAGTTGATTGAAGTCCACCAGGAAGTGATTTATAACTTACCCATATGCTCCCATTCGCCGAAGTCTATTTTACCGTTTTTGTCTTCGTCAGCTTCTTCCACTAGTTCGAGGAAATGGGAAATCAAGGAAGTTTCGACCTATATATAGTTATGCTTTAGACCGGGCACGCGGAAGTTCGGAAATTCACTAACCGTAGCACAATCACCAACTGCATAAACTTCGCCTGCTGGTGCACCATTAACTCTTAAATGCGAGTCGACTTCAATTGCCTTTTTATGTACTTGGTTGGGTAGAAGGCTGGAAACACGTTGTGTGAAGGGGTTCATTGCAATTCCAGTAGACCAAAGAACGAAATTGCTTGGAATACTGTGTTGCTCAGATTTTCCATCTGCGTCCCTGGTTGTATAAAGCACGCAATCGGGAGTGATGGCAGCCACACTATTCGATTTGTTTAGAATTTGCTACAGGCTATGGAGATACGCTTACCGTGCAGAGGTTACGAGGTTTACGTTATCGCGTTTGAATTTATCCTATTGTACGATAAATAAAAAAGGTCGGACCAAGCCAAAAGGATTGGTATACTTCGGCGTATTTAGATATCGCTTCAGAATACTGTAAATTGTGTAAATTTTGAGCAAAGAGTCAAGAGAGAAACAGAATGTCAGGCTTACTGTGTTTAGAATGTGCTCTCTTGATTGTATGACATGTATAGTCACTTCTTCTCGGCAAATTTTTGGAAACTATTTATTTGTTAGTACGGTGTTTTCTGAAAAGCATGTGTGATACTTACGTAGTTCATGATGTCTTCTTGACAAAAGTCATAGATTTCCTTGAAAGAACGCCGCATTAGAGATGACCGAAAGACAAGATAAACCAACGCACTGCGGCAGCTTCTACGCCTGTTGGGCCTCCACCACAAATGACAAAACTAAGTAAACGTTTGCGTTCTGCTGGTGAAGTCGTTGGCAAACTGGCCATTTCAAAGTTATCTAATTAACGAAATATCGGCATTAATGCACGAGGGGAAATCTCCAGATGCTCAGATGCTAACCCATAATGCGTCTGCGAATGGCTTGGGCATCACCTATGGTCTTCAAATGGAAACAATTTTCAAGCCCAGGAACACCGTGGGTACTTGAAGAGGATCCAACGGCAATTACGATTTTATCATACCTACGCATGTCTTGAATAAAACAGGCATTTGATTCATACAAGCATGCTCACGGAAGATAAATGTTGCTTGTCGTGCCATCCGAAGCCATTGTTTCAATTTCTACGAGACGCTCGGACATAACCAAGTCTATAGCCTTGCCTTGAATAAAATGACCACGAAGACGCGCAAGGAGCTTCCGGATTGGTTCTATAAGTGATCTCACAGACACAGTCCCGACGGCAGCAGCTTGATAGTAATAAATTAGATACAGTTCAAAAGATAGCTACATTTCTTACAGGGAAGAAGGGGGGTAAATGTGGTGTAAGTATCCGCGGATACCACAGTGACATGGTAGTCTCCCGGCGACAGCTTTTCGAGTACACCCATAGCCTGCACAGTGAATTCAGTATGTCACGAAATCAAGCAAAATGATGATAACACTTACACCCCACCCGCCACCGATGATGACAAGCTTTGGCTTGTCGGTGAGCAGTTTGGCCTCTTCGTCTTCTTCATCGTCGACCAGAACACGTGCTATAGGGAGGTTCTTGGGGCCGCCGCGTTCTGGATTGAGAGCCAGGGGATTGAGAGGGACGCGATCAATGTGTTTATCGGTATAGGTAAAGGCATCGTGAGCGAGAATAGCAGAACCAACGGTCAAGATACCGACAACAGACGAAAGACACAGTAAGCCAGTATATTTCGCGACAACCTTGGACCTTTGGATGTATGAAGACGACTGAGGAGGTTCCGTCGATGTCGCGTAGCGCCTGAGAGGGCGTGTACGGAAGAGGGCGGGGGAATGTCTATGGCGGGCAGCGTTGGCGAGGGATGAACGCCAGGCTGGAATGTTCATGATGGAGCAGAGGAAAGAGGAAGTGTGTCATAGCAGGTGGAGGCTATAATTAATAAATGTAATGTTTTGTCATGTCACTTATCAGATTCGGATAATTGATTGGGAAACTATGGCTACCTGACACTCTTTCCTCTCAGACCATGTCCTCCTCCACTACTCCAGACTCATCTGCTGGCGTTGTAAGGCGTCATCACACCATATCTGCTCATTCTCGTTCAGCTCGTGCCAATGCGAAGGATGTCATATCCGAAGAAACCCAGGAACAGCAACAAGCGATTTGGAACGACGATGAGGTCGTTGACCAGGATTGGGTTGGTGGCGTCGGCGCTGTAGGCGAGAAGACGTCCCTTCACAGGCAAAGCTCTCTCCCAACTCGCTATCATCGTGGTAAGTCTTCATTCTTTTCCCTTCACTCTTCGTTTCTTTGATATCTTTCCTCCAGGTTTTCAAAGCCAGCCCTCAAAATCGGGCAATCATACTCCAAAAGCTGTCAATAGTCTCGCTGCTATCGCGGGTAATGAGGGTGATGAAGAGCCCTGGAAGTATGCATCCTACAATGCAGAGGAGGACGAGGTAAACCTGCAGCGCATGTCCACTTTTATACAGAATTAACAATGTTTTTCAGTCTTCCAATGAACTCCACCCTCAGCATCAACAAGTAATCGATGCACAAACTCAGTCGCAATCCAACAATTCCCCGTTATCTCCTCACTTTGCTAACAATGCTCCTCATGTCCCTTCACCGCCTCCAGCGGCCTCGGGCGTCCGTCGCCATGTCTCTCTGACATACGGTGCAGCTGCTGGCGGACCTAGGAAAACAACAGGATTGAAACGCTCCGGGACTCTTCAGGCTACTTTGCCCGCTCATTCTCATAATACCACTCCTCCTGAAACTGCAGAGCAAGCTGAAGAAGAGGAATACGCTTATGAGGCTGAAGACACTTCTGCTTTTGATGATGATTATTATGCTAGACAACAATATCAACAATATTCCAACAGTCCCATTGGTCGTACATCTCCATGGCCTTCTGGGAACGAGTGGAGGCAGGGTGGTGGAGGATACACTACAAGTGGCAATGCTGCCATCGATGATGTCCAACGGGCACTATCTGCCCTTGAACTCGCGAGTAATCAAAATACTGCCCCTGCCAGTGCTTACAGTGCCTACCAACATAATAACCAAGGCGGAAACCCTCCCCCTAGGTTTAACTCGTCTCAGCCTCCCCAGCACCAGTCGACAGGATCTCGTGGAAGCAATGGGAATGGTAGCGCCAGCACAGGAAATGGAAACAACAAGGTCCAATCTAGCAATGAATTTGACGGTCGAAAGACGCCACTTTCCCAGGTCCAGCGATCAGGCAACTACGGCCAGCAACAATATGGCCAGCAAGACCATGGGCTACGTGGTCGACTCTCGAACCCCAACCTGCAGTACGGGTATCAGCAAGGAGCAGGCGGACACAATAAAAGCGCCAGCGGAAGCAGCAGTGCCGCTGGTTCATCGGGTGGTATCCCTAGTGTTCCCCCTATCCCGGCACAATATCTACAGCAGGGTCAAAATCAAGGTGGTCAAAGCGGTCGTCCTGGTCTTGGCGTTGCTACTACCTTCCCTAATTCTGCGAATGCATCATCTGTTCCATCAGGACAAACTCCTGTTCAACCGTTTGCTAATACGCCCGTTGATGTCCCTACCCTTATTGCAACGAAAGGCTACAATCCTGCACAATTCGATACCAGGCCTCAATTCGCTCGATATTTTGTCATTAAATCTTACACCGAAGACGATGTTCATAAATCTCTAAAATACGAAATCTGGAGTTCCACAGACCCAGGAAATAAGAGATTGGACAAAGCGTTCAAAGACACAGGAGGACGCGGTCCAATTTACCTGTTTTTCAGCGTTAACGCAAGTGGCCATTTCTGTGGCATGGCCGAGATGTTGACTCCGGTCCGCAGCCTCTCCCTCTTTCGATGTCGATGTCAGCTGAAGCAATTTTTAGGTTGATTACACCAGAAGCAGCACGGTGTGGGCTTCCGATAAATGGAAAGGAGTATTTAAAGTGCGGTGGATCTTCGTACGGGACATCCCCAACCTAAACCTGCGACACATCAAATTAAAGTGCGATTTTTGTTTGATGAACTTCACTCGCGTGTTTTTTTTTGAACTTCATTATTATAGTAACACCCAAGAACGCAAGCCAGTGACCAACTCGCGAGATACGCAGGAGTTGCTCCCTGATGCCGGTCAAGAAATGCTGAGAATTTTCCATACTCACCCTGCCAGGACATCACTACTTCAGGATTTCGCATTTTACGAGGTTGGCCTTCTTTTTATTATCTTCTTCTATAAAATAATTCATGATCGGATTCCCACAGCTACAAGCTATGCAAAAGATGCAAGCGACTGGTGGAGGAGCTTCACCTTCACCTCCTTCTCTCCACTCTCCCCAGCTACCGGCCAGCACCATTTCCAACGCCAATAATCCCAACTTTAGTCCGAACATCTATTCTTCCCAGCAAATGCCCCCCATGATGCAAATGGGTATGGGGATCGGGATCGGAGGAGGACAATACAGTGGCAATCAGCCGGCACTTCATCCTCAAACTCAAGCTATGCACCAGAGTGTAATGAGGCATCCCAGCCCTGGACCAGGTCAGCAAGTCCAACAGCAACAAGGCGCCTACATGGGTTTTTGAAATTATCAATCAGGTCTCAGACAACATATATCGACTACTCGTCTTTTCAAACCCTTGACCGACTTGTCCACGTCTTCTCAAAACCTATCTCTTTGAGCAATGCAGACTCAGATTCTTTGGTTAATTTGTCTATATTACTAGGCAAAGAACCAATTATGTATTAATTTTCTTCCTTTTTTTTTTTACCTTTTCATATTATTTAAATGACTCAGGATTTGTTGGAATTTAGCGTGTAGTTGGCGAGTCACTTCTTCTATTTCTTTCTGCCTTTAATCTTTGGTTTCTACATATATCCCTGACCTACCAGCTTTTATCTATGCACATGACATCGACTTATCTTGTTTCTTCTTGCTCCCTTCAAAACAAACCAACTTATACACTTGCTTTGATTAATCTCAGGACAATGGACATTGGGCACACGACAGTGAATGGACGTGGTGACGATTCCCGCTTATTCGCTTTCTTGTACTTAGTATAACCTCGTACGATCCAACCCTGATGGACATTACATCTCAACATAGTGTATAAAGTAGTACGTATACTTACTTATATCATGACCACATCTTGTCTTGCTACATCAAGTTGCTTCTTGCTTCTTATCAAGTATTCTCATGTGTGCACATTGCTATTATTGTCATAAATTTACCTAACGTGTTTACGATCTCGGTCAATTCCATATTAAAAAACGACTGCCCAATCCTGCCCAATCCGATCCTAGAAAATTTCTTAAAGGTAGAGTACTTGTGCCTTAAAAGAGAAATACTTGCTAATTTAGGTGTATAGGTATATATATGAGTACAGCTCAATCACGTGCCGTGCTGTTTGTCACGTTAAATAATAATAACGAGTACGCGACTTGTGCAAAATTCAAATTGACGCAATAGCAAGTACTACTAGTACTATCAACATCCATATTACTTTGCAGCATTCGAGCGCCCAAGATGGCTGCTCGTACGATAAAGGCCATATCCAATGCGGAATTCTCTCAGATGCTACGTAAGAGCAGGCCTTTAGGTGGTTGGTCTGATACGCTTGGTATGTGGAATTCCGAGCAGTATTATTGTTATAGTACATTAAAAGCTTACTATTTTAACCACCAAGTCGTCGCAAATTCGGGAGGTCCCGATTCATCCTGCTTGCTATTTCTCCTTGACCGTCATATCAAGGAACACCCACCCGAAACTCTAAAAGGAAAACTACCAAAAGAGCTAGTTTCCATTGCAATCGACCATGACCTGCAAACGGACTCCTTGAATATGGCCAACGTTGCTGCAAAGACTGCAGCGGCTCTTGGAATTCGTCATATTACAGAGAAGCTTCCCTGGGGTCAAGAATATTACCCTCCAAAACCGGAGCCTGGGGAAAGTTTGGAAGGACGGGCACGAGATATGCGATACGCGTTGTTCCTGGAAAAGATGAAAGTCTTGAATGCAAATGCTCTAGCCCTCGGACATCACTGTGACGATCAGGTGGAAACTATGCTGATGCGCTTGGGAAGAAGCTCAGGCGAAACTGGACTGGCCGGGATGAGGCCCCGTCGAAGATGGGGAATGGGAAAGATATACGACAATGGAAAACTTGTGCATCCTGAATTCAATCAGATGAATAAATGGCTGGTTCGTCCCCTCCTGTTTTTTGAAAAGGTATTTATCTGTTGATTCCATCGGCGCCTTCATGAGCTGGCTAATAATCAATAGGACCGCATTCTCGCTACATGCGAAGAGAATCAGGTAGAATATGTGACCGACCCGACAAACTTTCAACCCGACTTGACTGTCCGAAATGCCATTCGACACATTCTCTCAAAAGGCGGATCGACGGGCATTACTCCAGAAGACCCATCGTTCTCCGAATATCCTCGAGAAATTGCTAGTCGACTCGCAGGCATTAATCTTGCAGCGAAAGACCACCCTGATCTCAATATTAGTTTGGCTTCTGACAAAGAACATCTCAGGGATACAGTTCGAAAATTGAACGACAAACGTGATGAAATTGACGCTGAAGGTGTGTTCGTTATTATTAACTAAGGTTTTGCCCGACTCGCGTTCTGAAATGAACTATCAACAGTGGATAATATTATTGCGACTCAACGTGTTACGTCTCCTCCTGGCACCTTTGCGATCCCAGCCCTGACCATCGAAGGCATTGAATCAAAAGCTGTTCGACAAGCATTATTGTACCGGATTGCGCGTTATGTTTCGCCCGAACCCTGGGGGGGTCCATCCGCTGAACTAGGCAGGCGGAAGGACAGCATGGACAGACTTATAAAGCACATGTCACATTCTTTGACTGTGTTCCGCAAGAAAGGCGACAATTCATTATGTGTTGGATCTAGGGTTTGGTGGAGGTTGGCATTCCTCACCAAAGTGACCTTTAGAACAACTGTCCAAGCCGCGAGGCCTCAAGACCTCGTCTGGCTAGCCATGAGACAACCTGAACGTCGTGCTGGTGGGCCAGAAGGGATGCCACATCCTTTACGCGTGAATGTTACGCCTTGGGTCATGGAAGCCAGGGGAGCATTTCTCTCTGGCAACGGACCCTCGACTCTGGAAATATTATTCGAACGTCGCTTTGTAGTCCGGTTCTTCTTGGACAAAATTCCTCAAGAAATGCTTGATTATATCAAAAAGGGAGACAAAATTCTTATAAAGCACCATCAAGTCTGGATGCTCCCGCAGGTGGCCCATATCAAATCGAAGAAGAGTCATCCAATCCACACTGTAATTCCACCTGACGGACCTTCCAAAGGTCATGAATGGGGTATAAAAGCGAGCAAGATGCACACAACGAATTGGATAGGCATTGAATGCGCAAGACCTTTATCTGCAATTTGACTGACAGTCGAACTTCTTGGAACTTTGCTTGCCATTTTCAAGCGAATTCCTGCTCTGAAACGACTATCAATTAATGAGGCATCCGGTTGCATGAAGCAATGATACACTTCAAGGATGCTATATTTCCTAATAATCTCGCTATTTTGGTACTAATACGCAAAGCAGATAATTTACAGACTTTGTGGTGGACCCCATCAAGCTCGAGCTCTAGTAACTTTATGGTCCCGCGGAAATACTTTTATAATAGCATGTACGATAAATTTATTTCTCAATTCGATGTTGGGATTGAGACGGTGATGATCTCATTCTATGCACGAGCTTTCAAAATTAAAGACAGGTGGATGAGATTATATCATACTAAGAGGATTCCATTATTGCACCAAAGTTTCAATTATCGTACATATTGAATCTATCTACGTTTACTTCTGGATAGTCAATGAATTATCAACGTTAACCCATTAGAAAAGCTTCAACGACATCGTGCCAGACTGTACTCTCAAAATATTCGAACCAGAAGTGACCGAAAGCCAGAGAAGGCACATTTCCACGTGAGAGACCCTGTTCCAACAATCGAGCGTGCGGGATATATTGAAGGGTTTCCTGAGTAAAGTGGTAAGGTGACGGGTAATAATGACAGCATAATAATATGTACCTCTGCACAATGGTAAGGAATAACTTGATCCAATTGTCCGTGTATGATCATGACCTGCATAGTAGTGTGGAGTTTATCTAGTTTATTCGCAAAATAAAAATTTTGGAGCTGAACAGGGAAATTAGAAAACGTAGCAAGATGTACTTTAGCTGCTACTACTTACTGCGGCCCTTTGCTTTCCTGATGGTACGTTTGTAATATTGAGATAACGCCCTCTGAAAGGAAAGCAGACAAATGACATACCGATTATTAGCGGGGGGCGTTTGCTAGAGATACGGGGAATCAGATCTGGACATGTCAACAAAATTTAAACACCCACTATTTGGGATTAATTGCCCGTTGGTAAATATATTGGAAGCGCTCGTTGTTCAACTCTCTCCATTTCGGGTCGACCAGTGCACTGGCAACTCGTAACGCGATGGCTTTTTTCTCTTCAAGTGTGCGCGTCCCACTGGGCACTAATGGCGGTATTTTCAGCCCTGCGTTTTCATGGACTACTGAGCGAGTTCCAGCAAGAATAAGATGCGTAACCAAGAAAGGAATTAAAGCTGGCTTTTTAGCGTCAAAAGGGAGGACTAGCATTTGCTGAGCAATTACACCTGATAATCCGCACAGCTTTGAGAATAGTTCGGATACGTTGAAGCAGAGAGAATTAAGTACCTCCCATTGAAAATCCACACAGCGCAAGTTCTTTCCATTGTAGATGAATGAGCAGGGCGAGCAGGTCACGAGCCATTAACTCGATTGAAATTTCTTCGTCAGCGTTTGGGGTTAGCGACGAATCTCCAATGCCTCTATGATCATAAATGAGAACTGAGAAAAATAACAATGAGAAGATAGATCATGCTGAAATCCCAAAAATTAAACCTGGACGCGTCTTAATCAGACTCTGAGTTAAGCGCTCAAAGTCGATCCTGACGGAAGTCATCCCACAGATAAGAACGATGGGTGCAGCATGGTTCATATGGCTGGAACCTAAGATTTCATAAGCCAATGTCGCACCATCGGGCAAAGTAAATGTCGAAAATTTGTTAGGTGATAATTCTTGCTCCTGAGCAGCCACAAGAATCGGAGAGGTGGATGATGCAATGGGTACGGTTTCGACTTCAACGGGGTGAGTCCATGGTTCCTTGACGCGCTTAGAGTTGAAGAGTGAGCGAAAAGCAGATAGCATGACAAAAGTTAGAGGGGACGGTAAGGAAGATTCACGGATTAATATATCTGGCGCGTCAAATGAAGAGCACCCGTAACAGCACCCGTGTGGGGGCAGGTAAAGACATGAGACGCGGGTGCTTTCGAGCTTGAGATGCCCTGCTACTCTGTGCTCCGCAGATGTTGCGTGCCTGGGAAACATGTCCGCTATCTTTATCTGAAAGCAAGTAGGAATAATGGGAGGCAAACGAGACATCAGTTCAGGTCATAACTCGAATTTATATTAGATCTGTGTGTCTTTTATTTAAATAGTCTAACCCTTCGGTGGCTAACAAAAATGAAGTATGCACCTCGTAATTCTTTGAATCACTTCGGAACCAGCAAGTATCTAAGTAAATTTAAAGCTGTGGCTTGTCATCTAGAGTAATATCAGTGCTTGGATTCCATAGACATGCACAAGAATGGGACAAACCGTAATCTCTCCACCACGATAACTGCCTCTCTTCTTCTTATTTTTCTCCTTGCGGAATCCAGCACCACGGGTAACAATCAGGTCTTCGTTAGCCTTTTTGCCGTAATCATTCTCAGGGCCGACCTGGAGGATGCATTTAACTCTGATGTTTGAAGTAAATACGCGGACAAGCACACACACCTTCGCAACATAACTATTATCTGCGACAATTGGTTGGAACTTAGTGGGATCAACTCTCTTGAATCTCTCATTGATGGCACGCTTAGTCTTGCCATTCTCGCCTTTATGTTTCGCCATCGGTTCTTCTATAATCGATGTAGAGGTTACAACGGCATCGCCCCCTATGTTCGTGCGACGCTTCTTCGCGGTCTGAGTTTCGTCCTGTGTAACGTCTGGTGTCTTGATGCTTGTAGGTTTATCGACATTCTTTTTAGGAGACTCTTCATCCGAATCCGAGTCACTCGAACTGGATTCTGATGAACTGGACGAAGACGAGGAGTACTTGTTCTTGGGAGTGTTAGTGTTCTCGGCTTCCGATTCACTGCTTGAGCTGTCGCTAGAATCGGAACCGGAAGCATCTTTTTTCGTAGTGGCGGCTTTTCCTGCAGATTTGACTGAAATTTTAGCAGCGGGCTTGGACTCTTCTTCTTCTTCTTCTGAGCTAGAGTCCGAAGACGACGTGTATTGACTTGACAAAGTTCGGCTGGATTCACGGTCTTTAGCAGGAATCTTGACGTCTGCAGTTTTGGGAGGCGTTACAGCTTTATGCTTCGTAATTTTTTTCTTTCCTTTAGTAGATGAAGAGTCACTCGATTCATCATCAGAGTCGGAACCCGATGAAGATGAGCTTGATGAGGAAGAAGCTGCATTGCTCAACTGTGAAAAAGAGATGCAATGGCAAGGAAAGAAGACCTCACATTTTGTCGCCTTGGCCACAACAGCTTTCTTCGCCGTTTTCTTCGGAGTCGGAGCATCAGATTCGGAATCAGAGCTTTCGGATGAGGATGAGGACGAAGAAGACGAAGATACAGGTTTCTTGGTGATGGTCTTCTTGCCTTGTACGGTCTTCTTTTTGGATAAAGTTGAATCAGAACTTGAGCTCGACGCTGTTCATTATAACCATTAGAGCTTCAATTGTCCATAAGTGCTATCCAATTGACATACAACTTGATTCAGAATCGGACTCGGAATCAGAACTGAGGAAGAAACGGTAAGATGTTAGGAAACACATATTCCACTAAAACTCACGAAGAATCAGATTCTTGTTTTTGAGAAGTGGACTTCCATTGGTTTATTATTTCGTCTAATTGGGGACCATCTAGTTTTATGTCGCCCTTGAGGACGACAATCTCTTTAGCAGCCTTCTTGACGGCCTCAGCTGCTTTTAGGTGAGAGTGCTTCGTAAGGAATGCGTGGATGAGGGTATACGTTGCTGTAAATCAAGTTATGAGTCATTCCATCACACAGATTCAAGTTAACCTACTGGCAAGATTGCCGTCCATTTTGACGAGGAAGGGACCGAAAAGGATATATAGGCGGAGAGAGCAAAGAGAGCCGGAAACTTTTTTCTTCGGATTCGAAAAAGGAACAAAGTCCCACGGCACTTGGTCATCACCCGCCCACAATGAGCAGCACAATCAAAGGTCTCGTTAAGTCTGACGTCGAGTACGATGGCTCAGCTCTTCGCGTCGCTATCGTCCATGCGCGATGGAATAAAACCATTATTGATGCCCTTGTGGCTGGCGCAGTTGCCAAATTAAAGGAGAGGGGTGTGAAAGAGAGCAATATTGTAATCGAATCAGTGCCGGGAAGCTTTGAGCTACCCCTGGCATGCTCACGGTATGTTTTCATGTTCTTAGTTATCAACTCTCATATTTCTTAACAATGTACAGAATGATTGCTGGATCCCACATCCAAACGGGGTCTAACGTTGCCGATCTCCTTGGTGGATTAAACTTTGGCACGACGTCACCCCCATCGCGCACAGCAACTCCAGCACCCGCAGGTGTAGCGACCATGCCCAGTCAGCCATTTGACGCGGTCATTGCCATTGGTGTTCTCATAAAGGGGGCCACCATGCATTTCGAATATATTTGCGAGAGCGTCTCGCACGCGTTGATGAAGATCCAAGTAGACACTGGCGTCCCAGTTATTTTCGGTGTTCTAACTGCCCTGACGGACGATCAGGCACTGGAGAGAGCAGGGTTAGGCCGTGGAGAATCCAAGGGCCACAATCACGGAGAAGATTGGGGGCTTGCAGCTGTGGAAATGGGGTCGCACGTTCGCCGATGGTCAGAAGGAAAGTTTGCAGCATAAGAAACCAATAACAATAGTTGTATCGTTAAAATAAATCATGTAAGAACACAAAGCAGTTGACGGAAGAAGCGACGTGAGGCCTTTTGCCGTCTGTGACGGGTACAACTTAGCGTGATCACGACGTTCTGCTCCGAGTCCGAACTTTCCCCGTCACTCTATTCGTAACCAATTCCAACATGAAAAGAAAGGTCAGTTCCGCAAGATTAAGCTACGCTTTTCATTATTCAGTACCATGGCAGGTTCTTCTTATGGGCGCTTCCGGCAGTGGCAAAACTTCCATGCGGTCACTTATCTTGTCAGTTTATCGCTCTTTCGGCCGAATAACGATTGAACCAGAATATCCAGTTCAAACAATCCTGCATCGCTGACCGCGAGACTTGGCGCTACCATTGACGTCGAGCAGAACCATGTTCGTTTTCTGGGTGACCTCATTCTCAACCTGTGGGATTTGGGAGGTCAAGATTCTTTCATGGACTCATATCTCACTACCCAACGCACAACCATCTTTTCGCAAGTTGGTGTGATGATCTACGTATTCGATGTGGAGAGTCGGGAAATGGGGAAAGATCTCGAGTATTTTCGTGATTGCATGGCTGGCTTGAAGCAATATAGTCCAGACGCTGCCATATTCCTACTGGTGCACAAAATGGACCTGGTGAGAGAACCTCGGCAACCAGTGTTCTTGAAGAAAAAGCAAGAACTGGAGGAAGCAAGCTTAGCTACCGATGTTCATGTTTTTGGTACAAGTATCTATGATGAAAGTCTTTACAAAGTACGTGATTCACGCGTTCATCGAGATGACTATTAACGTTCAATTTTCCCTTAGGCTTGGTCAAACATTGTTCACACTCTAATACCAAATGCAGCGATCTTATCAAAACACCTGTCGACTTTTGCAGGGGCATGCAACGCCACAGAAGTCATTCTTTTTGAGCGGACGACGTTCCTCGTCATTGCGACTTCATCTGCTCCATCACCATCTAATATTTCCCTTGATGGTGAAGAATCAGTAGAGACAGGTCCACTGGACCCCAAGCGATACGAACGAACATCGGAGCTCATCAAAGCCTTCAAGCATTCATGTTCGCGAGTCAGAGAGGAATTCCGCTCTCTAGAAATGGAATTATACGACTTCACTGCTGTTCTTGATGAGATGACACGCAATACATATGTCCTTGTTATCGTTCATGACCCCACAATAGGTTTGTCTGGCACCAATTATTCAGATAAAAATGGTCATCTGACAAGTATTCTCACAGAGACTGCTGCTTTAAAGCTCAACATTCGATTTGCACGCCAAAAGTTCGAAGAACTCCAAAGTGACAGCTTGGTCTCGTAATTCAATCGCAGCACTGTATCCTTTTCCCTTGCATCCCTCTTTTTGGCATTTTTACCCTCATAATCATTTTGTATATTATAAACACGCATATAATAAGCCTCGAGTTAATTGTTTCCTTCCATGCATCCTCCTATCTCTTTTGCAACTAGATATATATATAGTAGCATTTGGATTGCTGATCCTCTCTTTTATGCCCAGCAATTTCTTATTTTTTGTACTTGGTCATCTTAATTATTTGTGAATGCGGAGGTTTTCACCAACATGACCATGGTTTACCTAACTGATCAAGAAGGAAAGTGGTTTTGACGTTCACATTCTACCAAAGAAAGTCAGACCATTTTATTCATTCGTTTAAAAGGTGATCTCCGTTTCAACGAGGTCTTATAAATTGAGCAGCACGCGTCCCGTCTGGTGGTGTATATGGAGTTTCCTTTGCCAACTGCGTTAAGTTCTTCTTGTACACACTGGCCTTCGTTCCTGATATGGGGAAATTACTAGAATTTGAACCCGCGCTAGATACGGATCCTATTCTTGTAGATTGTTTGGGCGTTCGAGGGTCTTGAGAACCTAGTCTAAATGCTTGACTTTGTTGCCAGGAACCCCCACCGTCTATGGGTGCTGAAAAGGGAGCAATTGGAGAAGAGTCCAGGAGTCCAGATCTAGAATACCGACTCATCATCGACTCGTCCACTTCTTCGTATTCCTTCAGAATATCTGAGGGTCTGATTCTATCTGCCCCGAAACTTGATGAAGGCCGACCATGCCTAGGTCCTGCCCTTTGCAGAGTACTTGCAATCTGAGCATCGTCGGTATCCAGAGACACTCCGCGCATATTCTTACTGAGACGAGTTCTGCCGACAGTAATCACGTCGGCGACACTGTCTTCCTCCTCCCTATCTGCTTCGGCTACAGGTGGAGAGCTTTGTTCTACAGGCACGTCTTGTTCACCACGTTCGTCATCAGAGAGCTCAACCATGTCTGGGCCTTCCTCAATAACGATCTTCTCGCGCTCTGTTGTTGTAGCTGTAGATTGTAACTTGCTCGTTCTTGAGCGTGTGTTCATGTGAGGTACAGGACTTTCTGCAGGTTGCGGTGCAAGATCCTTAGGACGACGAGCTGCTTTCTTAGGGCGCTTGTATGATGAATCTGGAGCGTTCCGTGCTACAAGGTCTTGCGATTGATTATTCTGCATAGAAGATTTGGGGCCATTGATTGAAGGCGGTGAGCTTTGTAAGAGACTATTACGATAGTACTGCGAATCTCTCGCCGGACTGGATGAGGGAGGTACCAAGGCCTTTTGTTGAATAGGTCTTCGAGCAGGTGAGGTGGAATCTGTTTCATCAGTCCTGGGAGCTTTTCGTGCTGCGGGGCTGAACTGAAGGCGTTTTTCCGTTGTGCGGAGACCTGGAGCAGCAAGCGTAGGGTCAAGAGATTGGGAAGGCTCAGGTGCAGAGCCGAAGAAGTCATCCTGATAGATATCATCTGCATTATCGCTAAACAACGAACTTGAAGAAACGTTAAAAATAAAACAAACTTCAAAGTTTTCAGAGGCATCAAAACAAGTACGACTTACTTGCCTTCACTGGGCCCACCTGCATCACTTTCCACGTTCTCCACAGCGCGTTGCTTGCCCTTAGAAATTTTCGAACGCCTATTTTCCTCCCTGTATGTCCTACGTTTCTTTGATGCAGGCCCCTTTTCTGGCGAGCTAGGATTTGAAGGTGCCCTTGGCGGGGATGGTGGTGCATTCTCTTCATCTTCATCACTTTCCTCGCTCTCCGGTACCCTTTCTGGGGACGGAAAATATCTATCATTGTCCTCGTCGTAGTCGTCTTCCTCTCCGTAATACCTTTTCCTGCCCGTTTTGATTCTTCTGTCTCTTCCCAGCAGGCTTCCAGACTCAGGAATTTGATTAGAAGCAATAATCATATCAATCCTTCTGTCAAAGTCTTCCCTGTGCATTTTGTAACGCTGTTTCCAAGACTCCTTCGTGTGCCTGGCTGCCCATGCAAAGTCGACAGGCTCTGAGATGGCCTGAAGACCAAGTTGACGCAACTATAATTAAATAGAAAACGAAGCACGTACAGTGTGGCAGAGTGTCTGGTACATTTCAAGGCCCATCCTACCTCCAGCATCCTTCTCCGGCACAACTACTGCTATGTATTTGCATAGATTCTCGTCATCCGATTCCGTGAACGGAACGCGCCTGGAAGTATCACGATATAGTAAAAGAGAGAGAATTTTTAATCTTCATACTTACGCTCTGCCGGTTCTTGGGCCTCCCATGCCCTTGGGTTCGGGTATTCTATGGCTGACTTTGTTCCATCTGATGCAATGCCCAATAAATGTAACCTCCTCCACAAATGCCTCGGCGCGCTCCTGGTTAGCAGATCCGGAAAACTTATAGGCGGCTCGAAACTTGTTCGCCTGCCCTGTAGGCACTAGAATTGTATTCGCCTCTTCTTTCTGCTCGGCCACGCGACCTCCGTATTTCTGGAGGAAGATAAAATAGTTAGGATAACGTATTTGGTATTGGACGCGTACGGGAACGGACCTTTATGTTTTGCGTCAGGACATTCCTTGTGTCTTTCTTCTTTACGTCTGAGTGTATAAAGAATTTTATAGGTATATTTTTATCGTCTCTGAATAGCCTTCTGTTGAACGGTTCTGTATCTGAAGACATCAAGATGTAGTGGATACACAGGGGAAGGCGCGTTGGACGTGAGTGAAACATGATATCACGTGATGTAGATTAAGGCAAGCGCCTGGACATGCAGCCATCGTGTTGGCAGTTTGAATATAATCGCTGCCACCTCAATGGAAAGTGCAACAGAGAATGGATTTGTCCTTTGTAAATTTACTTTATAGAATGAAAAGCCCTATTAACATAACTGCGGCAAGTTGGCGGAATACGGAGATTTCCCGACCTGCCCTAAAGCAGGAGGACAAAACGGCAAATGAGCAAAGGAAGAAAGATTTACTGAATCCTCCTGGTGTTTAGGTTGTCAATACGTCGAAGGACTATGACTGATGATTTTGCTAGGAGGAAAGAGGGATGAGTAGACTACGGCTCCTTTGTATCCCCCACTCGCAGCTATCCACTGTTGTCTGGGTTCGTTTGACTGGAGCACATTTTATAATGCACAATTTGTTTCTTTTCAGACAGAATATATAAGAAATGTGACCTTGGTTTTCTAACTCCGGATTAGATCTCGTGGCTTGCGTGTATCATTATTATCCTTCTTTCATTTTCTTTCCATATCTCTCCCCTCTTCCTCACCCCAAAGTATGCCTTATAAACTATCAGCGACCCTCAAGGCCCATACATCAGATGTATGTCGTTCTTTAGCTTTAGAGTACTCTGATCATTCATTATTTCCAGGTTCGCGCTCTAAGCACCCCGACAAACCAACTCATTCTCTCCGCCTCTCGTGATTCTACCGCGATTTCCTGGCAAAGATCGTCTCAAGATCCACAGTTCAAACCTGAAGTCGTTCTGAAAGCTGGATCTCGCTATGTCAATGCAGTCGCATACATACAGCCCAACCCAGACGCTCCCAAAGGTGTGATGAGATCATCAACTATTCATTGTCCCCCTAATCAAACAATCGATAGGATTTGTCGTTACTGGTGGCCAGGACGCTGTGATCAACATATTTAACCTTGCAACTCCTAAAGACGATCCGGATTTTACCTTAATCGGTCATCTGGAAAACATTTGTACATTAGATGTTACGCCAGGCGGAACAATCATATCTGGATCATGGGATAGGTGAGTCCTGCTCTGTGGAAGGACTAGTATATATCATTAAGCGTCGTTCTGTTCTCGGCAGGACAGCCAAAGTTTGGAAGAATTTTAACTTGACACATGATTTGAAAGGACATCAACAATCAGTGTGGGCCGTTTTAGCCGTAGATGAGGAACAGTATCTTACAGGTTAGTCTGTTCTGCTGGTCTCTTTCGAGTTATAATGAAGGACCTCTTCAAAAGGTTCTGCCGACAAAACAATCAAGCTGTGGCAGCAACACAAAGTTATTCAAACATTCTCTGGTCATCAAGATGCGGTCCGTGGTTTAGCTCTCCTACCCGATATTGGGTTTGCTTCCTGCTCGAACGACAGGTAAGTCAACCTCCTCCATTCATGTGTTGGCTACTTACGTTCCCAGTGAGATTCGGGTCTGGACACTTGGTGGAGATCAAATTTACTCGCTTTCTGGACATACATCATTCGTCTACAGTCTTTCAGTACTACCAAACGGGGACATCGTTTCTGGAGGTGAGGATAGATCGGTACGGGTTTGGAAAGGTGCGTCCTATGGTGCTTATTACCGGAATATGATATTCATATGTTGGCACAGATGGCGAATGCGCACAGATCATCGTCCACCCCGCCATATCCGTTTGGGCCGTCTCGACCATGCCTAATGGTGACATTGTTAGTGGATGCAGCGACGGCGTAGTAAGAATATTCAGCGAGTCAGAAGATCGCTGGGAATCTGCGGACGCACTGAAGAGCTACGACGAGCAAGTGGCCAGCCAGGCACTTCCAACACAACAAGTTGGAGACGTGAAAAAGAGCGATCTTCCCGGACCCGAAGCTTTGAATGTCCCAGGTGTGTTCCTCTGCACAAGAGTCGCTTTCTATCTATCTGACACTTGTATCAAGGAAAGAAACCTGGCGAGGTCAAAATGATAAAAAACGGAGAATTAGTAGAAGCATATCAAGTATGACGGTCCTTCTTGTATCTCAGGTTTACCCATTTAACTTACCATATGCCTAGTGGGACAACCTTGCTTCTACCTGGCAAAAAATTGGGGATGTTGTCGATGCCGTTGGGTCCGGTCGAAAACAGTTGTACCAGGGCAAGGAATACGACTACGTATTCGATGTCGATATCAAAGACGGCGTGCCCCCGTTGAAATTGCCATACAACGTTGCTGGTACGATTAATAATGTCCCTCTAATCGTGTTGGATTACTTATGTTCGCTTAGAGAACCCATATAACGCTGCTCAGAGATTCTTGTTAAGCAACGAATTGCCGTTATCTTATCTAGACCAAGTTGTGCAATTCATCGAGCAAAATACCAAAGGGGTTGATATAGGCACAGGTAATGAAGAATATGTGGATCCTTTCACAGGTATTATGACGCATCATTCAAATATCAGCAACTGTGATAATAATCCCATCAACATGAACAGGCGCGTCAAGATATCGTTCGACGGCTGCTGGAGCTCCAGTTGCATCATCTCAGTATGTCGATCCTTTCACCGGCACGTCTCGGTATGTGTCCCAGTCGCAAGCGACACCAACGGCCTCGTCATCTACATATGAAGACCCCTTTACCGGCTCATCACGATATACGGGTACTTCCACAGCGCCTGTTGCTGCCGTCCCTCAAAAGATTTTACCCGTTGTAAGTTTTACTATTTTACTATCTAACAAGACGTCTTTTAAAATTTTACTTACCTCCCGACAGTCAAAATTGGTTACATTCAAACAGGCAAACGTTTCTGCTATGCAATCAAAGCTCTTCCAGTTTAATGATGCTCTGCAGCATGAAATTGTGCGTCTCCGACTATTATGCTTGTCTTAACTTATGCCCATACCCCTTATCCCTCCCAGTCTACGTCTTCTTTTGCCATGTATCCACACGAAATCAAGGCGATCAATGAAATCTTTGTATACCTTACATCTACGACAGCCTCTCCACCACGACGCCCAAGTACTCCACTCAATGCTTCTCACGTGGAGGCTATAATTTCAATTTTAGACAGGTGGCCCTCGTCTCAACGATTCCCAGGTAAATATATTGCACATATTCTTAATGATCTCTGGTTTACTTTTTATTATAATAATCAGTTATTGACCTGAGCCGTCTCCTTGTTGGGTTCTGCCCCGAGGCCTTTGAACTTGCCCCATCAACATCGTCTTCATCTTTTGACTCCACTCTTCTTCAGCAAAGATTTGCCGAAGCTTTGTTCAAAGCTGCAGAATGGGAAGCCGACTGGACACCACCTCTAACCAAGGCTAGAGAAACGAATATGCTTTTGGTCCTGCGAACTCTGGCCAACTCTTTTGAGGATGACGAAAAAGGGAAAAGGGCCGATTCAGATGTCGATATGGACCTGGATACAGTGTGGTTGGACAAGGTGCGCAGCTTGTGCATTGTCCCAGGTTTTTTTCTAGACGACAACTTTGTTAGGTACTAGAGGCCCTCGGTCAGACACCCTATGCCGTCCTGAACAAGACCCAAAGGGTTGCTTTTGCTACTGTTTTGTTCAAGTAAGTGGTGGCTAGTCATTCTCGAAGTTTGTCCTCATCTTCAATTACAAAAGTATCTCTTGCCAAGGACTGCGAAGCGCTTTGAGTATCTCAATCAGGAATCAAGCCGTCTCCTTGATCGACAAGGTCTGCTTTGTGCATATATCTGTAAAATAAGGAAACACTGAATGATTTTGCCTTTCCATAGATTCTGGAACAAGAAACAGAGGATTCAGAAGCTGTCTATCGAGCCTTGGTTGCATTCGGCAATGTCGTAAGTATCCTCTCATATTTAGACGTCCGTGACGTGCCAACGACGTATCCCATAGGCCTTTGCAGCGAAGAACGAAAACATGCCCTCATTATCTGCGGCTCAAGTCGGCGAGGTATCTCAATGTCTGCAATCCCTGCCGGTGAGGTTCTCAGAACCCAGAGTTAAGAATGTATGCATCGAGATTGGGGCGTTGCTGTGAGAAGACACACAAGAGAGGGATTAGATTTCAGACTAGGTAGGGAGACTGCATGTCGCAAAAAATGACATACGAGTTACAGTGACGAATGACATTTGCTCTAATGACATCTCAAAAGATGTGGGCGGTTCTATCTGAACCAATGATGATAGATGTTTGAGCATTTGGATGTTTTTTGGGCTTTTTACATGATACGAAGGACGAATATTTTCGGTGCTTCCTTTTTGGCCTTTGTCTGGACCTTTGGAATTATATGATAGCAAGCTTTTTTTGTCAGATATGCATACATAAATAAGGACGCATCTTTTTTATGGTATTTTGGTAGTTTCTTGTAGTTGGGTACAATCTAGATGCGTTGATAAAAATACAAGGATTATATCACTTCATTACTCTTAAGTAGTATTTTCACGTCCTATCTCCAACGACGACGCACATGAAACTACCTCGTACGTCGCGCAGAGACGCAAGAAAACTGCGACGGCGTTCTACAAGTTCCGGTATTAATTAAATGCGAGGTTGTTGGGGGGAGCGCCTCAAACAAAACATGCCAGGATCTACAGAGTAATCAGCAGTGATTTGCAAAGATCTTGCAGTCTAAGCCTTCGATATGCCGTACAATAGGCCCCTTCCAGCCTTTAATATCTTAAGATCTTCGTACCCATCCGAGTAGCTGATACCTTTTTTTTTCTAGACCCGTCCTAATTTGATTCTGGATAATGGTATGGCTTCATAGAAAGCATTTGCTTACCAGATATTTCCGGTGCAGGTGGTTCATCGCGCATTGCCGGTATATGGCTTATCTTATCTCTATGCTCAAATAACACGTAGTCGCCAATTTGATTCGATTTTGAACCTCATCAGTCTATGTCGTCGCCTGGAAAAAAGGTATTTGTATATCTTGTTCGGCATGGAGAGACACAGGAAAATCGCGATGGAATCATCCAAGGACAAAAGGACACATTGTTGAATCCAACAGGAGAAACACAAGTCCGGTCCATAGGGGAAAGGTTCAAAGGGATGACGATTGATTTTCTGATTAGCAGCGATCTGAAAAGGGCAATTAGTGTTAGAGAAGCAAAACAAATCATGATTATTCTTTGGCTTACTAACGCAGTAGCATAGACTGCAGAATCGATTCTGGTGTATCATCCCGGATTGAAGCTTTCAAAGCAAGAAGAGCTAAGGGAGAGGGTGAGCCTTATCTTTGATGTATGCTTATCAGAAATTGCACTGATGACAGAACAGGACATGGGTCCCCACCGGGAGGGAAAGAAGCTCGACGATGCTGCAAATCTTGCACCACCTTCAGAGACAGCTGCGGCCTTTGCTAAAAGGGTCATTGGGTGGTGGAACAAGCAAATTCTGGGAACCACTCTAAGCAAAAATGGTTCGATTGACAAGGTCTTAACATTGGTTGTAACGACACACGGCGGAGTCATCACAACTCTAGTCAAGCAGCTCATCGGAAGCAGGAAAGCGCAGTGTGGCCAAGACGTCGTTATCGCGAAATGCTTCAATGCCAGCGTAACATTGATCGAAGTTGGAGAAGATGGGAAGGGAACGGTGCTGCAGTACGGAGATATCAGTCATCTTTCTGGAGAGGCTTTAGAGTCAAGGGCAGATTTAGCACACTGACCACAAAAAAACAAGGCCATGGACGCGACTTTCATGCCATTTCGAGACCCATACCACGCACGGAGAACTATAGCGTATACCCATAAAACACATACCAAAACTGCGTCTTAGAGGACGACTCGATATACGATAAGACATTTCTGAGAGCACCAGTGCCATTATATACTAATATTGGTATATTAACTGACAATATATGTCATAAATATTCTGGCTAAGGAAAAATTTCACTCACAGACTGACAAATTAACACGCTGTTGTTTCATGTACTGCACAGCAACGGGGACCACCAACGTAAATCACTTCTCACCCGACGCAGTACTTCTGATTGTAGGTTTCTACTACCTGGCGCATTGAGCTGACTTTAGTATCGTACAGCCGCCTGCCCACAACATGTGTTTCAATGACGGACTCGACGATCCATCAGATTCTCTGCATCTTTTGCTGTGTAAATAGCTCAAGTTGGATCACGCCCGCCCCTTTATGCGTGGCGTTTCTGGTCATCTACCAAATTTGGAAGGTAGTTTGCACAGCCTACATACAAGTGTGGCGTCTCAGGCCATTTTTCAAAAGTCGAGTTCTGCACCGATTCACACCATTTTTTCTCTGAAACATACGCATTTTTTGGAAAATATATCTAACCAAAGGGTATAAGAAGTTTTTATGCAAGATGTCTTCCAAAAATTTAAATAAACAAACGAACCATATTAAGAACGTGGCGGACCGCTAGCCGACAACCGGGTTTGATGGCGCATGTCGGTCTTCGCACTAAATATTCTTTAACCCGTTCTCGTGAGCTTCGAGCAAGAATTATTGGCTCTCGTAGCCACACCCCCTATCATTCAAGTAGATTGTGTAGAAACGTCTGATTAGAAAGGAGCACAGAGCTGTGCCATGTAGGTTGCTCTTCATCATGCATTGATAAAGTACAGCTCTGTACACGACAATGTCCCGTATGTACCAAAAAACGCGTCATACACGAGCATTTGGCGGTGCTTAGGATACTTAGAGGGACAAACCATGTCACCCGTTTGCCGTACTTCGTTGTGGATGCGGGAATAACGAGCTATAGCGGACGCATACCAGGTCTAGAAACAATAAACCCCGAGGTATCATCCATCCGGAAAGGAGAGAAACGTGAAATACCATTATCTTACGGTTAATCGCGTTGTATTTGTTGTATAGCAAAGTAATACATGATTTGTGGGCCCCTCAGATTGTTCGTGAAGAACGCCACACATAACTTGAGAAATCACGTGCTTGCATTCTAGCGCGTAATTAGCGGTAATAGATCCCACTGTCGCTCCAAAAAAGATTAAAAGCTATGCGTTTGTCGCATTGGACATACATTCCATAAAGACTTTCTATGTCATATGAGAGTAAGGCAGAGCCACGGGTTACCAAAGAACACGAGGATATGAAACACAGCGCATAGCGTATATAAGAACAGAAAAATGCGTTGATCTATTCCACTGCTCACCGACACAGCGCGCCCCAACAGTTCATACACTTCCTAACTACTGCCGACAATATATCTATGAAACAACCTACCAAACAACGCAAAGATGTGAAGTATCGCCCTCTGCATAAAGGTCTCCGCCGTACTATTGAAAAGGTAAGATGATCAAGTTAACGAAAAGGATCTTATCTAACGCCATCCCATTCAGACGGCAAACAGAGATTTTAGTTTTAGTCATGGTTTCACGTCGAGAATTTTTGTGAAAAGCGACACCGAACTTGATAGTAATACTCCTATGATCAACTGCTTTGCATTGGACAGTGGACAAGCCTCGGATTCCATCCGACCGACAAGCAAAACAGATAGTTCTGCCGACAGCCACTTGGAAAATCGAGGTCGACGAGTCCAACGCAGTGGAAGATCAAGGGTATCTCTACCCGCTGACACCGACTCCTCGTCTAACTCCGCATCACAGTTGTCAACTCCTTCACATCATCCATCCAGTATATCAACACCAGCATCGATAAATGAGTCGCTGTCTCCAATCGATGGCGACCTGACTTCTTTCGGCGAATACTCCTTCAACCCATTTTTCCAACCCAACTACAACAATTCTGCCCTGACCGATCCTTTTTTAATCCAGCAGGATATGCCGCCACTGATACAACAGGGTAATGGGTTGGGGACGATTGGGGACTACAATATAAATGGTTGGCCTACCACGTCGCAACCAGAGCTTGATATTGTTTTTCGGGACACGTTGTCTGAGCTGGGAGAGGATTTGACTTGGATGTACGAAAGCAAGAGAGACCCATCACCGAAGGACGCTTATAACTATGGTCGGCATTATCCGGCATTGCACCCTTCCCACGACTTTAATACTCCGCTTGTTCTCGATGTCAATAATTTTAACTCCGCCGGCACCTCGTCTCTGCCATATCATTCAGGTCTCAACAGGTTTCCCTACTACACGCAATCGCCAGACCCCTACCAACCCAACCTGCTTTATGACCCATATAGATATACAAGTTCGAACCCGAATGAGCTACAGAATATGCAGCAATTCTACCATGATGACCCTCAGCTCAGTCTAGGACTTCCCCAAGGATATCCACAGGATTATTATCCTGGAGATCCTTCACACGGGCCTGCTGACAACCAGCAAGCAGATTTGGACCAACTGCTCTATCTTGCCGAGCAACAGTATTCTGCAGAAATGTTCAAATTCAACGAAAACTAAATGAAGACACATTCATTTAGTGGGCCTCGCCCTAATTCCGATTGTTTTTTATGGACAGTTCTTTGATCCAGTGCACTAGCTTCTTCTCTGTAGTTTGCGGCTCTCGGAATATTAATCACTCTACTGTAGTCTCTAACAAATACTAAACTACCGACGGTCGTGTTCAACTAATACGGGTTCTCGAAAACAAGTTGTAGCATATAGTATATATGATACCTAAGATATACCCTCGCAGTTGTAGCAATAACTCTTTCTCCCTTGTTCGATGTCTTTCTGCAACCAACCAATCAGTCAGTCCGTCAACACGATCGCTAACTAAAGCAAAGGTGACATGATGCATCACAACCCTGGACGCTCAGTATGTTATTTCGCTACCTTCAAACTCATTTTCAACGACTGGTTACTTTTATTGACAACACCGACGGTCCTACTAGTATAAGCTACATTCAAAATTGATATATATCGAGAACACATACGCGAGATGGCAGAAATTGAAATTCGAAACAATGAAAAAAACAAGGGTATGAGTTGACTTCACAGAAGCAGCAGAAAGATAAAAGAAACAACGAAAAGAAGGAAGGTAAAAACACAACGCAGATAAATTTGAGTAAGTGCCGACTAAAACGTCGAGGAAAAGATGGTCACAAAAATGTATGATAAGATTAGGCAAGCATAGATTTTCCGATATATCGAATTATGTACGTAGTCCATTTGTCCAGGCCCGAGGGATAAGCTATACCGTCGTTAGTACAAAAACTGAGGAATATTGTGGATTAGTCCTCTTCTTGGCTTTACTGAGATTCATGGCGTATAGGTACGTCGAGCCTAAAAGGCCCATTATGATACCCAGACTGTTCGTGTAGAAGTTAGTCAAGTGCAAGATCAATCAACAAAAGAAAGGTATATCATCTTACAGGCAAGAGAGATTACAAAATACAAGGAAACGAGCATGAGGCCTTCCATATAGTTTGACTTTCCATCTCTGTTTAGGGAGTCAATAACTGGAGGTACATCAAACCCACTAGAAACGGGTACGCACTGGATGAGTGTGTTAACAAGAAGTACAGATACGAAGAGCACAATAGTCTTCGAGGCGTTGGGCACGCGTCAATAAGTAACAATGTAATAGACATATCACAAGAAAACACCGCACCTCGAAATTGGCGAAGAAAAGCGTTAGCTCATGACCAGAACTAGTATGAATGTGAATCAGCCGTTGTTTTGTCTGACCGTGATCTTTTTAACTCACAGCCAACCGACAATGACCAAAAGTGGGACAACAAAAGACGAAATTTGCTGTATTTAACATCTGATTAGCATTCCACCACAAGAGACTGGGAAGAGGAATACTAACGATGGAACTGCCAACTGAGATGGTAATTGTAAGTTCCATTTGGTCTTTCATGGCCATCCATACGGAAGTGACATGCTCAGCAGCGTTTGCCTTTAAGCAAGATATCTCAGTAAAGAAAGAGATAATGTGATATGTCGAGGCGTACCACGATGGGCAACAAGATTAAACCGATGAAGGCCTTGGGAACATGATACCTCTCAGCAAACTCTTCAATCGACGCGACCACTTGTGTGAATTATGTCAGGCTGAATGAATTGTAGAATCAGATAATCACTCACAATAGTCCGCGCAGAAAGCAGTAACAACAGTAACGGCCAATAATCTGATTCGAACAACGGTTAATGCATAACTTGGCAAAGTACAGGATAACATCTTTCTTACGCAACGGAAGCAGCGACAACACTCATTTCTGGTTCTTCGTGCTCTTGAGTATTAGTAGACTCGTAGAGATGTTTATGTGACTTTAGCTAAAGCGATGTTGAAATCAAAGATGAGTTCACCAGCGTAATTCATAAGCACCATACCTGGAAGTAGAGGTACGCAATATAAACCAATAACAAGAGTATTGCGGTTCCTCTGGAAATGATAAGCAAACCGTGTTCGTCGGAATCACCTAGATAATCGATGGGTCAATCTGCCTCTCGACCTAGCGTAAAAAGAATTCACCACCTATGGTACTCGAATATGCTGCAGGAATAACCAGGGCTGATAAAAGTGATGCCGAAAAACTGAATTAGAATTTACACAGCCTTGATGCGTGATTTTGGCCATAGGTTGAACTTACTGATACAAGCCAAAGTCATCAACTTGGTGAATAGAAATGTTTAAAACAGGATAGATACTTGAAATCAATGAACACTCACAGAACTCGAACTGATAGAAGAACACCGTCGAATATGTTAAATCAATATACCTGAGATGGAATAGGAGTTAATGCGACCTACGCTTGCGCTGCGGTGACCTGGAAAAGACTTTCTTGACGCTTGAGTCCAGCTGCCAATCATTGTTCAATAACAGGTCATTCTCTCTGCAAAGATGGATAAGCATTACCTGCAAGGAAAGAGCAACCTAAAACAAGCAATATGTTGGACAGAATGGAACCAAGCATCTATAAGTGAGATCAATACAGGCACGGTGTCTGAACACAGAAGCCACGCGTACAGAGGTTTGAACGATGCGTATTTCATCTTAATAGACATGAGACACGGGTTTCTAGCAGTCAAGACGCGTCAAACCTTGAAGAAGAGCCGCAACGCCAACAATGATTTCGACGGCATTCCCAAAAGACGCATTAAGGAGACCAGCGAGAGTTTGGCCTAGTCTGGCGGACATTTGTTCTGTTGAATCTCCTAAAAGCTGTGCAAAATAGTTGCAGACATTGAGGGATAGTTACTTAAAATGATTAACGTACTTTTGCCAGGGGCATGATAGCCAGGAAACTGAAAGTAAAACGCAAGGCGGCATCCCAGTGAAGATGGTGTGAAATCACACTAAGGGGAACAAATACGAGGAGAATGTTAAAGTAAGAGTTCAAAAAGAACCATTTGTAGGATTTCAGCCAGCCAGGTTCGCCTTCTCCCTTGAGAAAAGCAGAGACCTTCTGCGCAAACGAGGTATGAGAGACGCCGTCACCATTTACTTGCTGATGATTTGGAAGTAGTGCCGTAGTTTCCGTCGGAGACATGGTGGTTAAAAGAAAGGAGGGGATAACAAAAGAGAGTGAGTGAATTGAGACTTTGGATGGAATTGAATTTTGACGAGGCAGTGTCATGGACGGTATAAAATGACGTCACGTGTAATCTTACTATTTTTAGGCTTGTCTGCCCCAGAGTCTCGGTCCCCAGTTACTTGAAGCAAACTTTAACCTTCATCAGCTCCAAACATGTTCATCATAATGCAGTCCGTTAACAATCTCTCTCTCATACTGGCAGAGAAATGTGTATAATAACGCATCTGGGTATCTCAAAAGTTCGGGAAATCAATTTGGAAACATTCTTCCGACGGTAAAAAACACCCTAGAATTCAGAAACATATTTTCGAGGTAGTAGTATGTCACGTTCTTTTTTCAGCCCGTTAACATCGCTACAGAATGGAAATAATGCCAGCCGCGAAACTTCGTAATGTTGATATAAATAGGGGCCACCTTCCGGGTAAATAATCATATTTCTACTGCGGATGGAAATTTTACCGCTGCCGTGGAAAGTTATAGAGGCGATGCTGGGCAAGCAAACCGTTCTGCGCGTCCCTTAATTGATGGGGAAGGGTAAGGATTTGGCTTGAATCTAGTTCCCTCCAATGTTCTGGGTGCGGTGATTGGCCACCTGAACTTGTTATGTGGATGTTAGGCGCATTCGTCCCGTATAAATGGCTATTCTCAGCCAAAGAGTACGATGCTGGAATATAACAAACTTGGTGAGGGCCTGTTGAATGTGACTGGCCCATGTTATCCTCGTTTGCCCAGGTATCACCTTGCAGCCCATGCTTCTCCGGGTGAACCAAAAATTTCGAATCATCTCCATAGCGTTGGAATGTAAATTGGTGTTCAAGGTTGTAGTAGTCTATGATCGGATTGCCAGCGCCATCCGCTGGTATCGGCACGTCCTCGTCATGTTCCAGCGGAAGCCGAGAAGCTGTCGACATCGACATGGAGGGGAAAGACGTTTGCAATCTATCCTTCGGTTCTGCTCTGAAATTATTCGAGAATTGCATTTCATACGATGTATGCCTTTGTTGAACTGAGCCACCAGTGACAAAGGAGGTCGCACCAGTTACACTTCTATCGGCGACCCGTCTGGACCTTTCTTCTAGGAGCTCAACTTGCGAACGGTAATTTTCTCTCGTCAACTCGACTTCTTCTACCACCTGCTGACTATCCCACACGCCACAATAGACAGGACCAGAAGCTGCCGACCTTGCTACGACAAGCCTCTGTTCGAAGCCGTGTTTTGTACTCTGAATACATCGTGTTAGATTTTATGTGCGTAACCTGAAGACAGATTGTATACCACTCACCTCTTTTTTGATATGGACAAGGCCCTTGTGCTGGGGGCGATAATGCACCTTTTTTTTGTTGCTTGCTGTCTCCATGAATGAGTTATTTACTGGCAAGAAAGATGCTGTGACTGAGGGCTGGTGGTCAAGTAATAAAAAGAACGCTGGATGTAATCAGCCCTCCCTTCGATAATGCTCCCTTATATAGATGGTAAAAATTAAGCTAGCTGGTATTTGCTTGTTTCATATTCAGAAAAACACCTCTATATTCGCTCTCTCGCCCTCTGTTGGCCGTTAATAAGGGCATCGACTAGAAACGGGGTTTGATATGTTCCTACTGCCGCTCAAATCACCAAAAATCCGTTATCTGTTAGAAAGAAAATCCCGCGCATCCCTGAGTTAGCAGATAGAGCCAGTAACTACGCGCAACAGATCAACGTTAGCGTCATGACATTCGGTAGCCAAAGCACTCCGCCGCGGCCCACAAGAGTACTTATTTATAGGGAACTTTATTTAGAATGCACGCTCTCAGTAACCCCTCCTTCCCTCGCTTTCGCTTTCCTCCCAATTAGCCGAGATGATTTGCGTCAACATTATTGACAAAGCATACCAGGCTACACTATCTTCGTACGGACTCTATGTGGAGTGCACTGTGGGATTATGTAGAGTACGTCCTACTTCCTGTTCAGTACCATGATTTTTGTACCTTACTTCTGTCTTTTGTCTTTTTACAAGTTCTTAAGCATTACTACGTTTAGCAATATATATATAAATGCTCAATCACTCTCAGACAAACCCTTCGAAAAAAGGTCAGACATAATGTGACACGACCATAAAAGGAAACATCGACCGAGACGCCACACTTGCTACGGGGTGAATAGGCGAGCCTCTCAGACCATCCCAGTGTTGTGTATCGTCGTATTATGCTATCTAACAGCTCAGGCTAAGTATTTTCGCCTCTTTACGGCGCAGGCTCATGCGGGAACATTATCATACCTAGTACCATCGTTGCGAATTGGTAATCATCGGAATTCGGTGTATAGTCTGGATAGCCTTACTTGTACTCCTTAGCGTGAAGCTGGTCCTAAATAGGTGAAACAAGTCTTAATACTGAGGAGCCCACTACGATAGAAATATAGATGCACAATTCCAGATATGAGACGAATACAAGTAGAAACCGGGGGCATAACAGATCACGGTCACTGCTGTTGCAAGAATAAAGCAGTGTATGCAGGAACGACGATATAGTCAGCAGACTTCAACGTGGCCGTAGTCTATTCATATAGTCAGCCTTTTGCCCAATCAAGATAGATAAATCGATGGCTAACCTGCCACTTTGCTACTCCCGCTTCGCCGCCGAAGTGACGAATAAAATATTGTCCACTTGGCACATTGGCGAGATCAAAGGCAATTGCAGTATCTGGATTTTTGTTGACCACCACAAGAGAGAGTTTATTTTTCTCTGTGGCGGCAAAGACACCTTGCGTGTCAGGGTTGGGGGTGGTCAAGTTCACTGGAACACTTGTGCTGCCGAAGAATGTCCCGAATCTATAAAATGTATCTTGTAAGTCTCGGAAGTAGAACGAGAAATGAACTGGCATCTCACCCTCGGAAAAGCCAGTAAGCTAATCCCACTGGGCCATTGGCGTCGGGAGTAGCCCAATAGGTTGCTCCATCCAGACCAAACTTTCCAAACAGTCCCAGCATGTCTACAGTGACAAGACCGCCCGTAATATCAGAATCGGCGGTAGAGCTGAACTCGCTAACGAAGAGCTTGGTTCCTGGGTAGTTTTGATTGATGAGACTTTTAAATCGCGGGATGAGGTTGACTGCAGTGGGGTTTGGTTGATGGTTCTGTGGAGCAGAAGTGCCAATCCAGGACTCATCGACATAAGTGGGATCCTGTCAAGAGTTAAATTATGAGTTAATATCAACAACTTGCTATTGAAATAGGTTTGTACCCAAAGACTGCGAGTAGCCCTCAACCTCAAGGCCTTTGCAGGTCCATCATTGGCGCTAGTGTCGGCTGCATAATAGTAATGAATGTCGAGATAATCCATAAGTCTCTTCCTTGAGACTTTCTCTTGTTGTTTCATTTGAGCGAGGAACCACGGAAGGAAGTCGGTATTGTTGTGGGCGGCATTGTCAGTGAGTCCGACCGCACTTGTCCAGTCTTATGGTGCATTAGCTCTTCTCAAAGCTCGAAATAAAGGACCAATTACTCACAGAACCACCATGCGCAAGTGGAAGGCGCAACGACTTCAACACTGGGGAGTGCTTCTTTCGCTATGGTAGCGAACTTAATGACCCTAGAAAGTTCTTCGTCATAGCTCATTGGCCTAACATCACCACAAATTAGAAACGAAGGACAACGCCCCGGAAGCCACTCACTGGGGGTGCATGTCTTGATGAGTACTGTGCGCAATCTCGATTTCATTATCAACAGCAACCAAAAGAGGCTTGTTCTTCAGACCCGCAAGCCATGTCTTTGCGGCAGTGGTATTCCAAGGCACGTAAGCATTCATTGGGTCGGGAGGAGGAGAAACGGCGGTTCCATTGGGCAACAAACCATCTCCTGCGTCTGCGTTGTAAGGGTCGAATGCTTTTTGGTCTATAGTAAACGACATGAGCAAATAAATCCTATATGCACATGGATGAGGCACACTTACCAGGGTAAGCTGTTTTGGGGAACGAATAAGAAGTAGAGTCCTTTGAAACCCAATCGAGTCTTATTATAATCGTTAGACTTTAACGCTTTGTTGATGAGAGGTGAGATTACACTTACGCTGGAATAGTGAGCAAGCTGCTCGAGCCGGCTCCTTGCACCCAGCTCATCCAGTCATCGGCTTGTCCGTTATCAATAGCTCTATTCTCAAAGTACCAGTCGGCGCCGGCGTTGGTGAAGCCTCCGAAAGGGTTATAAGCAGTGACAGCATTTCCTCCCCACCGAGAAATCGTAACACCAAGTTTCTTGATGTAGTCCGCCGACGTCGGAAAGTTGACACCATAAATTAAAGGGTTAATTGGTAGCTTTGCTGAGGCTAAAACACTGGAAATTAAGATAACTCGTGGGCAAGAGAAATGCCAGCATAGATGAAGTTGCTCACCTTCCTCGCTGGGCTGCAGGAAGGACATGGGTAAATGTAGAGTCACCAGCCGTGATGGATAGGTTTCCTGGTTTGAACGAAGACGCGAGGGTTAAGTAAGTGATAGTTTTGGCAGGTGTATCAGCAGGATTGTAAGTCGTCTGACTCGCGACTTTTATGGCCTACAAAAAATAGGGTTGAGAGATGATCTGCCTCAAAAAATGAGGTAATATATAAACCTTTCCATTGAGCGCGACATGGATGTCGGTTAAGTTGACTTCTCCAGCAGTAGTTAGGGCCAATAGGTTGTTTGTAAGAGGTTCGGCACTTAAAAACTGTGGAGTGACCACAATTTCCTGCAAGTCAATAGAGTGTCAAAACCATTGTTCACATAAGAATGGCATAAAGTTGACGCACGCTAACGAGAACGATATTATCGATATGGTACTAGCGCATAAAGTTAGATACTGTAATTGACATCTTTGGTAGGTAATTTTCTTGACCCACAACAGCGCCATTTCCACCAGCCTGGAAGGTTATGCGATCCCACGTTCCATTTCCCTGTAAAAGTGATGTTAATTTTGATCTAGCAAAGGCGACAAGACACCGAACCAATTGTGTACCACTGCCAGGTAGTGCATTGAAATCAGCCAAGAGAGAGGAGAATGCACCATCGACGACAGTCTTGCTGATATCTGATAGGAGGATGTTTGGCGACTGGCTATTATCAGCAGTCGATTGTATAGTAATAGTGAGATCCGGTTGAGCCCCAGCAATATCGAATCGAAGACCAGCATAATCGGGGAAAGTTCCTTCGAGTTTCACAGACAACGCAGCATATTGGCCAGAATTTACTGATATAGAGCTTCCACTAGTCCCCGAAATCAAGTCAGTAGCGGCGAAGTTGACATCACTGCTCCAGCTCCAGTTCTCCCATCCAGAGGAGAGAGCATTATCCAAGTAAATAGAAAGATCTTCAGTTGCTCCGTAGACGGTGCGAAGCGCCAGGAAAGCGACGACTGCCGAGAAAGACCACATTTTGGGCGCCATTCACAAAGCTTTGGCAGCAGTGGATTCTTAGAGATGCGAACCTTTGCAGCTATTTTATAAGAGACATTCCTCGTTATATATATTGCTTGTATCCCACATTTATCGTGATTTTCCGGGCGGAATTCGGCTGATCCTGTAGTACAAGTCGTGGACACGACAGTCCAAGTAATCGTGCATAAAGGAACAGCCATGCTGCCTCAGAGCACCTGGAAGTATGCTAACTAACGAACAAGGTCATGTGAAAGAAGGTGCAGGTATAACTTAGACATGAAGAAGCAATACCTCAGATGAATCATCGGACATAGTAATGGGAAGAAACAAGTGACGCGACAGCGTTTAGGCTTCTCTAATCAAATTGGGACTCATCTGCAACCGTAATGAATTGAAAACTTTGTTTTTTACGTCTTTGACAGACTCGGAAATATTTTGACATTGAAGCAAAAAGATTTGTTTACAGTTCGAGCTGAAATATAGCCGATTTTGCACCGCAATTAATTGACCAGTGTACGTATCTCATAGTACCCATAAGTACTTCATTGATGGAGCGGACGAATACTGGGAATAACAACCTCTTTCCGTCGAAACTCGTTTCTTTCCTTATTCTAAAAACTCTCATTCGTATACTCTCATTCCAGGACGTTTTTTTCTAATATTCTAATAAAAAGATACTGATTCGAACAAGATACAATCGAAAGATTCCGAAGTTCTCGATCGGGAAGAGAAGGCGTAGCATTTTTAGCGAGTAACTATTACATATTGTCTAAACAATCTCAGATCTCGCAAGGCCTACTTTTGAAGGAAGAAGGCGGCGGTATAAGCAGGGACAACAATATAGTTAGTAGCTTTCAAGGTGGTTGTGGTCTATTTAATAATTGTCAGCTCAAATCGCCAGATAACTCTCAGCAAAAGAAAGGTTCTCTTACCTGCCACTTTGCAACACCTGCTGCACCGCCGAAGTGGCGAACGAAGTATTGGCCTGTAGGAACATTCGCCAGATCAAACGCAACCGGAGTGTCGGGATTCTTGTTGACAATGACGAAGCTTAGTTTGCCGTTCTCAGTTGCTGCGTAGAGACCTTGGGTATCTGGGTTGGGAGTGGCCATATTGACCTGAGCGCTGGAGCTACCGAAGTACGTTCCGTAGCTACATGTTAAATCGTTCGTTAATTCCGTCATATTTAGAACGATCAATTGAGAGTTCTCTTACCCTCGGTAAAGCCAGTAAGCAAGACCGACGGGACCCATCTCATCAGGAGTAGCCCAGTATGTCGAACTGTCCACTCCATATTTACCCCAGATCCCGAGAACGTCGACAGTAACCAGACCACCGGTGATATCGCTATCGGCTGTAGAACTCCATTCACTGATAGAAAGTTTGGTTCCTGGATAATTGATATCGATCAAAGTCTTGAATCTTGGTACGAGACTGATGGCAGTAGGATTCCATTGGTGGTTTTGAGGATTGGATCCAACCCAAGATTCGTCAACGTATGAAGTATCCTGTACATATCGCTCAGTAACCGAGAAAGAAAAGGTATAGTATATTTACCCAAAGACTGCGGGTTGCCCTTAAACGGACGGCTTTAGCAGCAGCATCGTTAGCGCTGGTATCAGCTTGGAAGTAGTAATGGATATCGAGGTAATCCAAAAGTCTCTTTCCAGTCGAATTATCATGAGCCTGCATTTTGGCAAGGAACCATGGGAGGAAATCGATGTTATCGTGGGCCGCATTGTCGGTGAAGCCAATTGCACTAGTCCAGTCTTTCCCGAAACTCAGTTACAAAAACGAGGAAACCGTAATAATAAGATACTCACAGTACCACCAAGAGCATGTTGATGGTGCAACCACGAGCACGTCTGGAAGAACTTCTTTGGCAGCAGTTCCGAATTCGATGACACGAGCCAACTCTTCGTCATAGCTTATAGGGCTGTAACAATATATCAGAAGCTGATAAATCAGTAGAACCAATAAAAATTCTCACTCCGGATGCATGTCTTGATGAGTATTGCTAGCAATTTCGATTTCATTATCGATAGCTACCATGAGAGGCTTGTTGGTCAGATTTGACAGCCATTTCTTCGCAAGAGAGCTGTTCCAGGGCGTGTAAGCGTTCGACTGGACTGGCACGGGAGTTATGTATGATCCGTTGGGGAATAAGCCATTGCCAGCATCACCGTTGTAGGGGTCGAAAGATTGCTGGTCTAGATGATTCCTCAATAATCTGATTCTCATTTAAAGAACGATGCAAACTGACCAGGATAAACAGACTTAGGATACGAGTAAGATGCTGAGTCCTTGGATACCCAATCGAGACTAACAAGGTTCATGTCAACGGAAATCGAGTGCCTTCATATAGGAAACCTACGCAGGAATGGTAAGCAAACTCTTGGATCCAGCGCCATGTACCCAGGCCATCCAATCATCAGCTTGACCATTGTCAATAACTCGGTTCTCAAAGTACCAATCGTTTCCGGCATTTGTGAATCCGCCGAATGGGTTGTAAGCAGTAACCGCGTTTCCTCCCCATCGAGAGATAGTGACACCTAGATGTTGAATATAGCTTGCTGAAGTTGGGAAGTTCACACCATAAACATTAGGATCGATGGTGTGGTTAACCTGTGGAACAATGCTAATAAAAAGAAGCCCGTGAGTTGTATGTGGGTATCTTCCACTGGGTACATAACATACCTGGCGTATTGGACGGTGGGAAGTGTGTATGCAAATGTTACGTTCCCAGCAGAAATAGTAAGATTTCCTTGTGTGAAGGAAGAAGCCAATTTCAAGTAGCTAATAGTCTTTGCGGGGGTATCGACTGGAACATATGTCGTGTGGTCCGTGACTTCGACAGTCTAATGATATTAAAATATTATGATTTATTTTGGAACATCGATTATGAAGGGATAAAGGTCATACCTTGCCATCGAGGGAAACCTGGATGTCGGCGAAATCAACAACGCCGACAGTTGTGACGGCCACAACATCGTTACTGAGAGGCTCTGCGCTCAAAATTTTGGGAGTGATAACAATTTCCTGGATATAAAGTCAACTAGGTTCCTTCGAAAAGTGAAGAGTCGTGCTTACGCTGACAAGAACAACGTTGTCGATGTGGTACTATCGGATGGATAGTTGTAAGTTAAGTAGGAACATAAAAGTTCTTGTTCAACGTACGAAGGCTCCATTTGCACCAGCTTGGAAGGTAATACGGTCCCATGTCCCGGTTCCCTACAACAACGCAAGAAATCAAACATAGTTTCCATACATTACTCAGGAGAAGACAAACCAGTTGAGCACCAGAACCAGGTAAATCGCTAAAATTGATAAGGAGGGACGAGAATTGACCATCTACCACTGCCTGGCTAATAGAAGACAGTGCGATGTTCGGAGATTGGCTGTTATCAGCGGTCGATTGAACAATGATCGTCAGGTCGGGTTGAGCACCCTATCAAAGCCGTCTAAATTAGCATTCATTAGAGTAACAAAGACACAAAAGAAATGCTTACGGCAATGTCAAATCGAAGACCAGCATAGTCGGGGAAGGTACCTTCCAATTTTACAGATAACGCAGCCCATTGCGAGGAATTGACCGAGATAGAGCTTCCACTGGCTCCAGAAAATAAGTCGGTAGCGGCGAAGTTGATGTCACTGCTCCAGCTCCAATTCTCCCAGCCTTGTGCCAGGTTATTATCCGTGTAAATGGATAAGTCTTCCGTAGCTCCACGAGCAGCACGGATTGCGGCGAAAGCGACGAGTGTTGCAAGGCGCAACAGCCTAGATTTTGAGAACATGGCGTCTCAGCGTTATTCAAGATAAGCTATCCTGGTTTCAGCAAGCGTATTTGAAAGACATCGTGCTTGTTTTTCTACTATTTCTAATGGATATTTTTGTTTAGAAGGCGGGCGGAAATCGGGAAAATGAGACGGGTTGGAAAATTCGCGGCGCATCGGTAGAACATAACCCTGAGGTAATAGGGAGCGCGGGTGTCGTTTAAGCATCCAACACAGGCAGTCAGATGTTCGTAGGATACAGAAATGGCATTCTTCGATCCTCAATATTGAAGAATGGTGTGCTCGACGATCATGTGAGATTAAGGTCTTCAAGTGGCCAGGTACGATTATGATCAGAGAAGACGGAGAAGACGGACTTTTAGGATGGCGAGTTAATGATTGCTTTTATCCGACAATATTGAACGTTTATGACGGTTGAAATCATGGGCATGGCATCGTTCAAAAATAACGGCACGGAACCAATTCGGAAGACGCGTTATTTGTCTAACAGGGCAACACCAAATACGGCTCGGCTCTTTTGGTCTTCCTCCGGCACCGTTCAAGAATTAGAATTTAGTCTAATAGTCTCTCTCTCTGAAATTCAAAAACCTTTCGTATCAATATGATCAATAGCCGTTATATCCCTTATCGACTCCTACTGTGTCGCTTAGCTTTCAGAAACATGATGATAATGATCTACTTCCGGGCGTGACGACCATGCGTGGAATTATGGTCAGTATTTGATCTGGTTACAAACTTCAAAGAACACTCGAGCATGTCAACCATTCCTTCTTTATCTCTCACACCCCTTTCAATGCCTATCAGCAGTGATTATTTGGCAGAAAGAGCCTCTCTTATCGAGCAGGATCGTGCTCTCAGACGCGAGTTTCTAGCGACTAATCAGCGTTCAGATGACGAAGTAGAGGCAGATAAAATTGTGCGCAGGATACGCGCCTTTGAAGCGGGTACAATATGGAAGGAAGAGCATCCATCGATTCCTCATCCATTCCCAGGGATGGAGTTCTTGACAGGTATGTTGTAGTTTCCAAAGTTCTCTTTCAAAACCCCAATCTTACATGCTATAACGTAGCGAAGAACATTATAGTGAAAACAAAGTTATTTGAGATCCTGAGCAAGGTACTTATGTACACGGTCCTTCTATCTTTCATTTTATTTTTACCAGGTTGAGTCGCTGTACAGATGCCAAAAGGTGCTTTATTGCACGCTCATCTAGATGCTACCGTTAACGCAGAATATCTCCTCGAACTGGCATACAAGTATGATGCAGTTCATGTTCGCGTGCACCAACCACTGCAAGCTTCCAATTTATCGAACAATCTACCCGAATTTCGATTCTTGCCTCAGGAAGATTTTTCTACCCTCGAAAGTTTGACCGATGACTCCTATCTATTGGGTAGTTGGGTGCCCCTGAAGAATGCACGTAGTTCGTTCTCTCAAGAACTGGGTGGCCAAGAGGGATTCGACAAGTGGGTAATTGGATCCATGACAATCAATCCAACCGAGGCATATGTTACGCATAATACGATTATGAAGGTATGCTTTAACTTTGACCACTTAGCTAAGTTTGCCTCAACAATTTCAATGATTAGATCTGGCAAAAGTTCACTAGTACTTTCATAACATCTACTGTTGGTATTTTCCCTCGATTACCATGTCGTTAAAACTAAACTGAATGCAGGGTTTGATACGAGTGGAGCCTATCTTTTCTGAATATATCAGGCAGTTCTTCCGGTCTTCCATTGAGGATGGTATCTCTTATGTGGAACCGAGAGTCAATTTTCTGTACAAGTTCGTTTAATTTTTTTTTAAAATGGTGAGGTGGATTACTGACTAACATTTTCGATATCTACTAAGGTACATGGTTGGGTCAGACGGAAAAGAAAACGTCCCTCATCGTGATTGGCTCATTATGTTTGATCGAGTCATGAACGAGGTCAAGCAAGAGATGGCACAGCAAGGAAGAGAGGGGGAATTCATTGGTGCAAAAGTGAGTATATTTTTCTATTAGGAAAAAATTACTTCCCCGTTATTTTAACAGATAATCTATTCTACTATACGCTTTATAACGCCAGAAGAACTGGACTGGTACCTTGAAGATTGCATAGCCTTGAAGAAGGAGTTCCCCCACTTAATTGCAGGCGAGTACTTTGTTTGGGTGAAAGAGACCGTGGGATGAGATTGTCGTCGCAGGATTCGACCTTGTTGGTGACGAAAACGAGCTGAAGCCCTTGATTTATTATGCAAAAAATCTTTTGCGATTCCGTGAGCGTCAAAAAGAAGAAGGCGTAGATATACCCTTTATTTTCCACGCCGGCGAAACTCTTGGGGACGGAACTGAAGCAGATATTAATCTTTATGACGCCATACTACTTGGAACCAAACGGATTGGACATGGGTACGTCGCATTGCGTTATTTCCTCACATTTACTTGACACGGTCATTCAGGTACTCGTTGATTAAACACCCTAAGCTTGTCGAAATTTGTAGAGAAAGAGGTATCGCTGTTGAAGTCTGCCCGATTTCGTGAGTCTTGACGCATGTGTGGACATACTGTGGCTATGACACTAAAGGTATTGCAGGAATGAGATCCTAGTACGCATACATAGACTCGCGAATTCAAATCAAGTTGATGAGTTGTTTATACAGCGTCTGACCTCGTCTATGCCGATGCATCCCCTTCCCGTGCTGATAAACAATGGGGTCCCGGTTTCCCTATGCTCGGATGATCCCGCGGTGTTTGGGAATATGGGTCTTACTTTCGACTACTTCCAGGTATATTATTTTGGCTATTGAGAGGAGACTTGTTGTTCTTAAATGATGTTTGTAGGTACTTGCGGCAAGCGAGATCACCGGACTGAGCACATTGGGGGGACTGGCGCGAGATAGCATCGAGGTGTGTGTAAAATGACATGATAGTTGATGGATACTGAAGAGATTATAGTTTTCTACGTTGGATGAAGAGACGAAGAAAGTAGCATTGAAAGGATTTGAAAAAAGATGGAAAGAATTTATAGATTACGTTTTAGAATACGGAAAGTTGTATACTGTTGTTTGTGAGAATATTTAGGGGACATGCTGGTTGCTGGGGAGTTGCAACTCTTCTCTGTGTATCGTCTCAACTCGTCTGATTTCTGTCAGGTATGTCCTGTTATTTAGTACTCTTCCCTGCCTCCACCTCGCATTCCCCTCTCATCATTCCCTGCCATATCCCCCAGACCATCTACCATCCCCAATTCCCTGGCAAATCAACCATTGAGAATCCCAAAAACTGACAAAAGAACCCACTCAATTGTCGACATGCCAGACGCTGATTCAAACAGAAAGAGGTCTCGCTCCCCGTCCGATACTGAGCAGCACAAGAACCACAAGCGTCCAAATACCGGTACGGCCGCTGTGGATGGCTCATCGAGCAACAACACGGGTTCCGGTTCCCACTCTGACATCAATATGGCCGAAACGAATACCAACGGGAATCGCGTCACTAACGACACCAACTCCTCCACGCCGAACTCGAACCGAAAGGATGACCACAAGGTCTTACTTGGTGTTCCCAGCGAAAGCAGAGACGGTGGCAAGAATTCAGCCACGACATCCGGCGAACCATCATCCTCAACCAGCGCTGCAGCAGCTCAGCCTGCAGCCAACATCCATATGCGCTGTCTTATCGTAACCCAGGATGCATCTATCATCATTGGCAAAGGAGGTTCTCATGTTAACGAGATCCGCGAGAAAAGCGGCGCTCGTGTTATGGTGTCAGAGAGTATTCCTGGTAACCCCGAACGCATACTTAACGTCAGTGGACCACTCGACGCCGTCTCAAAGGTCGGTTTTCCCGTATTGCAGCTCTCTTATATATTTTCAAAGATGCTCATGTCAACTTCAAGGCGTTTGGTCTCATTGTTCGTAGGATAAATGACGAACCATTCGATGTACCCTCAGTTCCCGGAAGCCGGGCGGTCACCATCAAATTCATGATTCCCAACTCACGCATGGGCTCAGTCATCGGCAAGCAAGGTTCGAAGATCAAGGAAATTCAAGACGCAAGTGGGGCAAGATTAAATGCCAGCGAAGGCATGCTGCCTGGATCGACAGAGGTTCTTTGTGTTCATGTTTTCATATGATTCTGTCAACTGACAAGAATATGCAGCGAGTGCTAAGTGTTGCAGGTGTTGCAGATGCCATCCACATCGCGACATACTACATCGGTAATATCCTCCTGGAAGCACAGGAGAAGATGCCTTCGTATAGTAGTAGCTCAAGCTACCGCCCTGGAAGTCACTCACGCAATTCCCGCCCGTCAGGAGGTTCATCATATGTACCTACCGGGGGTTATAATCCCGGCTCTAGCTATGCCCCACATAATCCCCCACAGCAGTTGCAAACACAACAGATATACATCCCAAATGACCTTGTTGGTTGCATCATTGGGAAAGGAGGCAGTAAGATCAATGAGATTCGACACATGAGCGCGAGTCAGATAAAGATTATGGAACCGGGTGCGTCTGGAGTTGGCGTGAACGGTGCACCTGCACCAGCCGGCCAGGAAGGCGAGAGACTGGTTGTGATCACTGGTCAACCAGCAAATATACAAATGGCCGTACAACTTCTCTACCACGTACGTGTTCACTGTATAATTATGTATTCCATTGGTCTAATGTTGATCGCAGCGGTTGGAACAAGAGAAACAGAAGCAGTTGCGAGCCAGCACTGCCCAAACGTGACTGACCCTAAAAACCGACGACGGGCTGCGTGCTCCCTTCTTTCCCCTGCTAAAGACCGCTATCGCGTTTCAATGTACCATATTTTCCCATAAATTAGCTTCAGCTTTTTTCGTTGTTATCAAGAGTAGCATGCAGCAATCCCCCATTCCATCAATCTCCAAGCCCTTTTCTTTTTTCTCCTTACCTTTCTAAGATACCTCTTATGCTCCTGGTTTGCTTTGTCAACGCGAGGCTTCTTGTCTCCTAACATCATATCATTCATACCAATGTCTAGTATCTATTACTATTGTGTCAACCACTGAATGCAGGCATTATTTTCTGCAAAATTCCAAATGATTACTTCCTTGGTTATGCTAGATATACGCTATGGCTTGAGCCCGGACTCAATCACCAATACTAGACGCGCACCTCCATTTGTATACGGCGATTACGTAAGAAATAAACAAAAAATTTGGATTTCGCGTCTTGCTACAGAACAATTTGTATTACTATTCTCCTTCCCTTCTTATCCACCATGGCTTCCGTTCTCAAAGCACAAAAAGCAAATGCTGTAAAAGCTGACCTCAAAGGAAAAGGCAAAAGAAAGGCCGATGAAATGGACGTGGACGAAGTTGCTGAAGTGCAAATAGAGAAGAAAAAGAAGAACAAGCAGAGAGTGCTCTTACTGTCTTCGCGAGGGGTTACGCACAGGATGAGGCACCTCATGGTTGATTTGGAGGCCTTGTTGCCTCATGTTAAAAAAGGTTTGTGTGTCTTGATGTTCATGTGGGATGTCCAGTCGATTAAGTTCTTTGCTCAGACTCGAAGCTCGACTCGAAATCACAACTCCATTTACTTCCCGAGCTTGCTGATTTGAACAACTGTAACAACACACTTTACTTTGAGGCTCGGCGACATGAAGACTTGTATATGTGGGCAGCGAAGACACCAAATGGTCCGAGCATCAAACTACACGTCCAGAACATACATACGATGGATGAGCTGAAGATGACGGGGAACTGTCTCAAGGGCAGCAGGGGCCTCCTCAGCTTTGACAAGGCCTTCGATGAGACGGAATGGGGTAAGTTGACGAAGGAGGTGTTCACTCAGGTGCGTGCCTGCATGTGAGGGATTCACCCTTTCTTAACAGTCATTTCGGACTAGATTTTTGGCGTGCCTTCTACAGCTAGACGTGCAAAACCATTTATTGATCATATCCTGACCTTCTCCATTGTGGACTCAAAGATCTGGTTCCGTAACTTTCAGGTGAGTGAGGCGAACTGGATGATGGGAATATTTTTTTGATAGTTATGAACAATGCAAAGATTATGGAAAAGGACCCGCTTCAGCCTAATGGACCACCACAGACGACACTGGTGGAAATCGGACCACGTTTTGTGCTTACGCCGATCAAAATCTTTGAGGGAGCCTTTGGAGGCGCGACGGTGTTCTCTAATCCTGGTACGCGTCACATTGTTCTGTCAAGGCATGATTTATTAAACGCCGGCTTAACACACAGAGTTCGTATCGCCGGCCGCTGTGCGCATCGCAATGAAAAGAGAGAAGGGAGGGAAATACAATGCCAGAAAGGACGCGGAGCAGGATACTCAACGCAGACGAGAGATGAGAAGGCTGGAGGAGGACGAGCTTGCGGTATCCAAGGTATTCGCATAAAGTGTTTGTTGTATACTTTGGGAGAACAAAGCCTTTGTGATTTGTCAGCAACATATGACGTAATAACAAAAGGAGATCTAATTTGGCTCAACCTGTCTCACTCAATGGCGCTTTTGTTAAATATGGCTTGTCCACTGTCTCCTCTCTTGTGTCCTTTTTCCTTCTCCCCTCATGTCTCTTTCTCTCACCATACATCCTCTGCACAATGTTCTCCCAATGTACGGTGAACTCGATTCTTCGTGAGTTCTTTCTTTTATCCTTCTTTGAACCGTATTGATAGCTGTCTTTGCAGTTCTGCGTATTCTCTCTCGGGCCACATTTCGATAGCGATTTCTTCACCCTTTTCGCTCTTCGAGTCGAGGCGTACAGCTCGACTTCTACTTCAGTCTGTATCTCTCAGTTTTGAGGGCCAGTCAGAACTCTACACCCCGAATACTGGCTACTCGTCTCTGCGTCTCTGCTCAGTAACTCGAGAACTCACGCCCTCTCACATGGAACTGTCGAATGAAGGTCATGAGGACGACACAGAGCCATGTACGATTGATTAATTGCGCGACTTGGGTGGAGTTCATGTTCCTAACCTTGATTGATTTTCCAGCTGTCTGGAACATCATTTTCGACTTACCTATCCCAGGGTGGCTTCCTGCAACGACTACACTGGGAATCGATGACCTTGGTATCCGATACGCACTATATGCGACGGCGAAATTCACGATTGTTGACGAAGACCAACCCACTTCCTGGGGTTTTGCTTCGCTGTGTGCTCCGTTCAGATCCCGCGTCAAATCCGCGCAGGCATTTGCACCGATTTCAATTCGCCGGTTTAGCTCAGCCCCAAAAACTGAAATCACTGATATGCCCATAGTCAATTATCTTGTTAATTCCACTGCGAATTCTACAAGGGAGCAACTAGGCAAGGAGAGAATACCCAACGAAGTACTCTCCAAAATTCAGGTCCTTGCGTCAGTCCCTGAACATGTTGATGTCAAAGAATCCGCCCTTCCTTTGACAATACGTCTCCGCTCAAAAGACCTTGCTGAAGAGCATTGCAAGAGAATACAGGTTACGGAATTGGGTCTTGATCTCCTCCAGCAAGAAAAGTGCAGGTACGTATTTCGTCATATCATATAAAGTCATTCACGGGTTTAACGCGTTGCTATGTTTAGATACCGCCCTTCTACTGGCTACCTGTCGCGTTTTCCACTCCCACCAAAAGAAATGCAGCCCCCTCATCTCCCATTACGCGATCCCCACCCTCTCAGTTCCATATACGACGCTGGTCTCCATGTATCTGCCGAAGTATCAGAGGCTGTGTGTCGCACTTTTTCTCTTCTTCCAGACTACGATAACGGCCAACATCACTTGCCTCCTGATAATTATGTCTTTGCCAATGATGCTGCAAAAAGCACGGCTCCTACATGGTATACTATGGACACCAGCGTGCCTTTTGTTCAGCGAAGCCATTGTGTCAATAGAGGCGAGGCATATGATTCATCCATTGAATGGGCAGGCGAAAAGGACTTGAGGCCAACATCCAATAGCCCGCTTTACAGTGTTATACACGAGCTGATCATTTCTCTGACCTGCACCTATGATTTGGAGGGTCGTGGAGGAGAGTTTGCGTGCGAGAGACTGAGGTTCAAGATCCCCGTGACTTTTGCTAATGTGGCCCCTAGATTGTCGGTAGACCGGGCTATGTGTCTTGTTGCTCAAGAAGAGCAAGAACATGACCAGGTCGGTTTAGTGCACGTCGAACCTTTGGCGATGAACCTCCCTGCATATTCCCAGTTGTACGATTCGAATGGCGAGCGTAAAATCGATTATTCGATACCCCTCCCGCTCTATACGCCTCGCCCTCTGTCTCCCCCATCATTCTGTTCCGAGACCGTCAGCCTTCTGGGAGACCTTTCAGACTCGAATTCACACTTGCCAACTATCGCAGGTTCTCGCAGTTTGGCGAATGTGAACGCGTATCACAACAGCTTAGATGGCGAAAAGACTCCCGCACCACTGTTGACGGAAGAGAACACTTCAAACGCTGTTTGACAACTTCCATGATCCCCTTCCCATGTTTTTGTTTGTTTAACTCTCGCATTCCATTCCTATCAGCATGTTTTACAACATTTCGTTTCTTTCTCTTTTCTGAAGGGTTTTTGTGCGATTCTCGGGTTTCTCTCAATCATTTTACGTGAATCATATCTCCGGACAGGAACCTGGGCCTTCTTGCATTGCGGCGCTTATATTTGCATATTTTTTCCCCTCTAGTATCCCATCTCTGCATCATTTTATTCGAAGCCTCAATTGCATATATCATCTCTGTTTTTCCTCTGTTTTTATTTCGTTATGTTACGCTACACTCCCATCTCTTCCGGCGAAACCTACACCATTTTCATGTATATTATAGATGTCTTAATTTTACGGCTGACATGACACCCTACACATATGTGTCTTGTTATTACGAAATACGCAATGATCGTGAAGTACTAGTATGATATTTCTTTCAGGAAAGAAGAAACATAACATTGTACGTTCGAAGTTCCAACATAACAACGAGCAACTTCACTTGATCACAAAATTTTACCCCGGGAAGCAAAATGCAAAATAAATGGGGGCACCGCGGATCGAACGCGGGACCTTTAGAATACAACCCAGACAAGATGCTTCAGTCTACTGCTCTCCCAACTGAGCTATGCCCCCACATAAAATATTGATATGAAGGATCTTACCTGAGCGGCCATCGTGCAAAAAAGAGGACAACGTATAGACACATACGAAGAGCTAGAATTTGTGAACCAATAGCAAGAATATTAATATCAATATTGTACAGAGTAATTTAACACTGGACCCTGTCGAAGGATCAGAATATTATGCACTGCAACGTATTAACGAGACAACACGCACGATTGGGTATCATAATCAGAGTGTGAAACGTTTCGCAGACAATCCTTGATTTACAGTGTCCCATTTATGTCCAAGACAACAGGAACATGGTCAGAGGCACCATATATTTCATCCCTAATTTCGCACTTCCCAAGAGAAGTGAGTACGGGTGTAACGACAAATGATCAATGAACCGTGGCTTACAGATTTTACTCGTTCTTTCAGGCGTTCGCTGATTACAGCTAAGGGAAACAGAGACTCAATGAATGGGTGACGCCCAAGGTAAAGCTTGCTAACCTCCGTCAATCCTCCAGCCGATTCCTTTAGCACGGCAATTAAACCGGTAAGAGAAATATGTATATGCTTTCTCTTCAGGGTGAAGATCCCTCCATATATCGAGGAATTTATTAGCATTTCGATCGTCAGGAGATACGAGGAAGTTCTTGAACGCAGTAGTTTCTGCTTCAGTATATCCGGGGGTTTTGTTCCAGTTCGGTTTTGGATTCGCGAGATCTACATAATCGAAAATGTGGGTGAGACAATCAACAAGAGAGATTTGACAACTTACCAATGGCAGTTGGCGCAACGTTAAGATCGCCAGCCCAAATAACAGGCTTCTTTTGGTCTAGATCACGCAAATAAGCAAAGAAGTGCACGTTCCACGTTTTCTTCTCTTCCAGAGTCTACAGAATTGTTAACACTGACCAAAGCAGCGATTTTTCTACACGGACAGACCTTCAAGTTTTGGCCTGCGTTTACGACATAGGTGCCTACAAGATAGCACGTCTCAAATTCGAGGGTGACGATACGGCCTTTAACGGACGTCGCGTCGGGATGGCCTGGGATGGTTTCGTCTACACTAATGGGTTTTTGCTTTGAAAGGACGGCAGTACCGGCTGTTCAGTGCTTAGTCATCAAACAAATGTTTTTTCAAATAAGGCTTGGACTTGCCATAGCCTTTTTTAGCTGCCATAGACCAGTATTGGTGTGGATATTGTGATTTCAGTGCTGGATCAGCGGGAACATTGTTAAGCTTACATGTAAATGTGAGAACTAGAATAAAAGACAGAATATCGGCATGCCTTTGTTTCCGTTAGAATCAAGATATCTGGATCTTCCGCTTCAACATAGAATTTGAAACCCTTAAGACAATTTAGATGGACATCCATCATCGATGCTATCCAACACGTACTTTCTTCTGGCTGGCGGCCAGTCCCGATACGTTCCAAGATGCTATGCGCGTCGCGTTCGCGGGTTTTGGTGGGACGACGATATTAATGGGCAACACTTTATTAGTGTGAAGAGTACTTCCTGACGTGGGTTTTTCTTCTTTTCGGGCCTTTTTAGATGCATTTTCCGCCTGTGCCTGTGTAGATCCTCCTGCCTCTCGGTCTGACTCATCAGATCCTTCTCGGATTTTACGTTTGGACGAAGTGCGGGCAGGCTTAGGAGGCATAACGGCAATGAAATAGGACAAGCCGAGGGTTTTGGTGAATTTGTGGGGAAAGAGGGCGCGCGTCTGGAGACCTTGTTTGCTAAAAGGCAAAATAACACGTAATAAACCTCCTCGAAGTACTGGTCCAAGTTGCATTTTGCTAGGAACCGAGCTGGACGTGACGAAATAAGTGCACGTGATTGACGCGATCGAAGTTAATGCCGCTCGGCATGCAACCGTTATCCGCGTTTGGACACATGATAACGCCGGGAAGGTTGAACCAAACACAAATATTGGGCGGGACTTTTTGATCTTCACCTTTGTGACGCACAGACAATCCGTCCCTTCTTTTTTTTCTCTTTTGTCTCCTGCCGTACGTTATTTTCTGCAATATTTTTCAGAATTTTGCACTATAACTCATTGTAGACAACACATCCAGTCGCCCCAATCTGGCGCGTTCAAAGGCTCCCCGAGCCACAGGACTCTCCGACCTTGTTTTTTGTCTTTCGCTTTTGCCTTGACCCTCAGAACAAATCGCGTAAACTAGATGCTCAAACATCGTGGATTTTCTGCATGGATAACTTCAAACGGCGCTGTATTACCGGAGTACTTGGTTGCAGTTAGTGAGGAAGACCATCGCGTTTCTTGCTGGATACCTGGGCAAGAGGGTCAGGTGTGTTTCTGTCTGTATGTCTACCGCTGCTTGGTGCTCATTAAACCTTTTTCTCCTGTACAGACCTTTCAAGTTTACTGGCAAGATCATAATGGAAAGGTAGACTCATGTGGCTTTATCGTTCTTGATGGATTAGTGGTGCCAGGAAGGTTTCTATATGGTGATGGGATAGCGTCTAGAGGTGGCATAAGATCTTCGGTAAATACCGAACGTCCCTTCGTTTTTCAGAAGGTGTCGGATGAACGTCAGTAAATTATTATTATGTATATGGGGCACAACTGACTTTCAGGAAAACTTACGAATAGCCAAGGGCTCCTACAAAGGATCAAGTAAAGACGCGGGAATGATCATACTCAAAATTAAGAGAATCAACCGTACTGTCGCTCGGCCTGCCAATCCCGTGCAGTCGGTGCCCTCTGTACTTGGGAAGAGAAAGGTTGGAGACCTATGTGTTGGGTGTGTTTGTGACGCTTGAGTTTCATTATCGGCCTATCTGATTTGCTTGTATCAGTTTTGGACCGGACACGAAATCCTTTGATCAACACAATTCTACGTGGGACTTCGAGCCGTATGACGAACCTAAACCAGGATCAAAGAAGGCGGCTACTTATGTTTCCTTTGTTTTCCGATATAGGTCTCCAGGCAAGAGTTATATCCTTTTTAAAACGCGTTACATTGCTAAAACAACAATGTATAGAATTCCTAATAAGTCAAGGGATTTCGACAGAGGCGAGGAAAGTCACCATTGCAAAAAAGCAGCTTGTTCGACGGGTAGCGAGCCTTCCACTGCATATCCGCGACGAATCAGATACATCCCCAGAAGCTGAAATATCTGAACCCCTGCGTAAAAGACCTCGGCTGGACTGTTCAAAAGCAAAACCCTCAGTATCAGTCCGACCAGTAAGTGCATTGAAACTTAAAAAGGATCTTTTTGAGAAATCTCTCTAGCTACCCACAGAATTAAGGCGGTCATCCAGTGAATCAAAACGAACAGTGAGTTGGAATGCCACTGCAACTACAACCAATCTTGGCACCTACCATGGTGAAAGCCAATTTTTCTTACCGCGTAACATGTCATACTCCCATTCCGTCACGACCGTTCGCAACTTATCCAACGATACCTCTGCCAATTCTGATACGGACGCCAAGTGAAGTAAATAATGGACATCTTCCCTCTTTCTTCTCTCTCTTTCGCCAAATTCAAAAAATTATTAAATTTCATCAATCCTCCACTTCATCCATCCTCCATTATACGTGCTATCTGGCTGTGTTCTGCTACAGTTCTGTTTGCTTTTCTGCTGTCCTCACATTTTTCATGTTATCCCCAATGCTTTTCTTATGCTATCTATGTTCATTTGCTCTCCATTGTAGATTAGGCCATTTTGTAGTTGCGGTGCGACATCTTTTGTTTTATGTAGATCTACTAGTATGGAACAAAAAAAGAGTCTGATTGCCCTGAAATATTTGTGAATCTCCCCAATATTTTCCTGGAGTGGCATCATGTCATTAGGCAGAACGAGACTTGAGTACTGAATGCCCACCGCAGCGCCAGACACAAAATACTTGTAAACAACGCGTCCAACGCAGTGCCAGGCTAGCGTCGACAGGACGGGTGACCGGTGACCGGTGACCGCGACCACTTGAAGTTGGGAGTTCACTAAACACTTCGCCTTAGGCAAACCTAGACTCACTTCTTATCGTCATTGAATCCTTGGGCAAAATGGACGAGGCACTTTCAAAAACTGAAATCATTTTACATGTTTGGCCAGGTCAATGGGGGTTACCGTCGTTTGATCCACTTTGTCTTGCCACCGTGCTATATCTTCAAATTGCCATTCCCGGGAAATTCAGATTGAGGGAATGTTCGAATCCAGACGTCTCTCCGAGCGGTGTGCACCTGTCTTACTTTTTTGGAGGCACTTTTGAATCTTATAGGGGTCAGGACAGCTACCATTCCTGGTACATGAGCAACACGTCTCGACTTCGTTTGAATCCATCGTCAAATACGTGTCACGCCTTCGCGAATCGGACTACGACGCCTACGAGAATGCGAACCTTGACCTGAGCTTGACCGCAACTCAGAGATCGAAGAAAATTGCATGGTTTGCTCATGTAGAATCGCATTTAGGAGATTTAGTGGTCAGTCATACATCTCCTTTGTCATTTTGAACGGGGAGCTCACCAAGATGACCTTTTAGTATCATAACATCTATGCGAACTTGGATAACTGGTCGAATGTGACTCTTCCAGCATTAGCAGCTATGTTTCAAATTCCCCAAAAGTACTATGTGCCACGGAGAATTCGCGATTCATACTTCCCAAGATTAGAAGCATCAGGCTTATGGAGAAGAGTTGTCGAAGAAGAAGAAAAACCGGCGGAAAAGCCTTTCCCAAGAGACGTCAGACTCGCAGAGAAAGTAAAGCTTACAAAAAATACATCCTTGTCACTGGCGTTCGATAAAGAGAAGGTATGGTTTGAAGTTGCATTGCTTGGCTCCAGAGAACTAACGCAATGATTCGTCAAAGACCCTGTCAAGAGCTCGCGCCGAACTTGATATATACGCAGACCTTTTAGGCGATAAATCGTACATATTCGGGAAACAGTTAGTTCTTTCTCATCCAAGACAAATGTTCTTGTTACTTAAAAGCAAGCATGAATTGTAGGGTCTCTTCGCTTGATGTTCTCGTTGCGGCACATGTCCTGCTCCTAATCAATCCTCCCTTCCCCGACACACTGCTTAAAGATCTCCTGAGCCAGTCGTACCCGTCCCTTGTTTCTCTTTCCAGACGAGTATATTCTGCAGCGTTTGAGTCCAGCAATTCCGACATAACATTCGCACCTACGACAACTTCCTTATGGGCTCTTTTCCCTTCATGGCCAGAAAAGCGTCCATCTACGAGTAAAGAATCACCAAACAATACGGAAGATCTTCATTATACTCATATGCGTTGGGGCTTCCTTGGACTGGTCCTTGGCTCTCTTGCCGCTTATCTTGTTCTAGTTGGGAGGCAGTATCAAATCACTTGGAAAGTTGCCGGAGTCGATGACAATGAGGACGCGGAAGAAGTATTAGAAACAGGACCCGGAACTTCAAATGTCTAAATGACTCTTGCTAAGTAATATGTGCCACCAAAATACAATCATCTATCACAACCAATGCAATAGCCATTGTGGTGCGCTAACACCCTCATTCACTGAATGGCATGCCTAATTCTGTCCAAGTGTACTTCAACATCTAGTCTTTGCGATTTCACGTTGCCCGCTCTCGCCCACTAGTCAAGTCGGTTATTTTCGCTCAATAGGAGTCCTATAGCTGATAGTACTTATATATACAAAATATTCAATGTTCAAACAATGTGCAATAAAAGCAAGATAAGAAGCATCATGCCGTGTGATATTCATGAAATCTCAGGAACACCTTTGTATCCTGGTTGAGATTGATATCCTCCGAGTTGGACCATACTCGGTGATACACTTTCGAGTGAACGTCGAGTAGGCCCTGGGCTAACAGTTGTGTACATTCCAGTTGTGGCAGGCGTTATTGGTCTGGCTGTCCCGATGTCGGAGCCATATGGCGAAGTCTGGGTGGAGATTACGGTCAATTAAAAGTTGAGCACAGAAATAGACACATCAGATGAGGAACTCACATATAAACTTGGGGTACCGTATGGCCCTGGTGTGGGAGCCATCTGCACAGGAGGTGATTGCGAAGTGAATGTCGTATAGCCAGTATTGCCAGTAGTGTGAGAAGTGACATTTTGGTGCCCTGACACCAGGGCGCTGCTATCAAATGACATCTCGTTCTGAACAGAATTCCTTTTTCTCTGTACATGGCGCCAGAGGAAAAACAGCCCTACGATGATGATAACCACAAGACCTCCAACAACGCCTCCTGCGATTGCTCCCGCATTAGAATGTGATGAAGAGGAAGTGCTGCCAACAGGGGTGTCTGCCAAGCTACTGTTTGATGGTTCGACAGAGGTCGTCGTGGGCTGGGTAGGGGTTATCGATGTCGATGTCGATGATGACGAAGGTAGCGTAGTGGAAGTGCCGTTGAGGACTACAACTTGTTTTTAGTCACGATTTCGCCAGCTGACGGCATCAACACTCACTTGCTTGTGCGATCGTGGGGTTGAAAGTGTTCTCGGTCTGTTAAATAAAGCAAGCGTTTGTTAGTGAGTGTAGAGTGATCGTTTCGGAGAAACATTGTTTCTAACCAAAGTTACGTTGATCAATGCCCAAGAAGGTACCTCAACGAAAGCGGGTATGGTTTTGGTGAATCTGATGTTTAAAGATATTCATGAGTTGCATCATAAGATAATGGTAGTAGATGATACTGACACAGCGATATCAGGTTTGGGACAGAATTGACTCCAGGTTGTCCAGTTCTGGAACGTTCTACCTTGACATCCTCCACAAGCACTAACCAAAGAGTAGGTCACGGTGCTGCACAAGCACGGATCTTGTTGAGCAAAAGTTGGCCCAAGATAGTGAGTCCCAACCGGTATTGCATTCACGTCGGTCGCTAATAAGGCAAGAGTTAACGCATTTGCTCCTCTGGATACCGCGAATCCTACTTACGCATACCGCACTGACTCTCTAGATATGATGCAACTAGGCAGGGTGTTTGGCCTTTTGAATTGATAGACTGTCCTCAGATTATTAGAATACTAATGATAGCACATAAGAGTGCATTCTTACCCAAGCATAATCAGGAACACATTGGGTAACGTCCGAAGATTGACCAGTGACGCGCAGCGCAGCGATGAGCGAGAAGAGTAGGTATGGCCACTGGAACCGACGCGACATGGTGGTAAACTCAGAAAGGGTCCCCTCACACGCCGAGTCCCATCTTCCGGTAAGTTACACATATACATATAGTTTAGTGCAATACATAAATGTAACACAGGTTTGTTGATGAAATTCAGAAGATGATGGTTGGACGATCAGCCGAGCTTGATGGATATTTCCAAATCCGCTTAATACGGGTCAGCAGTATTTCCGTATGTACAATTTACAGGAGTTTACACAAGAGTTTCGAGTGCTGCAGTGCAAACATGCAAATGATATGGCAGTGTCCTAGTGTGTCCTCAGCCTGAAAATTGCTAGGTACCGATTAAAATTAGTATATGTTATTCTCATCCATTGAATCAGATATTGTCGAGATGAGAACAAAATGATCTGTACGATTGATCGCGGAAAGTTTTGGACGTCAGTATATAATCAAGACATTGTTAATCCTCGTTCAAACATAATTATTACATAGTAATACTTTAAATAATGTCTTCGTTGAGTCGTTAAGATTTATTCGTCGTTCGTCAGAAGGGTCAGATTTCCGGTGCACCAGTATATGTTGGCCTTGCTGTTTGTGGGTATCCTATCTGTCCACTGGCCCCGGTGAAACTAGGAGTGATGTGAGCGTGTTGTTGCATAGGATCTGGAGAAGGCGTTGTAAGGCCAGTATACGCGCTCGGCATGCTAGACGGGTATGTACTGGGATCATTTGGGTCCTATAAAGTGTTGGCTTGATTCAGAATGGCTCAAAGAATTTGTGGAAAAGGCCGAAACAATCTTACATAAACCCTGGGTGCTGGCGTTGAAGGGTAAACCGACGAAGACTCAGTCATTGGCCTCGATGCCATCATATTAGGGTCAAAGATGTGTGATGGAGGGGTTGGCCTTCTTCTTCGGCGTAAGATCCAGAAGACAACAAGCGCGATTATTGCAAGACCCACTAAACCACCCACTACGCCTCCAGCAATAGCTCCGGCATGAGATTTATTTGTACTGCCAGTACTGGCCGCTGCAATGTTGCTGCTGCTGTTCGTTGGGTTGTTGGAAGCTGAGCCAGCACTTGTAGGTGTAGGAATATTGGTGGATTCAACTCCACCTGGGAACAGCGAAATCCTATTCAGAAATTTTGATCGTAATAAATATGAGCGAGCCTCCCACCTGCTTCCTGGGCTAGCGTAGCATTAAACATATCTTCTGTCTGCAATTACACCGTTAATGGGCTGAGACGTACGAGAACTGATAACACACGTACAACAACATCTAGGTAGGCATAGTGGGGTACTTTCGTGTTGAGTGGGATCGGCTGTGGAAAGCTGAAAAAAAGAAAATTTGAAGTCAGAAGTCGTAGCACAGTAAGTCGATCCAAATTGTGTCATCTTACACTTCAACATAGACAGCGGGACAATTAGCTTTATATGTCGACCATCTATGGCGATCGACATCATCAAATGTGACAACTAGGGGAACACTCGTCGAGGCATACCTGGGAACATTGCGATCTTGGCATAAAGAGCAAGCACTCAGAAGTGAGAAATAAACGGAGCTACATCTACAGGAAGTCGCCTCTTGTGCTGTAGGGCCAAAGTAAACAAATCCCTGAGGTAGTGCCCCCACAGTGAAGTCTAAAGATCAGAATCAGAGACAAGAAGACATATTATAGATCAGTGGTTTGCTTTACTTGTTCCTCCTATGCAGGCCTCTGCAAGGAAAGTTGCTATCGTACATGGACTTTGATTAAGCGAATTGAAACTCTGCAAGTGAATGAATAGAAGTCCTTCAACCAGACAGTTATAAAGATGTAACGTACCCACTGGTCAAGGTCCGGTACGCAGACTGCGGGTGTAGCGGACGTATTCTGTGCGGCCCCAAGATAAGGCAGCAGACCAAGAACGACAACTTGAAAAAGCCCCAACATCAGGAATATTGTGTCGCTGAACTCGGGAGCCGGGAGGATGCAAGTTGAGGAAGAGAAGAGAAAGGGATTCCCGCCAAGTTCGGTGACAGTCTCGCATTTTGAAATCCACACACTAAAACGCAGCTAAGTAAAAGGATGAAGACGCTGTTCCTTACAAAGATGCCGGTTAAAGAAAAAAACGGCTGATGAACAAAAATAACAGGTCCACAGCACAGCCTCATAGTGATCATGCGGTCGGTTCCTGATCCTGATTTCGTATTCTTACTTACACGGGCGTCGGAATGTACAGCTCCCAATAGAAAGCACTACATGGCAGTTATGAATACTCAATGGTTTTTTATGTAGTACATATTATTAACAGAGAAATTCGAAAGAGAATCCGATTATACTTGATAGTTAAAGGAGTGTGGAGGTCATGCCTTAGAAGATTGTGTATCTTCATCTTGCTTGACCTATAGGCATAGAGTTATCAGCTTCAACGCCGTGGTGATTGGTTGCGACCGGAGCCAGAGAAGAATTCTACGATTCGAAATTTCAGCGCTCGGCATCGACACGGCTCTCCAGGACTTAAAACTACAGCTTACCTCTGAAACAGTAGGAGACATTGACGCAGGATTGAGGTTGGCTTGCCTCATATACGGTCCTTCATGCCATGTGGGGTTCTCGGGATCCGCTGGGCTCGGGGAAGGTGAAGGGAGATGCTGACCACTTCTTGCCAAACGCCTCCTGCGTTTGATAAACCAGAAAAAGAGGGCAGTGAGCAGTAATAAACCGCACAACCCGCCAACAATACCGCCACCTATGGCATTTTCGCGTTTGGTTTTCTCAGGAGATGTCCCACTAGAAGAAGAGGATGAAGCCGTGGTTGACACGGCTGGAGCTGCAGATGATGAAGATGCATGTGTAGAGGTCACCTGTACCGAAGATGTCGATCTGGTGATATGAACAGTGGAAGTGATAGTAGGAATGGCCGTGGACTCAGTGAGATCTTTTTTTTAAAAATAAATCAAATTGCGGTGAAAACATCGAAGGAAAATCGGTGCCCACTGGAGTTGTCTTTGGCTGCTGTTTGATCGAAATTGTCATTCGCCTATTGAAAAAACTAAAAAAGAATGTCTTGCATTGATTATTTCCTTTCGTACCTTGACGTCTAGATATGCCCAACCAGGAACAGAAACACCAGAGGGAATGGGCTCCGGATAGCTGTTCAGTCACCGGTCAATGAGTGCAGTACGCAAACGATGAGCCGAGGATCCTTACGTGTTAATCGACACAGTGGGACAATTGGCTGACCATACACTCCACCTAAAATGATTGGACCAAAATATGAGAAGTACGGTAAAATAAGGATCCTTAAATACTTACGACAAATAAGTACGGCCCTGGCAAGCGCCACAAGCGCTCATCAACGAATAAGTTACTGTGTTGCATTGGCAAGGGTTCGCTGTTTGCAAAGTTGGGCCAAGATAGTGAGACATAGGCGGCAAAGCTTCCACGGGGAAAGCTATACAAATCAGCAATGTCAGCATGTAATGCACGCGATTTTTGGAATTGAAATACATACCACCGCTGCTGCAAACCGATATGAGGGAAGACGCTACATCACAAGGGGTTTGATTGTGTGAATTGGAGGTCTAGAAGAAAATATCAATGATTATGCTGTATTCCGACAGCCTGAAAGTCGAAATGAATGACCTACCCAGTTATAGAACGGGAGACAAGTTGCATCCGATTGAGCTGATACAGGACGAGCAGCGAAGCCAGTAAGGAGTGATAGGAGCAGCCACAGCATCTTCTAGTGGGGGGTATGGATCGAGCCGAAAGGAAGGCTTGTACATTTCGGATTGTTCATGCATTATATCGCTGGAGAACAAGGCAGGGAATTTAGATGTGATGGATTAATACAGTCCGAGGTATGCGTGCGTGGCAGCTGTTCCTTAACATACGAAGGATCTGGACTGGTAATTTTCGATCGAGGTACGCTATCAGCGCAAAATGCTGATGCCCGTCAGTGGAAACACTGTGGCATGAATACCAGCGAGTCCATCCCACGGTTGGCAGTACGATGAGAGGCGGAAGGATGATGGTCTGTCACCGAAACTGATCAAAGGGTAAATTATGCGGACTTGCATTGCGAATAGAAGGCAACTCTCCACGTACAAGGTGTAGGATGGCCTCGTATAACCTCCGGAGTGAAGGATACAAAGAAGGACACCTAAAGATTTGTATAATAATGTCAGGAAGCTGCATAGGCAAGGCCTCGCTTTAATTTTAAAGGACAGTGTTCCGAAACCGACAAGAAACTCCTGGCGGTGGGAAACACGGATTTGTATGCTCTGGACAGTCCATCAGGCTCATGTCATGTCCAAGTACCTGAAAACAGCCGACGCATGTCAAATGAAAATAATCGAGCCGTTCCGTTTATCAATTTTCTGTCGAAAATCGCATGGTGGTTCGAGATTACTACGTTTGCGTAAGGGAGATACCTCGGTCTCACATTGACCAGTTTTCCCCTGAAAGAACCTCAAGAACGTTCAAACAAGCCGAGATTATACACATGCATCATAGTAAGTCGCATTGCATTAGACTTGAGAAGCGTATGCACAGAGAATCAGAAAAAGGGTGCATGGTGGGTCAGGTCAAGCTTGGAGTGTTCTTTCGATGGTGGATTACAATCGGAGATTGAATAATATATTTGAAGGGCCACTTGCAAATCCACGATCTTTGTGCCTTTATTAAAAGCAAGTTGGATGATATGTTCACCCAATCCAAATCCTTATCACACAACTTTTTCCCAGACGTAATACTAGGAATCCAAACTCATCCCGCAATAAGTAGGCCAGTTTCTCATCAAGCTGACAGGTGCTTCGGGCAGTGTAAGAGTGAGTATTATCAGAAACCATATATACCATGTATAGAGGTGGATGCATCAGAGAAGATGGATTCATCCTAGTGGGCATCGCCGTTGCTCTATTCAACCCCCTTCGATTATGATGTACTGATTATAGGTACCAAAGCATCAGCGAATAGGACGGAGGTCATCTGGCTATAACGATTGAAAAGTTTTTGCGCCTTCATCATAGTATTTGCTATACGCTAAAAAGAAGAGAAGACGAAGTTACAACCCACGAGGAAAGCGAGGCTAGTTAGTGTTTGGTTTCGGCGAATTTAACGACTGCGCCTCCATGTTCGTCAAGCTCAATGTCATCGTCCTCCTCTGGCCAATCCTCATCAGTTTTTCCGACTAGCTCGTGTTTCTCCGTGTCCGCATTTTGGGCTTTCCTGGCTTGATTTCGTCGGAAAGCGCGGTACTTTAATATCGCGAGTGTAAGTACAACTATCCCGCTAATTGCGCCAGTGATAGCCCCGATTAAGGTGGGTATGTCTACTTTGTCATCCTTTTTTGAATCGGGCATGGTGATGGTGTTGACATTGGTATTGGTTATGTTGTAGATAGATGCATTCGACGTTGAATTTGTTGGAGGTAAAGGTGTGGGGGTCGGTAAGGACTGGGATCGATCGAGCGATGAACTACCGGCCAAAAGCAAACGGGTAGCTTGAGAGTTCCTTGTCAAGGTACCAGAAAATGTGGGAAGACGAATTTTACGCACCACTTGCGTTCTGGAAAGCTGCAGGTGCGTTGAAATAGTTTATGGTCTGAGGAGGTACGACAAACTCAGCTAGTTTGTTCATAATTTCAGAAAGTACGTACCGTAACATCCATATAAGCCCATGCTGGGACATCAAGCCCCGGGGGTATAGGTTCATTATATCTACCAATACACAGAGTCAGAGAGAACGTTTGCATATGAGCATACTCGAAGCAAGGAAAGGACAGCTTACTGGTATAAGGTGGTCCAGCCACCACATCCGTTCGTCCATTCGGACCAGCTACAGCTATTAACGCCACCTTTCTGACCAATGCAGTAAGTCAACTCACTACATATAGCTTTGGTCCTGACATAAACCGCATGCACTGATGAGAGAATATGTTATAGTGTTGCATAGACAGGAAGTCTGCTTCATGTCAGTGATGCCGTAGTACGCGTTGTGTGTAGACCCATTGGCTCGAAGGGGCAGCATATCGCCCACTGCAAGGATCGTTTTCAATGAGTATGAGAGCCGCGCCAAAGATAAAGTGGATGTGACTTACAGCCTGAGTCGCATTCCTTGATTAAACTCCACGCAACGTCGCAGGGGGACATGTCGTTTTTGTTATAGGCCTAAGAAACGAAAAGCATGTTCAACAAGCTCGGTCAGGGAGTGAGAGGTTAGACCGCAACACAGAATGGCGCACCCATGAATATGATCGGAGAACGCACTCAACATTGGCCTGGACCAGATAAACCTGGGCAATTAAACTGAGGAGAAGAAAGAGTGGCATGGTGGTTGGTAAGTGGGTCGTCAACCAAGTTTAATGCCTTAAGAGTGCAACGAGCGCTTATTTATACTTTCACTCTGGGTCGGCGGGCAGGAGCTACGTGAGGTGAGAGAGGTGGTTCAACATGCTTTAGCAACGCCTATTTTGATGTTGATCATCTGTCAAAGTTGAATAAGCTAAGCAATCCTATCGTCGAGGGCCGTTGTCGTGAGCCTCGTGTATATACGAAATATGTAGTTCTTCGGCATGGCTTGTGAGCCTCAACGGATCAGCAACAAATGTATAGCAATTGAAATCTCCGTGTAATGCGCAAGCTGTTCTACACTGCCCTCAGAAACTCGCGTAAACAAGACGTAAAAAGACATTTGCCGATGAATAATGGTACAGAAGTGTATACATACGTTTATTCGATAAGTTATTTCGGACTCTTCCATGAACAGCGTCAAGGATGAGCTGAACCCAATGAATCAAGCCTCGCCAAATATGTGGCGCATATAGACTCTCTTGTGTAGCTTTGAGCCTTCTGTTTCAATGGCTTGAATCTCTTCTGCGGTCAGGTCAGGGACGTTCTCTGTTTCCAGGAATTCTTTGATACGTTCAACTTTGGAAGAAGTACTACCGGTTGTTCGTTAATAGCGATTCAAGGACGATTGGTTCGCACTCACGTAACCACGATGACATCTTTCTGTAACAGCCACTTGCTTAAGACTTGGCCTGCTGTAACGGGTTTACCGTATGTCTTCTCGAGGCGCTCTTTGATTGAGTTGAGAGTGGAATCCAAAGGACCCCCTGGAACGCGAACAACAGGCGTCTGACCACCGTAAGATTCGATGGCAATGCCTTTAGATTGAGATAGCTTGACGATTGGCTCAGCGGCTTTCCACACGTAAGGGTGAAGCTCGATCTACGTATACATTTGATAAGTCGACGAACAATTGAATTGATTCAGAATAAAACCTACTTGGTTGACTGCAGGGACAACCTTACCGGTCTCCAATACGACTTGGAGATCCTCAACTCTGAAATTAGAGACTCCGATGGCTTTAGCTAAACCATCGCGATAGACCCCTTCCATTCCCGCCCACCATTCCGCTAATTTTCCTTCTTTAGTTGAAGGACTTGGGTCATGGATCAAGAAAAGATCGACATAGTCCAGGCCCAGCTTCGACAGGGACTTTTGAAGCGATTCCTTGACAGTTTCGCCTGGGGCGAGATTCTTGAGCTTGGTGGTGACAAAGAGATCCGAGCGAGGTTTCCCGGACTCTTTAATACCCAATCCAAGGGTGTCCTCGTTATTGTACATCTGAGCGCCATCGAGATGTGTGATATTGTTGGCGAGGGCAAGACGGACCAAATTGGTGGCATCTTTTCCGTAGAGAGCAGTACCAGTACCGAAACCTAGCCGAGGAATGGTAGCACCAGTGTTGAGGGTGAAAGTCTTGGGCATATTTGTGCAAGATAAGAAAGAGATAAGAAGAGGATGATCACAAGAAATTGGGCCTTTAAATATAACTGGAAACCAAGTCGGACCGCCATTGGTCGCGCAATAGAGAGAAATGACAAGAGCTAGAAAGCAGCCGAACACAGTGAATCGCGTCATCGTGCAGAAAATATTTCATGGGCCATTATGAGCACACTTTATAAACAGTATTGTCGATTCGTGCGTGGGAGACGACACGTAGAAAATCATGTTAGTAACACATTAGTAACATGCATAATAAGCAGGCGGAATGCACCGCTGGGAAACATATAAAGACCGGCCCTCAAGTTATGTTAAAATATATTGAAGCGAGGATTGAATGGGTCATCTTTTAACAACTACCTAGGCATTTTTTATACCACATGTTAGTCCAGCTAGCATCCTCGTTGGTCTTTCATCTTGAATGCCTTAGATTATTTGTTGCACTCTTTGGCCGATCATCCTGGTTTATACCCTAGTGGGTGCCTTCGGTCACCTAGTGTACCCACATCGTCTCTTTGTATTACTTATATATTTTATGAAAAGCTTCGTAACACAAATCTGAATATAGCAGAATGTATGCCATACTGGGCATGACAACAAAACATGGAGATCTATTGAAATTGAAGTGGTTTAGATATCGGGTCTCTTTGAGACGACTACCCGAATTCCTTCACTATGACAGGCATCTATCGGCAGCAGGATTTTGAACACTTGTACATCTGTTTTGGTCCGTCCATGAATTGTATGCTCTAGTACTAGTTAACATCTACTTGGGAAAAGCAGTGTAATATCTATTCAGGTCCGACGGGCTGTGCTAAGGATAGTTATTTAAATGATCCTAGAACGAGGGAAAATGCATAATATTCGAGTCCCTCTTCCTCTCAAACTCTTTTGTCTTTCCTAATCTTCTCGTTATGACTTCACAATTTGGCGAGAACAGCACCGTCACCGGCGAAATACCCTTCAAGGGTCAAGACTCTCCAACTGCGAGAGGATTTCCTCGCGGCCACCATGGAAACACCGACAAGTCGCGTTTGAACGAATTCACGACCGTTGATTACACCATTGAGGAAAGACCCTTCTTCATACCAATAGGAAAAGATGGTGTTATCGGTGCCCTTGAGAAGCTCGACCGGCAATTACGAGAGGTTGGTTGAGCGCCCACAACTTCGGTTCACTTTACTCAATACTGAAGTTTTATTTCACCTAGGTAGGAAGAATGAGGGTTTTATCAAAGAAGAAACCAACAAATTGGACTGGACAAGAAGTTGTGCCCGGTCAACTTGGCCTTATAAATCATGGGTAACTGGCTTTCCCAAGGTCCATTTGTGACCAAACCAACATGTATTTATCCATCCAACAGTGGGTCTCCCAAAGTCTTGACGAAACCAGGACGTTATCCCGGATTCCCTCTTCGCAACTGGTGGGCACGTTCTTGGTGCGGAACACAAGGCTGTTAGTGTTCTAAAATTACTTGATATTACATATCTTAAATTGAAGCTAATGCGTTCTAATTCGTAGTGTCCGACACTGTCATCGACTTCCAAGGCCTAACTGTGGTGCAAGTATCCCAGAATCAAGCTGCAGTGGTTTCGGACCCACAGAACCATATTTTTGTGATCAAGAATTCTGGTTTCGTGGCTTTCGCAATTGAGGGAACATACGACGTTCTATCTATCGTCGATCAGACTCACCTGCCTACCGTCATAAAGGATAAACTAACAGGTGTCGTTCTCGGATCCACTCATGAGGTCAAGATGAAAAGTAAAGTCGGCGCCGGTCAAGAGAAGGAATATGTTGTGGCCACCTTGTAAGCGTTTATGTCCTCTGGATGGCCAATAGTTATTTACTTTCGTAACAGCTTGAACATCCCAGCTAGTAACTGTGCTATCCTACAGCGCGGAGATGACCTAGAACTGCTTGGAGCCGGCCAGTCTGTCATTACCAACCCAAGTGTCACCCTTCGTGGCTTGTACACGTTGGGAGAGAACCAATTGGAGATGCCGACCAAAGACATGTAAGCTTTGATGATTGCATTAAAGTCCTACACGGTACAGATAATGACACCCTATTTCAGATTTACCCGGGATCAAGTACCCGTTAGCTTGACGATCTATCTGAAGTGGCAGCTAACTGAGCCACTCAAACTGACTACGCACGGGTACAATACACCCTACGACGCGTTGCGGGACAAGACGCAATCAATCCTGACACAGATCGTCGCGCATTTGGATTACTCGTCCATGGTGAAACAGCGATCCTTGGGACCAGATAATATGGAGGATGGTTCGGACCCATCTTCGGCTTTCTTAGATGCTCTTCGAACTCGTGCTATGGATGACATGCATGAAGCTGCTCTTGAATACGGCATCATTCTAAAAGATCTAGCGGTTATTGATCGCCAGTTCAAGGGCGAGATAGCTGCCACAATGGATAAACTCACCAGTCAGTCTTCTTTTTTTCGTTGATAAGGGGATTGTGGCTCAATCTTTGAATTTTATCCAGCTCGTGCTTTGCAAGCTCAAGTTGAGGCCGCTGTAAGTCAAGATTTATCTGTTCGGGACGACCCAATGTGTTGACTCGTTTTTGCAGAATGTCGACCGAGAAAACAGTAACAAAGTGAAGCAAGAAGAGGGTGCCCTTTCGGTAGCGAAAATCAAGGCACAAGCAGAGAACACCAAAGCAGATGCCGAGGCCTATCGAATCATCGCCGCTGCTAAAGCCCAAGCTCAAAGATTGACCATCGAAGCAGAGGCGCAAGCGGAAGCGACGCGCATGGCTGCCGAAGCGGATGCACAGGCCATCCGTACCAAGGCACAAGCTGATGCTGAAGTAGTCGACCCGTTCGCGCGTGAAATGGAGCTTCGCCGTGTTGAGGTCGCGAGAGTGCAGGCGTTCGGTTCGAGGGCAGTCTTTGTGCCGTCTGAGGCTGCAGGAGCTCAAATGGGCAATGCAATGGCTCTGGGTATGGCAGCCTCGATGGGGTCCCGAGATGCAAGGGCAAACTTGAGCTAATCCGTGTCATTCTTCGTCTCTCCGTATATACCCCGAGTATTTTATTCGTTACATTACCTTGAATATATCATAATGAGTCACAGTGAAGGAAGGGAGAGATTACCAAAAACGCGACCCTCGTACTGATAACTGTTTGTTGATGGTTGTTAGTGCGAGTCACTTGAGGACTGCGCGTGTCTTGCTCTGCCTGCCTCTTGCCGTTATACTTAACTCTCCCGCTATCGCTCAACTTGATTCCTCCGCATTCTAATACTTTCAACGTTCCTCCCTTTCTCTGAACAATATGAGGTCTAAATTCAAGGATGAGCACCCCTTTGGTTCGTTCCTCCCTTCCTTTGTTGTCATGCAAGCCCCTCTCACACCTTGTACATTCTACAGAGAAGCGCAAGGCGGAAGCCGAGCGTATTCGTCAGAAGTACCCAGATCGTATCCCTGTAAGCCGTACCGTCACTACCCCCTCAAGGTCACCAATGCTGACTGATACTTGCTCTTGCTGCGCCGAATCGACAGGTTATCTGCGAGAAGGCAGATCGCACTGATATTCCAACTATTGACAAGAAGAAGTACCTTGTGCCATCTGTAAGTCTTGTCTCATGTCGTTGAATGGTCCGTCTTTGTAATAATGACTGACAATGAATGCATATCTTAGGATCTAACTGTTGGCCAGTTCGTGTATGTTATCCGGAAACGAATCAAGCTGGCCCCAGAGAAGGCAATCTTCATCTTTGTTGACGAGGTCCTCCCTCCGACAGCAGCACTTATGAGCGCTATCTATGAGGAGCACAAGTACGCGAATACCTTTAATAGTATTGCGATGAATATAAATGTATCTGACGTCATTGTCCTTTAGAGATGAGGATAACTTCTTGTATGTGAGCTACTCTGGCGAGAACACTTTCGGGCAGGAAGGCTGGATCGAGCTGCCACTTGACGCATGAACACCCGGCATTTGGACTGCTTGTTCTTTTCTTCTGGATTTTTCGGTTTCGACGGACCCATGCTTTTAGAGATGAAGAGGTTCGAGCCACGAGAGTCGTGCGTAGATATCATATCATCACCTCCATCCTGCCAAGGTACCCTTGTTTCGCTCGCTACCATACCCCCGCCGACCGTTTTTGCTTCTTCCTTGTATAATATTTTCTTGAACTCAATATATGGTATGAAGTTGTAACAAATTCTCACTTTTTCAATATTGAACAACAGCCCCACCACTGTGTTTAAACATTGAACGCTAACTCCCCGTTATGGCCTATTTCATCGGGACTCGGGCGAACAAGTAACAACACCTGTGAGTAAGTGGTCACCTGATTGAAGGCCCAAGCCCTGACAATGACAGTCACTGTTATTGCAGGTTCTGGCCTTGCTGCATTGCAACAGATTGCCAAGCTGCAATGGGGACTTCGAGACCTTTTGCACTTGTCTCTAAGACAATCATGCCTATGCGTTTCCAGGTAGTCATGAAATGGAAAAGCCTTTTTCAGCTGAGAGAAATAATGATACTCGATGACTAGATGGTGGCGTTCAGACAATTATTTTTATAATTGTTTAGTGGCCAGCAGGCAACGTGGGATACAAATAGGGCGCCTTTTTTGGTTTTCAGGCGCCAGGATCCTTTTGAACATTTCCCCCTTCTTTCGTCTTTTCTGTGAAAAGAGGAGCACTATTTCTCTCTCATATTCTGTCTTTACACATTTTTTTCTCCTTTGCAATTTCTAATAAAAAATGCCCACTTCGCTAAGGTCGAGATGGTTTCGAAATTTGGCATTGGGTGAGTACAAAGGGATTGCTATACTGATTATTAGCGAGTGGCTACTAACACCGCTCATTTAGCCTCCATTTTCGCCTTCCACCTGACTTCGATGGCTTTGAACTCTGCCGCACTCGTGTTGAAAAGCGGAACTGGTACGTTGGGGTGTTCTCCTATCTATATATTCACCTTCGTTCATTCAAACTTCCTCTGTTAGCTTATCAATATGTTGCAGCGGTGATGAATGGGATAGTATTACTTAATGAGACCATATTCTTGGTCGTCCACTTGTGTAGATTTGTGCTCACAGAGGAGCGTAGAAGAAGTATATTGGTTTTCGGCATTAACTGCGGTTTGTCTTCTGGTAAGAGCACTCGAAAAAATAGACATTTTTCAACCTTGTATACGATGATTCTAATGATTCGTTTTGATTACTAGGCCTTCTTATTCTTCTGTTTTTGCGCCTTTGCATTACAACAAGCGGGAAGAACCTCTACACCGACTATGATAAGATAGGCGGAGAATTTACTGCGGCTTTCGTCCTATTAATGAGCATGCTATCTTTTTGCTTTGGTCAGTGCTCGAAAGGCATACTGTATACCACTGCTTTAAGACTAAAAGCATATTCCTTTCCTTCCAGCTTTCGGTGGCCTTGCGGTGTCCCTGCTAAGGAGTCCTTATAGCTATGTCCAGGAAGATGGCACAAGAATCATCTTGACCAAGAAACAATGGTACCAATTGGAGGAGTTGAAAAAACGCTCTAAACGGGACCAGAATTCAGCTTACAGGGAGGGTTGGTCGACGATCGAGTTGAACTCATAAGCAGTTCAATGTCATGACATTACGGTTATTCCCAGTATTTTATGACATGTCGTATTTTATTTCGACTCGAACGTCGCAATGTATTTGTGCTACGATAGTTGTTGGCTCAGCTTCTCTTCAAATGCATCCCAATCAACGTCGCTGAGTGGATCAGCCTGGGACCAAAGATGTTCCTCTTCATCCCGTTCTTCGGGTGCTCCAGAGAGTTCGATGGCAGTGTGGAGTTTATCTTCTCCACGAGCGTCGCTTTCATTTAGTGCTTTATACACTGGCACTGACACATCATCCCGGGAATGGGGTGGTATTTCGTCTGGTAAGACGATGATACCCTTCTCTGTCACCACGTAGTCCAATGCAACAGGTGACGACACGTTGCTAAAAATCACCGTTAAACGTCGAATCAAAGTAGCTTGAGGTTCATCAGATGTAGGGATGGCCGGTTGCGAGCAGGATCTCTCCTCATTCTCTCCTCCTAGTGAATTCATACGACGCCTTTTGGGGAGCTCCTGGCTACTGAAGTATTTCCTTCGCCCTGTGCGAGTAAGCATGATCCTTGTGTTGACTTGATTTGCCCATACAAGGCCTAAGCTGGCCTCTTTCTTGTTCTCTCCAAAGAACTCGGCGGTGCTGAACCAGCGCGATTGATTCTCGTACAATAGATCCTTGTCATTATCTAGGTTTGAATGATCCACGCGAGCAAATCTATCGATCACCTCATTTAGGACAACGACGGCTATTTTGTGCGTACTCGCAAGTTCGTGAAGAGAAGCAGATATGCTTGAGATATCCTTTGACCTCTGAAATAGACTCGTGTTGGTGGTTTTGGCACTTGAGTGGAAGAGCTCTCCAAGAGCATCGATAATGAGGAGCTTGATAGGTTTCCCATCGTCTTTTGAGGCTTTCTGACGGATAAACGCAGGAAGGGTTGTTGTCAGCACGCTCTGCATGAATGCTACGGTCGGAACGGGCATTGTATGCACGTATTCCATGCTCGAGGAAGAAGACAACACTTCGTCAGCTTGACAAATCTGGAGCAGTCTTTCTGTCGGTAGCTTCGAGGACGTTGTGAGGTAGCAAGCCCCGCCGGCCAGTCCTCCTAGAGATTGCGGTACTTGCACCGCCAAAGAAAGTTGAAGTGCTAGCTGCGTTTTACCGGCAGCGCTACGAAAAGATTTAACCGGTCTAGTTATACAACAAATGAGAATGCTAAATACCTTTCACCGACTACTTCGCATATCATACCGGTTCTAAATCCTCCTCCAAGAGCTTTATCTAAGATGGCGTCGCCTGTCGAGAACTTCTCGTCGCCATCTGAACTCAGGTCGTCCAAACGTTTCAGTTGTATAGGGGAAGCTGCAGCAAGAACAATGTCCACGATTCTCTTGATTTCGATAGGAGATCCCCTGCATCGTTTTGCTATGTCATGTGTAGAAGTCAATAAGAGGTCTGCTACTGTTTGGAAATTGCCTTGAAATAAAAAATGTTGAAGAACATTAAAACAGTAATAGATGGAAACAAATCTTACCTTTCCGTAGTAAGGTTATTTCAGAGTCTTTCAGGCCATGATTAGTAAAAGGAACGTTCGTCAGAGTCATCGACCAGGTGTGAAGGTCATGGATGTAGCAAGTAGTAAACCAAGAGTAAACGGCGCGAAGCTCTCACTCGCGCGGCCGTCAACCTTGGTGCTTATTGCAGAAGTGTGCGAATTATTGATAATTGGTATGTATCGGCCAGAAATCAATGTTATAAGTATCTATCTAACTATGAAGGATGGGCGCGTTAATAATATAATCCTCGAAACGAAATTACTATTAAAAATAATGTCCCAGCATAAATATTCGACATCTCTCATGTGGAGTACTACCTTAACGCTGCCTCGCCTGTACAGAGTCCGTGGTGCGTCGTAAGAATCCACCAACAGCATTGGTTACAGTTTCCGTGATCTGCCTCTGTTGGTTCTGCGTATGTTTCACAAAGAATAGGCGAACGTTTGTAGAATTCCAAATTCCCAAAGGCGACATGCCGCGAACGTAGATTTCGCCCCAAATGAGGGACGTAAGCCACACCAATGACGCATCCGACCACTAAATATCGGGTTAGAATAGAAACTATATATTTTTAATTTGACATATACCATGAATCTCCGAGCCGTAATGGCAGGTTTCGAAGGAATGATATGGTCCAGGTTGACACTCGACAAGAACTTGATGACTTCTGTGGAAGGGAACGTTCTATGCCGCTGCATATCTTCCACTTTTTGTATCACGTCCGATATAAATATCATGACGGTGTCAAGAGGTAAGCTATCATGTACGAGAATGAGTACTGATCATCCATAAAATATCAAATAAAAATTCGAACCCTTGTTGCCATGAAGTCACCTAGAAGAAAAACAAGCAAGTCGTATGAGAAATGGTGAGCTCAGTGTAAGCATAGATAATTAACAAAAAAATGCCGTACCCATTCTTGCGTGGGTATGAATCCGTTTCTGCCAATACTTGCAGGAGCTCTATCGAGCGAGTTGATGGTTTCGACCGACAACGATCTTCTTTCTCTCATCTTTCCACGGGCTTTCTCAGAAATCGGGGACTCGGCTACCGCATATGGATTATCCGAGGTCGGAGACATAAACGACCTAGTCACGGTTTCATCTCCTTGAGAAGTACGTGGACTTGTAGCATTGGTGACATCGGGTTCTCTCTCGTGTGATGTGCGATGAATAGCTCCTTCATTCTCCAATAACCTCGCCTTCTCTGCACCGGGGTCGCCCATTTCAACATCATCAATGCGGGTCTTGCCTTTCTGATTACCGGCGTTCCTCTCCCTCTCTTCTTTCGCAAGTTGGGCACGCTTGACTTCCCGCAACCCCCGCGCCAGCGTGAAAGTCCCGAGGTCTTCAAAGGTTTTCCGCGACTGTAAGATCCCGTATGTGATGTTAGGATTTTCACCTGCGTTGTGATGGATTACAGCACTAAAAACTTCCAGCCTGAATTTTTTTTGTTTTAGTAGTGCAAATAACAGCCTTGAAGAGTCATAAACGTACATGAAAAACAACAGCCTAGGGTGTCCTTCATCTGATAGAAGGAATAACGGATTGGAAAAAGACGTAAACAACTGTATCAATCGTGCCGAAGCTGATACAGATACGTTCTTGAAGTAAGGCGCTGCATTCGATAGAGCGATGATCAATGCAGGGTATAGCGACGTAAGGCTACCAGAGGTCGTCGCGACTATAGCATAGACCGCCTGAGTGATAATAATGAAACTATGAGATGAGATACGAAGAGCATATTACAATAAAACCTCACTACTAACATGAATGAAAAAATCAGCGCCTGTATCGACAGGACCCCACTTGGTACTGGGGAGCTGTGTCTTCATCGGACTGCTCAACTTGGCACCGAAAGCGGGCTCTGCGGATAACGTTTGAATGATATAAGATATAGCCCGGCAAACCCCATGTTGTTCTGAAAGAAGTTACTTCCCATTAGATTCAGGTGTTAAAGGAAGAAAAGCAAACAGAAACTTACGCGGTTTGTCTTTAATCTCCACACAATAAAATAATAGATATCCAATTAAATCCATGGATTTTTCGGATTCCAGTACAAATGTACAGAATTTCTAAGAAGAGTGTATTAGATATGTCTAATTTGAATAGTAACAAGGAAACATGAGGCTTACTTTATTAATTTCTATCAGCTTCCAAAACAATACGACTTTGAAAAAAATAAAATAAAACTTGACCGTTCCTTATGTCCATAAACACAAAGAATGACGTACTCGTTTCGGTAATATAAGGCAACGACTTCTTTGCACCTGGGAAGAGATTGTTTAAAGTAGCCATCTGTTGTTCCAAAATCCCGATTATGCCGTCTAGGAGATATTCAAAGTCTTGAGTGCGATGCTGAAACAAGACAAGGGTTGTAAGCAAGATCATATAAATTGCCCATACTGTGACACGACGTACTAGTTTCATTATAAAATATCTAAACGTGTTCGTCTTGGCCGATGGTGAGGGGGTATTAGAGTCCGAAGCAAGATCTCTCGCCGGTCCGCTCTGGAAATCAAGTAACACACACAGAACTTGCAAAGAAGTAGTTATTAACGTCGTTCGTGGATCTTCACCCTTGAACACAAGGTGGTTGTACGGCAATTTTCCGGCGATAGTTCCGATGGTTATGGTATCTGTGGTGCTTGAATTCATAGATGTGTTAAGGAGTGAGCAGAGAATCGTCAATACGTCGCGCCGGGGCATCTTTTGCACAATGTGAAGTGAGAACAGAGAGGGATGGGTAAACAGAGACGCGGCTGGGATGTAGATCTGTCTTGAAAGAAGTACGAGGAGAAGACGTAGCACTTCGGTTTTGTTACTGTCGTAGGGTGATGTATTTCCAAGAGAATTGGCTGATCCAATTCCTTTCTCCCTATAGCATATTACTATGAGTACCAACGATAATCGGATGGCGGAAACATACTCACCATATAACGTAGTTAATCTTATGATGGTCAACTTGTATACTTTTTGGAAGAGTGAACCCACAGCAAAATATGAGGTCAGTGATGGCACTGAACAGTCGTTCTCCAAGAGAGGGGAGCTTTTTCTTCGGGAGACCTTTCGAGGAAGTCTGTGGTGCACTTGCACTTGGAGCGACACCTTCGTGATCACTTCCGTCTTCATCGTCTATCACAAACTGAGGCTCACTGCTTTCCGTGTCTTGCGCAGTATCCGTTACTTCTGCCCTTTTCCAAAGCACCTCCAATTCAAACTTGTTCGATTCTCCCTCCAGCTCAAATACAACGGGGAGTACGCGTTGCAGTACGCGCAGACAGTTGAGGACTTCCTTGGTGGCGTTCTTTTCTTGCGTCACACCAGCGGACTTGATGAGCGACGTAGCATACGCAGCTACCGATCCAGATGGAGGGGAAGGAAATGTGTGATCCGAGATTGAGTTGAATAGACGAGTACATACGACTTGGATCAGTGTGGCGACGTTTTCAGGAGCATCCGTTAGCGCGCGACGAACTACGGGGTTGTGAGGCTTGTGAACGATGAGCTTATCAGACTGATGCTTACTGTGATTAGGAGTTATGAGAGTGAATACGTCTGAAGCCGAGTCGAATAAGACGAAGAACTGATATCAAGGTACGTCAATGGCGAGCATACAGTTGGGTAGATATACTACTCACTTGTTCCCAGTATGAATCTGACGCCGGAATGTTCTGTATGACCAAAATGTGTTAGCTCTGCATCTTCTACAACGATTGGATACACACTCTAACGGTTGCAAGCTTCGTGATTCCGTTCGGCTGGCTGGGGAATGCCAGTTTGGCTTCATCCCCTAACAAGCCAAATGCCGTGAACTTTTGAGGGATTTTGGCAAACATGGAGACTTGTAGTTGTGTTAGATCCAAAATAATAATAACTGGAGCCCGCTTATTGGGGGTTTGATTGGACTGTCGTGGCCAGCGTCGTCCGCGTTGAGCTATAAAGGTCAAGAACAAGATGCAGACTTGATACCAAATAGGACTCGGCTGTTAATTGGCAAAAGCTGCACAGCCACTGCCGGTCGCTTTCTCTTCATGCCAAAATGTTCTTAAATCACCGAAAAGACCTTGCATCTCATCTTATGAATCTCAATAACGCTGATGATACGGGAAAAAAATATTTTTCAATTGCTACCAAATAGCCGGACATCGAGTCATAAAGTAGTAGTAAAAGCCAACTAATAAGTCTGTAAGTGGAGCCTGGAATTTATCTCGAGAGACTGAAGCTCTTGGGCATGAATTACATCTAATTTGCTGCATACTAGGTCCATTCATAGCATGGTGAACGCAATCACTCCCGACAGTAACGCGAGCCCGGCGCTTGCTGCTACCTTTGTTGCGCTGGAAGGCTTCGTGCTAGAGCCGGTGCCAGAGCCGGTGCCAGAGCTAGAGCCCGATCCAACATCACTGGAGGGAGCAGCAGTGGCTACCCCGTGAACACCACCTGTTACGACGCCAGTAGCAGTGTCCTATTTTACAGAGTGGTCAATAACATATTGGAATACTATAGTCAAGTCAAACGTACAGTAGGTGCCTTGGCTCCAAGGGCAACTGCAGCGGCTTGGAACTTGTCAAAGGTATTTCCTGAATCAGGTGCGTTGATGCTTCCGACCATTCCCTGGGCGCAATGTGTGGGGGCCTTGCAGTGGAACCAAATGGCTAAAAAACATAGTGCGTCAGATATTTATTTTGCAAAGGAAGCAAAGGGTCTATACGTACGCTGGGAATCGGTAATGTTGATGGAGAAGGTTGAGCCTGTGGTCACCAAATCTGAATCAAAACCGGCGGGAGCATTGGCACTCGCATTGGCCTCCAAATGCGTGCAAGGATCTTGGAACGTCGATTGGGTGACAGAGTGGGGTAATGGTCTATTGCAAGGACTTTAGTCGTATTCCTGGAGACCGACAATGAAGCCAAGACTTACCCTCCTGGGAAAAAGAAGGTTACAATAGCACCGACTGGGGCGCTAAAGTTAGAGGGCTTGAAGACGAATTTTCCATCCGCAAATACATCGACCTATTGTGAGAAGAGTAAGAAGGATGCAAACGGCCAGGAAAGAGAGAATATACATTAATGTGAGTATTATCGCCTGCAGGAGCGGAAGGAACAGTGGCTGGTGCTGAGGATGTAGTAGACGCTGCTGGAGGAGGAGCACCACCACCGTAGCCGTAACCACCCTGGGCAGCGACCAAGGCAGGGAGAAGGGAAAACAGAGCCAAAGATTTCATGAACATGACGAGGGAAAGAAGGGACAAGTTAAGAGAAACCGTGGGCTTGCTGCTTATTATATCGCTCTCTGCTAAATATTCAGGTGCTGCGGAGACCCAGGGTGGCTTAACCTTCCCACTGCTGTCCGTCGCTGATCATAAAATTTATTTATAGATTACAAAAGGAGAATCCGAGCGCTTCAACGCTGACCGGGAATGATATCCTCGAACAACGGCTACCGCTATGCGATGAGTAAGCGTGTCATTCTTTTCATTGCAGCTCTGCCAATTAGACAACTTTCGGCTTTATTTTCTCACAATGTTCCAAAGTAGACACTCGTTCGTACGGCAATACGGCACGTTATCGACCTTAATCCTCCATTTCCATGAGTGACTTCCGGTGATAGCAACTCTCCCATGAAAATAGCTCCAACGCCTTGCGTCGATTACAATCGGGCTCCCCGTTTTTTTAGCAAGAAGCGATTGATCTGTTTCAGTTAGTAACTCGAGGTAGTGAACCGCGGACGTCGTTGAAAAGAAAATAAAAGAATCCAAGTTGAAAATGTCGACGCCACTTGAACAGTGTCGTTCTCGGGGTAGTAAAATTGAAACCTATGTTTATTGACCTTGGTAGAAATGTGTGCTACTATAAGCGTCGTAACTCCTTGCTGTAGTGCATAAACTCGTGCCACTTGGAATTTTGCGACAATTGTAGAAATACATTCTCAATGTCATCGATATGATGGTTGTAATGACATTAATTGATATTCACTGACAAGCAACTCGGGTGTGTACAAAAGCAGAGTTTGCAGAGGTTAAAATAAATAAAGGTGTAATACAATCCAAAAATAAACTATTTGGCATCTTATCAATCGCCAAATAATGGATGCTGACCTTATTTGGGATCTCTCAGATTCTCTCTTCCAATGATATTTACACATTTAGCACTGCAATCATCATGCGCAGAGGTGTAGGCTTAGCCGCGTTCGACCGTCAAGAACAGTCCAAACGCTCCTTTGCAGAGCTTTCATCTGAACTATCCCGTGCCCAAATTGAGAACCTCCATGCACAGCTCGACCAATTCCGTACCGCCCTCACCCGCTTTGCGTCTACCCACAGAGAGTCAATAAAGAGCGACCCGTCGTTCCGACACGCGTTTCAGCAAATGTGTTCTTCGATTGGCGTAGACCCCCTTGCTGGTCCGCGCCAGGGAGGCTGGTGGGCGGAGCTCCTGGGTTTGGGTGATTGGCAGTACGAGCTTGGAGTACAGATCGTCGACGTCTGCGTCAGCACGCGAGGCAGGAACGGCGGGTTGATTGAGATGGAAGAGCTCGTCCGTTTGGTTAGCAAGCTGCGTGGTGTCAGTGGGGGTGGAATCACTGAGGACGATGTCGTGCGCAGCATCAAGACACTGCAGCCTCTAGGTGCTGGATACCAGGTGGTCGAGATCGATGGATGCAAGATGGTTCGCAGTGTCGTTAAAGCATTAGACGAGGACCAGACCGTCATCCTCGCAATTGCTCGCGAAAAGGGTGGAAGAGTAGTCGAGGACGATTTGATCAGGCAAAAGGGTTGGACACGAGACCGTACTCGTGCAGCGTTGGAAAACATGCTGATTAGGGACGGTCTCTGCTGGTTAGATGCACAAGATGAACACGCCGGAAGAGCTTACTGGATACCCTCTGCAATGCAATGGGATGCTTGAAAAAATATTATACAAACTGTAATACAATATCCATGAAACACTAACTGTAATAAGATTAAATTAATGGTACCCGTAATCCATACTAGTTTTAGGTGCCGAGGACACAGGTTCCGCTGGAACTGGACTTGGGGATTTTGGTGCTTTCTCTGAGGGTGAAAATAAGCCGGTGTTCAATGGATTCCGAAATACATTTTTACCTGTATCTTCATTGTCTCCACCAGAAGTCATCCCGTAAACCGAAAAATTGACGCATTTAACTTCAAGTGTCCGCAGGTTGACAAGGACCAAGATCCCCGTCTCAGCAAAACTAGGAACCATTACAATTCGACACCGGATTGTGCTTTTATTTTTATCCTTCGACGACGGCCTTTCTGTCACCAATTTCGTTCGAAACTTCTTTTGTCCACCCACGAGATAGATATCCGGCGTCTCTGTCATAATAAATGGATCTTCTGAGAAATACGGATGACACCACAGAGTATCAGGCGCAGTCGGCGCCATATGTCGCCATTTCAGCGTGGACTCCAGAACAGATAGGCGTGTGTGAGGCTTGGTCAGGTACTTGAACATGTCGTTTAGGGGTTGTCCTGAATTAACCATTAGTTTTCGTTTAATTGAAGGTCTTGAAGGTTGATGAGCCTCGGAATCGGTCGCAATTGTCAGATACGTGGGGTTTGTTTCACAAACCATGGTTGGAAAGCGTGTTGCATCCCCGAACATAGCTCGCGGAAATGATTGTTGAGGCAGTATGGTTCCCGAGGGATCTGATTCCCCTGGTAATATGTGGATGGGCATCGACATCGCGAGGTCATGCAAGCTTGATGACAAACTTATGATTGGTTGAGGAGAGAAAGACGTCCCATCATATCCATAACGTTGCTATTGTAATTTTTATGCATCATTGCTTTTTTGGGACAAGGATCGCACAACTCACTGCTTTCTTGTCTTCCATCGTCAGAATTGGTTCTGCTACAATAGGCTCAACCGCGGCGAGAGAATCTCCGGCTATGATCAAACGAGATATTTGCGACGCAGAGACTTGTTCATCAACACAACATCCCTCGCCAGTAAGATATTCCACGAGCATTTGTATTTGTGCGTCCGAAGGTGAAGTCGATCCAACATCAAGTCCAGAAATTGCTGCTATCCATTCATCTGACTGTTTCGAGTTTGCATCTACAGTCACTGCCCATTAAATGATTGTTTCCGTTTACAATGTTGGACGCCTTACCATCGACGTCCATGCTATTTTTGTCCTCTCCTTGCACTTCCGCGGATGGCTGAGGTGCCATTTCAGCACAGCAAATGTCAATAACCTCGAATTCTCCGTTGGGGGTCTCCATTCCGAGAGCACCGATGATAACACCTGTTACAAGACCAGTATTCTTCACGCGGTCACCCACAAGCTTTATGCGTCCAGATTCGTCTTCCAACATCACATTATCGTCGGGAGAGCAAAACTTTTTCAATGGAGGTGGTGGTGCAATCGATTGCTATACATAGGGATAGGTCAAATGTGGAAGAAGGGTGAGGATATAGGTATGCGTACGTCTCTTCCAATATCTTCCATGACATTTGGCTTCAGTGGCATATCCATGTACACTGTTCCCACAACGTAGCATAATTTTCCTTTCTCGATTTCCAAAACGCGTGGGATTGGAGTAGGGTTGCCTTGCATAGACCGTACATACATCAGCAGGTACCACATTGCGGACGAGAAGTAGGCTCACTTGATATGTTCATCCATTTCCGACGCGCTTGCTCTTGTACACAGTCTCGCAACATCCGTAGTCTTATAAAGTATATGTTTGAGTACTGATGCTTGTATGACTTTTGAGATGGTCCAATCACGAAAGAAGGAGTGTTTTCATCAGGAGGCAAGACCACCGTTGAAGTCCTGTCAAGCGTTGGAGGTATCGGTCTGCACGGGATGTCAGGCTTTGAAGCGCTAGACGATTCAAGCAATACGTACACGTTCGCGTAAGCAGACATAACTCAACTTAAAGTCGACTGAAGAGGAAGTAGTAAGAAAATGTAAGAAAAATAGTGTATGCAATTATCGAAAACGCGTCGCGTGGGTGTTTGGTTCTGTTGTCGTGTATTGGACATTTATCAATGGCGGGCCGCTGACCTCCGCGTACCAAACGCGGCAATATGTACTCCTGCTCCTATCACACTATTTTATTGTGCTTGTTTCGTTCTTGTTACATAGTCCCAGTAAAAGACTAAATTTATGGGGAAGATTTTACAGTTTCAAAATATATGGTTCATGTATCCTTTTAAGCACGAAGTCCATTGATGTCCAAAAGGCACTAAAAGTCACTTAACATGGACGAGCATATGTGCCATGGTACTCGCTCCCTTCTCCTTCCTTGAGGTTACTATCGTGGTATTCATGTTTCTTCGCTTTTTGGATGTGGCCTAGCATGTTCAATGCATGAGTAGAAGAACTTGACTTGGAAAGTTCTTCCGTTATTTCGATCTAGAATCTGGATTAGATGGTTCCCCGCGAAATAAAGTAAAGGGCTTACAATATCAGCAATTAATTTGTCGACAAGCTAGACAAATATTGGGCGAATGTGAATACGAGAATGATTTTGTGGGCACCAGTTTAACTTACGACTTCGGTAATATTTTCACGGATAACAACGCGGAGGATGCTGACCGTTTCTAATTCAGGTGGCAATTCATAATTGGGCACGATCCTATAAAACAGTCAAAAAATTACTACAGATCAAACTCTGAAATAAGCCGGTTACTTGCCATCCTTTCGATCTCAACAGAGTTTGTATCCATTTTTGGTCAATGTCAGGATGCTCCTTCTGGAATTTATCAGAGAATCGGAAAGCCACTACCGGCAGACCTGGTTCGTAGGCCTATAAATCCCATTTAGTAAGAAGTATCCCAACACACCGAGTAAGAAACCTTACTTCTATTTCAGAATCCTCTATGCTTCGTTGTTCGCGCGCTCCGACGGCACGGTGAATGTCGCTAATAACGGTGTAGTATCCTGTCCCTTCAAGCGCTCGACTCAACATTCGAGCATTCTTCATGTCGGCCAGGCCCACAGACCGATATCCTTCAAATCCAAGGTGGACAAAGTTGAAATATTGGGCAATAATGGGCGCAGCCGGTCGAGAGAAATTAAGAGAGAATGAATACTCCACTGATCCTAGATAATGAAGTTCAAAGATCAAGTCCTTTGGAAGGTGTGCCTTGTCTCGCCAGACAATCCAGCCAACACCGACATAGCTCAAACCAAATTTATGACCACTACATTATAAGGAGTGATCAATGTATACACCTAACTGCACAGAAAAAATACGAACGAGGTGTTAATAGAGACCACCCTTGGAAGCTTGAAATCCCAGATTAATTTCGGATGCACAAACGGTGCAACGAATGCACCAGAAGCACCATCGACTGCCAAGGAATTCAGACGAAATGATAGATTTTAAAGATACGAAAAAGATTACCGTGAATGGGAACGAAGATTCCGGTCCTAGCCTCATACTCGTCCAACAGATCCGACATTTCTTTAACGGGTTCGTAATGCCCGGTATACGTACCTGATGAGGAAGGGCATGAGTAAAAAAAGAATTATTCATAAAAAAGGGGCAGCTTACTTCCTAAGATGACGAAAACGCCGATAGTATTTTCGTCTACGTATTCCATTGCTTTCTTAGGGTCAAGCCGGTATTTGCTTTCAACAGAGACAGGCACAAGACGACACTCTACGTCGAAGTAACGAGCAAATTTCTCCAAAGCTACTTGCGCGTTTGCACCCATTACAATATTGGGCCTGAAAGTAAAGAATTGTTAGAGGTTTTTGTATGAAATAGGAAAGTAATTATACCCTGGTTCGTGAATACTCTTTCCGGCTTTTTTTCTTCTTTCTTGCCACATCCGCTTCATTGCAAGCCCACCAAGTTGAGCAGCTTCGGAAGAGCCTGTGGTCGCTGTACCAATAGCTTCTTTGGCAGAAGGTGCGTGCCATAAGTCCGCCAAGATTGAAACGCCTGCAACAATAATAACAATTAGCTTCTAAAAAACCATTTTGCGGCGCATTGCAAAACTGAGCATACATCGAGTGTGTATAATTTCTAGAAGAAACGTTAACTGAGGACAATGTCGCAATGTGAATAGAGGGAATTATCTTACGAGTTGCCGGATATTCGTCACTATCAATCAGGTTCTTGGATATGTTTTCAATGAACAACCGTTCGGCTTGAGGGGGCATCCATGTGTGAACGAAGGAGGCTAGATTCAGCACGGTAGACCCATCTAACCCGCGGATATTAACAAGGGTATGGAGTTGGCTAGCCTTGAAGTGATTTACCGAGATTTAGTTCGTCATGGATGAGCCTGTATGCGGCTTCTGCATTGACTCCCTAGGGATCGAAGGTCTATTTCAGAATGTACGAGACGATGGGGCATGATGTCATTACCTTCGATGCTAAATTGAACTTTGGGACTGGGTTGGTGGCATAGCGGTCGCCGTAGGAGTATCCCCCTGTAACCACTGAAGCCGTTTCATTTTTATGGTGGGATGAACTCTTGTCCTGCGACGAAGTTCAACAAACAATGAATGATAGCATACAGGCATTAAGATGACCTACCCGAGACTCTTGGATAACGCGGGCAGGGTTAACGTGCTGCGAGGAAAAAAGAGTTTTAAGTATCCATGTACAAGAAAACAAGAGAAGGATATACTTTAGAAAGAACCATTGAGGGGGAAAATGGAGTCATCTTTCTCAGACTGACTCTTAAATACAAAACCACAGTATGGTGATGTCATCGACCGCAGGCCATTCTGTGGTGTCATGTCATAAATGCGTGAACTTGTTGGAGGAGAACGATTTGATGTTACAAAGTAGTAAGCCCAAATTTATCCCAGTGATATATGGGTGGTATAATAAGGAAGAAGGTTAGCGACTTAAAAAAACCTTTGGCTGTTGTTGTATACACCGGAAATAGCCGCAAGTGAACATTGAGCAGGCCTAATTTGGTCAATGAGAACTTAACCGCTTTCTTTTGCCATGGGAGGTCCAAATCTCGAAATCTTCAAGTTTTCGCTCTACTTGTTCGTTCCTATAGCCGCCTTGGTTCATTTTGGTGACCCTGAGTGGTACAGGACCGTTGTTGTGCCGGTATGCATATGCTCAACATGCGCTGTCATTTCGCTAATGTTTCAACCAGTATCGCGACAAACTGTTCCCAGCTCTGGACCGCACTGTCCAGGTATATCTCTTCATGTCTTAATACGTACCTGCACATTCTCATGTACATGAAGCATATACCGACAGACCAATCCGGAATCAGGGAAGAGTTGGCCAGAATCAAGGCAGAGCGGCTGATGCGGCGGGCACAAAAAGAAGCGGAAGAGGCCAAAAAATCGGAGCAGTAATAGCTCAGGTAAGGACATCCAAATTTTCTCCGGTCTTATACACCAATATTTTGTCTAGCAGCTTGTCTTCGCACAACTCCTTGAAGACTAATAAATGGAAACGACTACTAACCCGTGTATTCCTACACTTTAATCTATTGAAGTTGATATCCTTCTATTTCTTAAATTTAAAAAGGCTTCCATCATCATATTTCACTGTCCACTCCTCCTCAACCCCTCCAGGATGGTTCCGTAATATCCTCTCATACTCTCCTACGGTCTCTAAATCGATTTTGTACCCACCACAAACTACGAACACCACGACAGGACGCTCCTTTTCCTCCGTTCCTGACAACCCCAACCTTTCAAATAAATCGCGGTGGTATGCAGGGACAAGCGTAGTAGAACATGCAAGTTCGACTAGGTATTTGTGGTCATCTGCGGAGCTGTCATTTGGAGAATATTTCGGCAGTTCAACGAGATTACTCACTGGCAAATGATACAAGCGATCCCATACTCAATTCATCCGGCACACTCACAGTCTTCACTCCTCCCTGTCTCTCTAAAGCCATTTTCACCACTGCTGCTGACGGTTCTGAGGCACCCAGAGACCCCGAGGCCTTGGACGAAAAGCTTTCCAAATGCGCCAAATACACTTTATGATCTTCGTTGTACACAGGATGTATGCCTGTGGGTAGTGACTTTTCCTTGCTGTTGAATCGACCATCGTTGAGTGACATGGAATGGTAGAAACAATCAGAACTAATGGTCCCTAAAGCTACCAAGGGGACTGAAGTCAAGAGAAATCAGTCGACATTCCAAAGTTCCATGGATTTTGTTTTTACCGTGGTCCCATCCAACATCCTTGCAACCGACTATTATGCCCCCCAGCAATCCTGCGCCTCCTACACTGCAGAAGATAGCATCTGGTTCCTTTTTTAGTTGCTGTTGAATTTCATGCACCATTGAACTGTGGCCTTCCCACACTGTAGGGTTGTCGTATGCAGGGACCATGACTCTACATTGCTCGATTCAACGAACTTCTTAGCCTGGAGAGTGTCTATTAAAGCTTACGCCTTTGGGTCATTCGCTACCAAGTCCACAGCACTTTTTAATGCTTCAGAGTATTGTCTTCCTCCCACGACTACTAAGGCTCCTTCGCGCTTCAAGACGTCTACAGTGGATTTTGTCGCCCATTCTGGGATGAAAACGGTACACCGAAGGTTTAGAGCCTTGGCGGCGCATGCAGCCGCGAGACCGGCGTTACCGCCTGAGGCGATCACTAGATGGACGTCAGGGCCTAGTTCTTGATGCGATTTTTGGATAAAGTGAGAAACACCGCGGTACTTGAAGGAGAGTGATGGATGCAGATTCTGAAGAATAATAAGTCAAGAATGACAAGAAACTTAAGATTTGATAAGAACCTCGAGTTTGAGATGTACTGAAGCCCCCGTTATCTCTGAAAGACGAGGTGAATAAATAAGGGGGGTCTTTTGCCATAGGTTTGTGGTGGTCATTATGACTTCTTGGGTTTGATTCTCTAGTCTATAGCGGAAGGCGAAAGGAAGGTTATACAAGGCCTGTTGTACATTTTGGAACGAGGTGAGAACCGGGATGTCCTGGCCGTGAAATCCGAATTGATGGCTGTGTTGAAATTCTATTTATCTACTCTTATACATGACTGTAACTTATATATACGGGCAGACTCAATACTTTTCCAAGGGGATTGTATACCTGTCAAGGAGTGAATTTCCTGCTGTCGGGAATTCGCATAAAATGGTATCCAGCGCATCTACAACTATTTGACAAACAAAAGCGACTGCTTGACATTCCATGGGCCAGGGGAGACTCTGTAGAAAACATGTTCCAATACCATTACCCGCGAGGACCCGCCTTCTTCGAGCTCCTTCGTCATCGATCATCCTTGACCTTGACGAAAAAAATTCCACCACCGGGATAGACAACTCCAATATAGTTTCAGATCTCTTGACAAGACGGACGAGGTGTCTTTTCATTTTCTGTCGCCCGTTTTTGTCGTCATTTTTTTCTGGTTTCAGCAACTGGAGGAAGAATTATGGCACCCGCAAAACGTACTACTAGAGACGACTTTGATGGGATGGATCCTGCATTCATGATGGTTAGTCTTCAAAGCCCAGACATTTGTCTTGAAGTATGGTATACTTATCAGCCTCCAGCATATAATGAGTAGAATCCCCCGTAACTCTGTGACTGGAAAGGTCGATATTTTGGACATTATGAAGTGAGGATCAGTCGCTTAAACGTTTTCGTCAGAGTGGCTCTAATCCGCAGCCCTATCGCTTTTTGTCAGGTATATGCAAGACCATCCAGATGAGATGGAAAAGCTGTTGACCGAGAGCGAGAAAAACAACGTAGGAAAGCTTACCGTCGACCTGACCAAGTACGACTATCAGGCTTTGGCTCGAACAATTGTCCATGAATCCTTCTGGGTGATACAGCTGGAACATATGGGATTCGTGGACAGGAATAGACGCGAGGTAGATCCTGCACGAGCACATACATCCACGGGCGTCAAACCAGCGTTTATGATATACTGTTATGATGACCAAAATAGGTATCGAGTTACTAAGGATTGTAAAGGCCTTCCCGATTCTAAGACGGTCCTCGAGTGCGAATTCTTTCTACCCCAATTTCATGATTTGAAACTGTGAAACCTGACATTATATCACTTCAGAGCAATTCAACAAGCGATGGCCAATCCTATCATACCTCTTAAACCATGTCTTCCGTGGTTTTTGCTAATTTCCATCAAGTTTATCGCACATGAAGAAGCACTGAAACCATTTTTGGATTCACTTCCAGCTCCTTTCCATTGGCGGTACGAGACACGTCAAGAGGCTGAAGGGGTCCACGATGGAGTCCACGAACTCAACAAGCAAGGTGTTAAAATCAGCATGACGCTTGCCGAGAAGTCGAAGGCAATGGGAAATCAAGCGTTTGCTAAGAAAGATAGAAAGGCGGCGCTTAAAGCGTATAGCGACGCCCTTAGATATGTTGTCGATGTGCTGGCTCAGAATCCCGACATCCAGGAAGAGGAGAAAGCCATTAGGCTACGCGCTATGTGCTTTGCAAACAGAGCGGCCGCCCATTTGATACCGGGTGAAGGTATGGATGCGAAAAAAGCCCTTGAAGATGGTGAAGATGCAGAAAAGGTCGACCCCAGTTACGCAAAAGCGTAAGTCAACAAAATGTTTCCAGAAAGCACAAATGTATATCGACACATGATAAAAGGTACATCAGACAAGCAGCTGCGAATGAAGCATTAGGAAATTTGATGGGGCCCAAGACTCCATTCTCAGGGCGTTGCGTCGTGAAGATCTAGAAAACGAGTCTGCGCTCGTGGACTGCTTGCTTGAACTGATGACAGACGGCAAGAGCATTCCGAACAAGACAACTCTCCAGGAATGGCTCGCGAATAACCCGGCCAAATCTAATAGAGTAAAAGGAGTAAAGGGAGAGTTGCTGAGGCGACTGAGTGCAGCCTAACACCGTTCCAAGGAACTTCTCTTGCGATGTCATGGAGATCCTCATCGTTCGCATGGAAAGAATAATGCTTTCGACCCCTATTAGCCATATTTACAATTTGGGACCCAGTCAGCTGTGATCAAAACTTCCATTGCGTTCATTACCACCCATAATGAAGCCTACCGGTATGGTACTTCACGATGTTTGCCCTATTTCTGCAATCCTATGATCGTTCCCAACCAAAAAAGTAACCAATTTCAACGGTATTTCTTCGGTAAATCTCTACGGCCCACAGGGCGGACCGTTATTTTCCACCCCAATGTTCATTGTGATCGTGCTTGCTCTTCTGAAAATGACCATGCCTGACCATGCTGCAAACTCACGAGTTAATTTGAAAGGGCGGGTTCCTTTTGCCCTATAAATTTCGAAAGGGAAACATAATGATGTATCTCTTACTGCAACTATGAAGTTCAACGATGGATTCTGGCTATTGAAAAACGGCGTCAAACCGTTCTATGGACTTCAAATTGTTCAAAATACACAAGATACTGATGGATATAGCCTTCAGGTTTCCACCAGACCTATCAGGCATCGGGGAGATACCCTAGGAGGTGCGGTCTAATTAGAGATATTATAAATCTAATACCCAGATGATTTTTTGAAGGCCCTGTCTTGAGCGTTCGAGTGCATTCACCTACGCAAGGTGTCATTGGAGTCAAGATTGAACACGTCGTTCACGGCGACACTCTGACGAACATTGCCCTCTTTCCTGATGACGCACCTATCCCTGATGTTGCGTTTTCAAAGAACGACAAAAAGTTTTCATTGACATCCGGGAAACTCACTGCTGAAATCACCCAAAATCCATACACCATTACTTTCAAGTCTCTGGATAAGACTTTGACTGAGTCTGGTCCAAAGCACCAAGCTTCCTTTGACGTTCCTTCCAGGTGGACGATAAATAACGCATCCAATAGCTCATGCCTTGCACTTGATCCTACATCCAATCCAAATCCCAAGTCGTTGCCTCCTACCGTGCGCTACATCAATGCAGAGCTGAGGACGTCTCCCGGAGAGCTTATATACGGCTTCGGAGAGCAATTTGGGCCTTTTGTTAAAAATGGGCAATCTATCAAGATCTGGAACCAGGATGGAGGAACCTCCAGCGAACAGGCATATAAATGTGTCCCGTTCTATATCACTAACAGGAATTATGGTGTGTTTATCAATCATCCAGGAGAAGTGGAAGTAGAAGTAGGATCCGAGAAGGTTAGCAGGGTAGGGATGTCGGTTGCGGACAATGTTTTGGAATACTTCATTATCTACGGTGAAACGCCGCTGGAGGTGAGTCCTAGTTCTGTGCTTCTTGAGTTGATCTCATTCCCAGTTAGATATTGGAAAGATATACTCGCATGACCGGCCGACCTGCGTAAGTTGGCTTAAATACATCTCGAGCTGCGCATCGAGTTGACAGGGAATTGATTTTAGCATCTTACCGGGATGGTCATACGGTCTTTGGCTATCGACTTCTTTCCTCACCTCGTACTCCAGTGAGACGGTGTCCGGATTTTTGCAAGGCATGAAAGAAAGAAATTGTCCTGTCCGTGTCTTCCATTTAGATTGTTTCTGGATGAAGCAGTACGAATGGTACGTTGGAGCTATCTTCGATTCATGTTGCTTGACTGACCCGTTTGAACTCTTAGGTGCTCATTCACCTTTGACCCCGACAATTTCCCCGACCCCAAAGGGTATCTTGCAAAAATAAAACAAGAATACGGTGTAAAAGTTTGCTTGTGGAGTATGATTGTCCTTTCCGCTCCGTTCTATTTCTCTTTGACTAATGCTTATTTTCTCAGTCAATCCGTATATCTCTCAGTTATCGCCTATCTTCAAGGAAGGAGTAAGAGGTAGCTATTTTATCAAACGGGAAGATGGAACGCCTTGGCAGTAAGTTTCCTTGGGTTGCTGGTTAATCAAATTTCTGACGATCCTCCTCATAGATGGGACTTGTGGCAACCAGGCCTCGCCATTGTCGACGTTACTAATCCAGATGCAAGGAAATGGTATTGCGACAAATTGTCTGCCTTACTCGATATTGGTGTCGATGCTTTCAAGGTGAGATAGTCCTCGTCAAAGCTGCCCATCGAACAAATTTAATTTGAATGTTTTTTCGTGCAGACCGACTTTGGTGAACGTATTCCTCATGCTTCCGTGGTATTCCATGATAAATCGGACCCTATGAGGATACACAATAAGTTCTCTGTCATTTATAACGAAATGGTGTTCGGCCTTTTGAAAGAACGATTTGGTGAAGGGGAAGCAGTCGTGTTTGCTCGCTCTGCAACAGTTGGGGGACAACGGTGAGCAGTTATCTATCATTAAGGGACCATTAGTTAAACCTCTTATTCCTTAGTTTCCCTGTTCATTGGGGAGGTGACTGTGAATCTACCTGGGAAGCTATGGCTGAGGCGTTGAGAGGCGCACTCTCCTTGACGGTCTCAGGATTTGGTTATGCATCTCACGATATTGGTGGGTTTGAGGTTCGTACTTGGTGCTCCCACTTCATTTAAAATTACTGGTTATTGACATATGTCACTACAGGGCCATCCTGATCCTGAGATATACCAACGCTGGGTGGCATTTGGTCTCTTTTCGTCACATTCTCGCCTCCATGGGTCATCTTCCTATCGGGTACCATGGACGTATGGAGAAGACGCTGCGAAAACCATGTCCAAATTCGTAGAGGCCAAGCATAGATTGATGCCCTATCTCTATAATCTAGTACGTTTCGCATTGTTTCTATGCTGCGGATATGCTCAAACTGTTTTTGTACTCACGAAACGAAAATATTAGTCGATCCATGCGAATTTGAATGGCCACCCGATGATGCGTGCCATGTTCCTCGAGTTCCCTGATGATCGGACAACGCACTACCTCGATAGACAATATATGTTAGGTAAAGAAAAATATTATACGATTGTTGTACGCTTCCTGAACCTTTTTTGTGGAACCTCAGGCCCGAATCTCCTTGTCGTACCTATTTTTGTGCCGGTAGATGAAGACGCAGAATATTACCTTCCTGCTGGTAGATGGACATCCTTTTTCCATCCCGAAAGGACCGTTACAGGACCTAAATGGGTGAAGGAACGTGTGCCCATCGATGAAATTCCCGTGTGGGTTCGTCCTGGGTCTGTTCTCCTCCTCGGACCGGAAGGTATAGGCCGTCCTGATTATGACTACACTCAACGACTGGAGGTACGCGCATACGGATTGGAGGATGGCGCTAAAGTGACAGTGGATGTTCCTGTTGGTAAAGGCACTGATTTGGCAGGCCAAATCAAAGTACAGAGGGTCAATGGAGCACTTTCGGTTGAAGTAGATGGAGGACCACAGGTGGCAAATACATGGAGTAACTAACATCTGCCAGTCATCTCCCGCTGTCAACTTTGGAACCCGGTAAACTGAATTACATACATGGTGTGCGCTTAGTTCTAGTTTTAAGTCTGCAAATACCAAAATCGGTAAAGAATGATCTTCAATAGGCCTCGCCGTAGAAACCGCACCCTTGACTTTTGAAGTGTATGTGAAATTGGTCAAACTCTAAAATAATTATGGGGTAACCTAAATAGATTTCGACAAATCGTGAAAAAGTTTTTGGACTCGTGTCAAATTGAAATTCGCGTCATGTCAGAGGTGCAATGAAAGGTTCGGTAGACAAAAAGACAGTGAGCCTGCTGGCACCTACACAAATGTTCTAAAGAAAGCGTGGCCGCAGCAGTCACTCGGCCGGGTAATAGCCTGCTGTTGGGATCACGAGCAAACATGATAGGATAATGTGCATAATATTATTTTATCACAGGATTGAACGGAGAAGCGAGGAAATGGACGGAGTAAATAACTGCGTACACGTAGGGAATGAAGCCAGTATGGATATGAAGCAGGTCGCAGAAAGACTCAGCTTTGCAGGGGGATTCGGGAGCTTCATCTTGACAGTAACTGCGCCTGCGATTTCGGATAACTTTTGTAGGCAAACGCGGCCTCGAAGCTGACGCAGGCTCGACGATTGCAAAGGCAGATTTGAGAGGAAGAATGAAGGAAGAACAAGCAGACAGAGTATGACTGATATACAAAAAGCACGGCGGGCGATGAGAGCGAACACGGAAGTTTAATTTGGATGCGCAGCCACCTAAAAGATCACGTGTTGATCGATCAGTGCTGCGGAGCCAAATTTGGAAAAAGGTTCTTGGCGGCGTAGAATCAGAGCTCTGCGCGGTTTCTACTGCGCACCGGCGTCTCCTCCTCTTTTTCGCAGTCCCTCCCTTTCTTCTTCAACCACCAACTATGCAGGTCGACCACTATCCTATAGACTCAAAACCATCCCGCAAGGGTAAAGAGAGGGATTCTACACAGAGGGATCTCCCTCACCGCGACCCACAACCCACAGATCTTGACGAGAAACTCACAGCACTCCGACGACGGACAGCAGGGTCCGTGTATGCGCCATCTCTTTTATTATTTTGCTGACGCATTATTATAGTGTTACTCGTCCCAGAGAGAGACCAGAGCGAGATCGAATGACCACATTGGTTCAGACATCTACCCAAGTGCCTCTGTCAAAGTCATCATCGTCTATCACCCGGACAGAGCGTTCTCCAAAGCTTGCTGTTCTGCCTCCCGTAAACAGACATTCCCCGACTTCCCCACGAAAACATGCATCGCCCCATGTTATCGTTTCTAGACCGACTCAAGACGCCGACCATGAAGACTTTTCTCGCTTAAAAATATCATCGCCTTCCTCAAGACCTTCCCAGACGCACAAATCAGGAATAACCTCAAAGCTCTTCAATCCCAATACAGATCCCATCCCTATGCGTCGAACAACCGAGCCGGAATCGATGTCAGATGGCACCGGCAGCTCTCATGCGCAGGCTTCACGTCCAGCAGCGTCCGGTGCGAACCACCGGGACGATAGGGGAAACGCTGCCCGACAACTTTTTGACCATCGCAAGGATGACCCTGTCCGCTTCTCTGTACTATCTCGTCCTCAATTATCGGGCCAAGGTCGGTCTGCACCAACACCAAAACATTCCGGAGATTATGTTTCAGCATCGTCTACATCATCATATGCCGCTTCAATATCTTCATCGGCATTTACTTTATCGTCGACTACAGATGGTTCTTCCGCCTCATCAGCATTATTCGAAGGACGTCCCAATCAAGGCACAGAAGATTCGGGCAACAACGTCTTCTCGGTGCAATTAAAGAGGTTGTACCGAGATATCACCAATTTAGAAAACAGGATCAAGCAAGAAGACTCTGTAGATGAAGCCGACGATGGCATGAACACCAGAGTAATGCTAAAGGGCAAAGAAGTTGAGAATGAAGAGCTAGAAAGAGAAAGATGGAAGAAACAGATCGTTGATCATAAACAGTATGTCCTTCGCAGTTATTCTCTATATTCTTGACTTATCTTTGTTAGACTGGCTGAAAATATGCACAACCTGCTCGACATGACTCTCGCTCCATCGGTCCCTGCTTCACTGCGCAACATCGCGACCAAGTACAACATCATTGTTAGACTTTGGACTTTTGCGTTCCATAAATTGCTCGAATCTCTTCGCCGCGCTTCCTTAACATCACCTCTGGCATTGGAACACCTCCAGGACTTCATCTACTACGCATACACATTCTATACAGGTCTTCTGGAAGAGCCTACATTAAGCTCCTTCAAGTCTGGGTGGTTGGAAGCTCTTGGCGATCTTGCACGGTATAGGATGGCTGTGGCCGCGTGGGTAGGTGGTAGCTCGGGCGGTCAAGGAGGGTTGACTATCAAGGCCATCTCGGATGCAACAGATGCTGCTAAGCAATCAGGGGCGGACGAGAGTGCAGCAGCGACCCCCGGTTCACCCAAGTCTGTTAGCGACGCACCCGCTGCTAGAATCGACGATAGCCCGTCGCCAAGTATTGGTGTTGCAGCGGCGCGCCTACTCGAGGTTGAACCTGAGAAGGAACGTTGGCGGAACATTGCGCGCGACTGGTATGGTACTGGGTTGGCGGAACAACCAGGAACAGGTAAACTCCACCACCACCTCGGTCTATTATCGAGAGAAGGCGAGTCGGAAGAACTCCGCGCCGTTTACCACTTCGTCAAAAGGTTTGCTTTTTTTGTATGTTGATTTGAAGGGTTTGTTGCTAATTGCTAATTTACAGTTTAACGACCCTGCATCCGTTTTCTACTTCTCGCGAATCCATTTTGAATATGTGGACTTTACCAGCACAGGGGCGGCGATCAGTACCCGACGCGCGTGCTTCCGACTTATTTGTTTTGCTTCACGGAATGATTTTCACCAATATCCAACTCGACGACTTCCAACCTTCGTTGGCGCGCCTAATCGAAAGACTTGAGATCGAAGGAGCTGAAGAACGCGACTGGATCATGATGGCAATCATCAATATTGGATCCATTTTCGAGTACGGCAAATCAAGTGGCTTGCTCCGCAGAGTAGGATGCGTCGGGACTAAAGAAATCAATGGCCCACAAATCATTGCTGCCATGCGCGGCATGTCCAAGAAAGCAGCCGTTGGTGCCAATGTGCCCGCCTCCTCACTCGGGGGAGTCGACGAAGAGAAAATGGACGTGGATGAAGAGCAGAAACCTGACATCGCGATGAAGTCGTCGCCTTTACTGACCAAGACTGAATCACAAAACGACAATGACATGGACATACAACTTGAACAGCCCCAAGCACTCAAATACGCCATGCAACTCTCCTTCGCCATGCTTTCCCATGTCTTGAGGCATCCCACCCGCAAGGCTTCGGAGTATTCTCGATCAAATCTCAACCCATATCTTACCGTCATGCTTACCTTTTTAGCAACCATTCTCAAACACAAGCCCACCCTTGATATTATGGAGCGCAGTATTCCCTGGAGCGCGCTCGCTTCCTTCTTCGCGACGATCCCTCGCAAAATTATGATTTCGCAAGGCTTGATGCCAGCTCCTGGCAAACCACAGTCACATCGCAGTGCCGAACGATGGGCTATGCTTTCCAGCGGGTGCACACCACCTCTACCTGAAGATTGGTGCTTACGTGGTATGGAATGGGTTGGCCGCAAGGTTTACGAGCGAGGTTTTTGGAAAAGCGACGATGATCAGAAAGCAGAGCTCACGGTACTCGAGACGGTTGAAGGCAGGCAGTTGACAGATGGCACCATTGAAGATGACGACGGCGAGGATGGACCAAATAAGAACTCATCCAGCGGCTCTGGCTCCCTCGTCAGGCGATGGGTGCGGATTGCTCGAAGTGCTGTTAACATTGCAAATACGGTGGATGGTTTCGATTGGAAAGATGGCACCCGTGAGTGGGCAGTCGAGGGCAAGCTCGCAGAGAAAGTTGCTCAATGGACGCGAGAGGATGAAGCTGAGAGGCAGGAAGAAGAAAGAAGGCGGATGGGTAAGAGATGGGTGGATGACGCTATGGATGTCGATGAAGATGCGGAGATCTCATCCGAGGACAGTGATGAGGATGACGAGAATGATTCGGAGGAGATCAAGGCTCTCAAGGTATGTTTCATCTTCATCTTACTCAACGTGTGTGATACTCATCTCACACCTTACCGCTTCAGGCTCGACGAAAGTATTTGAAGGAAATTTTACAAACCACCAAACAAAGCAATCCAATAAGCTCGTCGACATCTCGTAGTTCCAGGCCTTCCAGAAGGACTGCCGAGTCGCAGCCTCTTCAAGCAATCATTCCTGGATACACCATCTTGGTTGTCGACACGAACATCCTTCTTTCATCTCTGTCTATGGTCTCTTCGCTTATCGAGAGCTATCAGTGGACTGTTGTGGTACCTCTTCCAGTCATCATGGAGCTCGATGGTTTAGCAATCAACGACTCGGAGCTCGGCAACGCAGCTCAAGCAGCCCTCTCATATGTTTCTACACACGTTCGAACTCATTCCATTTCCCTGAAAGTGCAAACATCAAGAGGCAACTACCTTACCAGCTTGAACGTCAGAGCCGAAGAAATTGACTTCCACGGAGTCAATGCCGAGAAGAGCATGGATGATCTCATCCTTAAGGCAGCTATCTGGCAAGATGATCACTGGGTCGATAGATCCGCCATGCTCAAGGCCCCCGCCGTTTCGTCTGCTGATTCGAAAAATGCCATTAAGGTTGTACTGCTCAGCTTGGATAGGAATCGTAAGTCGTTTACGTTATCAGTTTATTCACGCTAACTCACTATTTGACTTTGATAGTCCGTCTAAAGGCCCGTTCAAGACAGCTGCCAGCTGCTAACGAAAAAGACCTCGCATCCCTTCTTGCGACAACGACATAAACGTCCAATGGAAGCGCATATCATACTGCATAATCATCTTGCTAACCATCAGCGGTTACTACTTTTTCGCCTTCTTTGTCCACAAAGTTATAGGCGTCTGGAGCTGATCTGCCTCAATTCAGCAATGGCGCGCACTAGGCCATCACTTTGGAATTGGCAGTGATCTGGACACGCCCTTTAACCCTTTACGCAAAGGCGAGCAACCTAGTTTGAGGAGGCTTCTTTTGGGCAGGCAACGGTTCAAAGTTATCCTTCGCTCTTAACACGATGTCTTTCAAATTCTCATGTTCTACCCACTGTTCGGGCTATTCCTTCTTGTGGAAGTACGACGTTAGCCTACCTTTTTTCAACATAATTTTATCGAAATCTATTCTCTGGGTTTTATCCACTTTCCTTAACATCACATTTACACAATATACCACATCCATTTAACCCAATACTTTCATTTTTGTCATATATCCCTGCATCTATGTCGTTCGTTTAAAATTTGGACTCTTCGGTGTACTGAATTATTTCTCATAGGGTCTCATAATCTATCATTCAATAAATCACTGTATTCAAGTTGCATTGGAATCTTTGTGTTCATGTCATTAAAATCGAGACAGGTTCTAAGAAGTGTAAGATATGTATAAGTCGGCAGTCAGTCAATGCTTGAAATCTGGATGTGCATGTCAGGAAACTTTGTATCATTGTCTTTAGTTTGTCCTGTCTTCTTCGTCTTCAGCCAGAAGATGAGCCGTTTGTGACCGAGCATCGGTACCGCCGACAGGAAGTGGGGCATAAGCTGACTCTCTTTCCAAGCGAAACTGACGGGGAAGAAGGGCGTAGCCGGAGAAGTAGGCGATGGGTAGGATCTATTATGGCGTTATATCAGTCAGATCGAACACATGCTTATCGTGAAACTTGAATACATACAACAATCCATGCTTTCCACAAGGGTATAGCCCAAGACGTGATTGGTCCGCGTCCTGTCAAAGTCTCCCACCATTCCAAACCGCTGCGAACCTATTGGACGATACAGTTGCTCAGAACAGGAATAGATATAGATGCGCAGTTTTGTTGATACGTACCTGGAAGAACGAAGCTGAGATGATGAAAATACCCAAAACGATATGTAAAATGTTCAAAGGCGGGTGAGGACGGGTGATAGGACCCAGTTTTGCCAGTTCGTTACGGCGATTGTGGATATATCGTCCTAAGAATACTTGGGCATAGTATACGAGTAGAAGGAATATTCCAAAAACCTAGAAAATGGATAAGGTATTAAAAAAATTGATTATCAAATTGTTTGAACAAATCTCACCTCGTGAGTGTTTGCAAAGTGAATACGGAAAGTTTGTTTGGAATAGACAATGGCTGGGCCAAGAAGAACCCCCAATGTAATCACAGGCAATGCGACCAACATATTGGATGCCCTATGGGCTTTGAACCACTTGGGAGTGAACGACCTTCCCCATCGACCAATCAAAGACCCTGCAGGTAACAACACCAAGAAGCCGAGCGATACTAGGAAGGCATGCAGGATGATAAGTTTTTCTACCCTCTTGTATTGCGTATTGGTGCCTTGGGTAATCGTAGAAGGTCTATTGGCAACGGGTGCAGCGGTGTCGACTTTAAGGTCGTTAGTCAAATCGAAGGTGAAATATCCAACGTCCGAGTGACGGCCAAGATGAGACGAAGGGTCCTTATCGGGTCTGGTAGGAGAGTATGCAAACACCAAGTGTTCAAGGGGATCATGGCTAGCCAACAAAGTGCGATTTGCAGGTATTTGAAAGGCGAAAGTAGTCGAATGCTCTGGGCGTACCTGCAAGTAGCGAGGATTGACCGCACTGTGCGAATATAAAATAAGGTTGACATACAATATTCTTCTTTGGTTCTACTATAGTCGCAACGCGAGGTGGTTCAGCGACAACGTGAGGTTCACTATACGTATCAGCATATCGATGAGACAAGGTGGTTGTTCCATCGTCGTTCTTCCACATTATCACCGAGTGCGTGTTCACCATTCGTGTACCAAAACCGCTGTTGTTTTCCGTAAGCATAGTGCGACGGATTTATTCGAGAAACCTCACAGAGCGACCCAGCCCATGGGCTGAAGCCTGCCAACAAGCTCATCTATATGGTATAAATAACGGTCAAAAGTTCAGTAGAAAGGGCAAAACATACAGTTGACTACGTCTCCCTCCACGGTGGCAGTAACACAAAGCGAGCGCCTACATGCTGTGTCCCCTTTGACCGCCAAAGAAACTGGAATGAGCGAGAGTACGGTGAGAAGAGATGAAATCAGGCGTAAAGCAGCCCCTCGTTCAGAAAACGAGATCATGACTGGTAGGTGGTAGTAGGGAAGAAAGTGAATATGCGCAGGGCCGATGCTTATTCCTTCTTAGAGTCTATTGAGCCAGTCTAACCCAGTTGACAATGATCATGGAACACGTCGCTGTTTGGGTGTGAGAACGTTCTGGCTGGATATAATGGGTATAGCAGACTCAGGTACGTTTACGAGAAGAGTGCGACATTCGGCAATTGGCATGGAAGAAAGTCAGAATGTTAGCATGTACATTTTCTGAGGGCTCCAGTCAAGCGCTTATTCCAACACAACCAGTTTGTTTGCAGGAAAAGTTCCTTTCTTTATTAGTGTACACGTGATGGTATTCCGTTTATTTTGCATCTAATCTTGGAAAGATAATCTTTTACTCGAAGATCCAGGCCTCCATAGCGCTGGTCCATTGGACAACACCCTCAGGGAACCAGCTATAGTCACCGTTTAGATTTTTTATTTCGAATAAAAGGCATATAAAATCACTCACAGGGCGATCTCCTTCTCGGCGCTCTCAACGGAGTCAGATCCGTGGCAGATGTTGCGGCCAACAGCAAGGCAGAAGTCTCCGCGGATGGATCCTAATCGAGAGGTTAGCTCTTTCAAGTAATAAACCATAGTCAAAATTTACTTGCCGACGGGGGACTGGATAGGGTTGGTGGTACCGAGCATGACACGGCCAGTATTGACAGCGTCATATCCTTGCCAGACCATGGCGACGACAGGGCCGGAAGCCATGTACTTGATCAAACCGGGGAAGAAGCTCTTGCCCTTGAGATCGGCATAATCTAAGATAAAAGGTTTAGCATGCCGACGCGTTGAGGAACGCGAATAAAGCGTAACATACGCTTCTCGAGGTGCTCCTCGGTGGCCTGGACGAGCTTGAGGGCAACGAGCTTGAAGCCACGCTCCTCGAATCTGGCAATGATCTTGCCGACGAGGTTGCGCTGAACGCCGTCAGGCTGTGCAACAAAATGTGCAGATTAGATATGGACTAGGATGAACGATGAAGAAGTAACAACGCTCTCGCACCTTGATCATAATATAGGTGCGCTCGGTGACAGACATGGCGACGATAAACGAAGATGAGGGTTTGAAAAGAAAAGCTTTTAAAATCTTTCAGTGTCGATTATCGCGTCCATCTGCACATCTGCCACATCGCTCAAACATGACCAAATAGGAGTCCGGAAACGTCCGTCGTGCATTCTCCTTGCAATGGGAGTGTACTAAGTATTCCTCGTTAATTCTGCAATTATGTTCGGTCCTCTGGGCTTTTCGCTCGCTCCTTATGTTCGCTCATCGCGCACCCTTTCAAAATTGGTCACTCCCATCGCTGCCTGGTATGCCAATGCCATGGGCTACAGAAAATACGGCTTCAAGTACGATGACCTCTGTACGCGCCGCCCTTCCAATTACACCCTGTCACTCTTCTTTCTTGCTTACACTTTCCAATCTTAGTGGTTGAGGAAAACCCCCAAGTTCAGCGCGTATGTTGCACTGCCTATGTTGCGGATGAGAAATGTTGATTGTTTATGAATATATTCAGGCCTTGAACCGCTTGACTCCGCGTGAACAGTACGACAGGGCATTTCGTATGAAGCGAGCTTCGCAAGCCAGCGTGCTTCATGCACCTCTTGCTAAGGAGGAGTGGATACCTGCTTCTGAGGTGCGTTTCCACGTAGTACACGCTCATGGCCGCATAGTCCAATTGGCTTTTTACAGGATGTCCGCTATTTGGCACCCCACGTCGAAGAAGTGTTGAAGGAAGAAAACGAAAGGAAGGCTTGGGACACTGTCGTCGTTGAGAGGAAATAGACTGTCGACTACGAGAGCTTCCGACTTTACACTAGACACCTGTCATCCACCTACTATAGAACCAGGTCTTCGTTCTGTCGAAAGAAACTCGAACAATGTCGTTTACCATGTGTGCTTCTCGCTCTCGACAAAGACAAGTTGGCAGATTTCATGGAATATTTATTCTATCTATAAAAGTCATCGATCTCTGGACCGCCTGATTACCAAAATACACAAGAATATATCTACATTTACAGGTGGATAGCCTTGACAAGAGGAGACACAACTTCGCCACCCTTTGCCTTGTAGAAGTCGACGACCTTCTTGCCGACAGCAGCAATGTCTATTCGAAATTTATTAAGAAAATATTCAAACTTCGAAGCATTCGACCTACTTGTGCCAGTGATTCCAAACTTCTCGTATACCTTCTGATATGGTCCAGAGGCACCCCAGGCGGGCAGACCGAATTGCTGAAATTATGCTGGTTAGTAAAATTGAAGGTCATCACGTCTAGAGATCTCCATACCTCGTGGCTGTATTTTTGCCATCCAGCGGTCTATGAAAAGTTGCTGATCGTTAGGATCAATTTTGAGAAGCTTCTAGGTTTGCACGTACCGAAAGAGCTTCTAGGGAAAGAATTGGTGCTCCACTTCTCAATACGCTCAATCTGTAAGCCTCATCCTGTTGGTCGAATGTCAGCCAGCATGGCAAGCTGACAACACGGGTCCTAATCCCTTCAGCCTTGAGCTTGCCAGCAGCCTCAACCGCAATGCTGACTTCACTTCCAGAGCTGACGATGGTGAGATCTTCTTGAGTTTCCTCATGGAGGACGTAACCTCCACGGGCGGCTTTCTCAATGGTAGAACCAACTAAGTTGGGTAGGTTCTGGCGGGATAAAGAAAGGACTGAAGGAGTTTTGTTGGACTTGAGAGCAACCAAGTAGGCAGCGGAGGTCTCATTGCCGTCGGCTGGGCGCCAGAATGCGAGGTTGGGGGTCGCACGGAGAGCAATTGCGGTTTCAACAGGTTGATGCGTAGGACCATCTTCACCGAGACCAATGGAATCGTGGGTGGCTGGAAATATCAATTAGTTGAAGCTGTTCGACTCGAAGTATGGTGTTTTCGTTTTACTCACCAACCCAGATAACTTGATGGCCACTGAGTGCGGACAATCTCACGGCACCCGAAGCATAAGACACGAAGTTCTATGGGACCGTCAATTATGAAATAGCACAGCGAATATACGACATACCAAGAATGTAGCAACAAATGGAATGATTGCGCCATATGCTGAGAGACCGTTGGCGATGGCTCCCATTGCGTGCTCACGAACACCGTATCTGATATATGTTCCAGCATATGTTCCAAGGCCCGTGCTGGGAGGCTGGAAGTCTACGGAGTTCTTAACCTTGGTTAAGTTGCTCCCAGTCAAGTCAGCGGATCCGCCTAGCAATTCGGGAAGAGAAGGGATGATAGCAGTAAGGACAATTTCAGATAGTTTACGAGAAGCCTGAGCAGCATCCTCTGGCTTGTACACTGGAAGCTTGCTCTCCCAACCCTCGGGCAATTTGCCAGCAATGCGGCGTGTCAACTCAGCATGCTCGTTAGGATATTGCTTGCCGTATGCCTCGAGAAGAGAGTTCCATTCGGCTTCAAGAGCGGCACCTCGCTTGCCGAACTCAGCGTATAAATCATAGGTTTCTTTGGGAACCTGGAATTTCTCGTCAGGTGCGAAGCCGAATTTGGTCTTGAGAGCCTGGATGTCGTCAGCCTTAAGAGCTGCACCGATTTCAGATATAACAAGTAACAAGACTAAAAAAAAGTCGCTTACGGGCACCGTGGACACCATGAGTTCCTTGTTGCTTGGAACCATATCCAATGGTAGTCCTCAAGCGAATAATGGTGGGCTTGTTCTTTTCTTTGCGAGCCTCGGCGATGACATCGTAGATTCCGGTAAAGTCACTTAATGCAAGTTACCATCAATATGGAATCTTTATGCATATGGTCCTCACCTGTCTCCGTTGTCGACGTGAAGAACTTGCCATCCATAGGCAAGAAAGCGTTGCTCCACGTTTTCAGTAAAAGCAACCGCAGTGTCTCCGTCGATAGAGATATCTGATTAAGCGCCCGTTAATATGTTGATGTCAGAGTGATCCGAGATTCATAACGCACGGTTGTCATCGTAAATCTGTAGAAATTGACAATCATTATGATAAAACGAAAAATTATTGCACTTGTGGACTTACGACAATGAGGTTTCCGAGTTGAAGATGTCCTCCCAGACTGGCAGCTTCACTGGCGACACCCTCCATAAGGCAACCATCACCGGTGAAAACTAGGTCAATTAGGGTCAGAGGAATTTAAAAATGCAAAGCAAGGTCAATTAACCATAAGTGTAGTTGTTGATGAGGTCGAAACCGTCCTTGTTGTAGACAGCGGCAAGGTGGGCCTGTGCAATGGCAAGACCAACTCCATTTGCAAAACCTTGGCCGAGAGGTCCGGTGGTGACCTCGATACCTATGATGGACAGCCTTAGTTTACTCGTTTCTTATTACCTGAGGTCAGTGAGCGTACCGTCGGTGTGGCCTGCTTCGGGATGACCAGGGGTCTTTGAATCCAATTGACGGAAGGCCTTGAGGTCATCCATGGACAGGTTGTATCCAAGAAGATGGAGAAGGACGTATTGCAATGCGCATCTAATGAAAGGTTTAGGATAATTCCCGGTCAATTCCCTTTCTTTATAACTCACGCATGCCTGAGAAAAAGGAAATGTTAGATGGAGTGTAGCGCAGTCATTATCTTAGGAGTCACGGACCCATTTGACAAAACAAATCGATCGCGATTGAACCATTTGGAGTTCTTGGGGTTCGCGTTCACGAAGCTAAGAAATCAAAGACGATCCGTTAGGCGATTTGATCTGGAGCTGATCTCTTTATACTTACCGAGAAAACAAGACGTGCGCTGCAGGAGCCATGCCCATGGGGGCGCCTGATGAAAATTAATATTTGAGAAGGCCTTCTCCAACAGATTATGATACGAGCAGGTACGCACCTGGGTGGCCCGAGTTTGCCTTTCCGACAACATCGACTGAGAGCGTGCGGATAGTGGCAACGGCGACATCGTCAGCGGGGTTGGAAGTAAATGAGGACATGATTGTTGGGGGAAAAGAGAGAGAGCTCGAGGGAATTGGGGATCCCGCATTTATTTGTTATAATCTAATCTTTACAATCGGCGGATCATCGGCATTCGTCCCCGGCTATGCCCGGTTCACTTCGCGCCGCCCGCTCTGCTTTGCTTTCTTACTTTTCTTTACCCATGCATGCACAGCTGTCGGACAAGAAACTGGGTGAGTCACTGTTCTTTATTTTATTATTATTTTGTTTTACTGACCATTTTCACTGTATAGTATGTCAGGAATTTATCCAGGCCCTTGAGAAGTGCCATGCCGGTGGTTGGACAAAGTTTCTGGGGGCATGCAATAAGCAAAAGGACGAACTCAATCACTGCTTAAGGGCCGAGGTATTACCGCGTACTTTACTTTTCACTGCGACGTGTGTGTTAATACGTTTACACAGCGCCTAGCGCGGACAGAGGAAAACAGGGAGCAAGCAAAAGAACGCCGGATCAAGACTGACCAAGCTTTGAAGGAATTTCGCGCTCTGTAACGACTCCCACAATGTATGATTGGATCTCCCATAATTTATTCCCCACCCGTGGTATATCTTCTCAGTCATTGTGCCTGTATTTCTCATGTTCTTCGGCCAGTCCACGAATTATCCCTCCTATTTCCAGCGGTCCATCGGACAACACTATGACCCCGCATTCCGACATACTCATAATGGCGACAACCGGAAATCCCGCCTGAAATCCTCTCAGGCGACCCGTCGCATAATGCAATGGATTTTCGTTTCATATTTTCATCTTCATCTAACCGCGACTACAGTTTTTTCTTTACATTTACCTGTTCTCGACTTTCACCAAGCATGATGACCACCACTTACAAGAATACTACGATCGATTAATTTAGCCACGCACAAGTATCGAAACAAAACTTTCACTCACTCGCTGCCGGTACAAAAGGTCGAAGCATCGCTAGCCAGCCAAGCTATAACACCCCGTAATTCGTCTGGTCTCCCGATACGTCCCATTGGATTCAAACTTGACCACTTGTCAAGGAGGTGTGGCTGGGCGTCCAGATATGCTGCAGTCATTCTGGAAACAGTCAGATGGAAGGCTCTCGTCACGAAGTAGTAGATTTACGAGGTGTATATGTGCCCCGGAGACAAAGAGTTAACGCGAATACGTTCACGGCCCAATTCGCAAGCCATGCTACGTGCCATCTGTAATACTGCAGATTTGCTGGAATTATATGATACCCATGCATGGTCCTGTAAACGGTCAGCAAAACGTGGACGAAACAGTCGATATTGTACCCTACTTTGTTTGTTATGCTCCCGGACATGGAAGCGATCAGGATGATGCTACCCCCATTGCCGAAACGCCTCATTTGTTGTCCTGCTGCCTGTGCCGTGAACAGCACTCCATTCGTGTTCACGTCCAAAACCTAAACATCCATTACAAAAGTTGATCCATGATAAGCAAAATGCCCTCACTTGTTTAAATTGCTCAGCTGGGTAGGTCAAGCAATCGGTATGCGATTTTAGTATCCCAGCGGCTGCAACACAGACATCCATTCTTTGCTCTCGATCCCCTATTTCTTGTGCCTTTGCCCAAAGAGCGGCCTGATCACGGACGTCGATGCTGACATACTCGAGTCTTGATCCATTTTCCAATTTCTTGACATATTCCGCTGTCTTCACCCATTCCTCTGAGGGAGTGCTAGGCAAATCGAAGCAATAGATCGCTCGTGCGCCGGCTTCACAGAGTGCTAATGCCATCTCCAGCCCAAGGCCCCTATTCCCACCGGATACTATGCCCACTCGGTCAGTCAGGGCAAATTCGTCAAAGATCTTGGGCTTTGGTTTGTAGTTTGGATCCTCTGCAGCGGCGAGCGCTGCGCTGACCCCGATGGGAGCCAGGGGAGAAACAGATTGAACTGGAGGTGCAGGCATGGGAGAAAATCCTAAGTCATCAGGATCTACACTGCTACTACTTATATGAAGATGCCTCTGCTATAAATTGACAACTCAAGTATGCTCACCTGATTAAGCTACACACTTCTATCGTTAGTTGCTATTTTTGATTTTAACTAGCAAATTAGATTGCAGGGCATAAATATACAGTGTGAAAACTATACAGATATACATTAGATAGATCGGCAAAAAAAAGTGGGATATACGTTCAATAATTAGACTGTGTGATAGGGCTTCAGGAAGCCAACTTTGGAGCATGGAACAACCAGGGAGCCACCTTGGCATTCAAAAGTCGAAGAAAGGAGGCCCCAAACCATGACGGCAGGTCTTTACCATCCCATTGATCCACAAGTCTTATGATCTTGTCGTTTTCGTCTAAATCCACAACAATTATAGACTCTATCACCTAGAAATAGTTGTCAAAAAAGAACATGAGATCATGGCTTGCCAACACCACTAACCTTCTTGGATTTAAATAAACGAGTGGTATACTCCATTGTCTGATGGTAAATGAAGCGATTTGGCATGTCCGTTGAGGACATTATGCGCTTCGATATCAGCTCAGCCGACGAGAAAAACTTCAACTAAGAAACTTGAGCTGATAGTTGAGCATTTTAATGAAAGTAGACAGACCATGGCAAACCACTAGTGATGATAATTTAAGAGGTAAAGCATGCATATGCAGGTGGACTACTTACTTGAGCAGCGTATTCACTGTAGCCTTTGCATCTGCACAGAGGGTCCTCGAAAACTGCATCTTTATTCCACGACCTTTGAAAGATCTCCAGAGTCGGACGGCAGCAGTAAAGCTCGGTCAAGTCGTCCAAGACACGTATATGATCATGTTTGAGAACATTATGCGGGCGACTAGTGCTACTGCGCCTATGCTTCAGAACAGAGCCAGGTTCGACATTGACGCCCGCGTAATGAGCTCCTCCGGCCACTGATTCGAGCAATGCCGGAGTAGGAACGGAAGGTATATGCATGGGTGGATGAAATTTCTGACTTGGCGGAGGAGAAATATGGCGTCTATGAGTACCTTGGGAATCATGAGATGTGGAACGGACATGGCGATGTTCAGACATGATGGTGTAAGTTATGTTAAAGAGGTCGGTCCCGGTGACATGACAATGACATAATCGGACCGCGCTTAAAATCATGTGATCCACTTCAATCTTCGCCCAAAATTATCATAAAAAGAGACAAGGAAAATCATTATTACAAGCACTATAGGAGGTCGATCAACGAATAACCTAGACTTCATCTTTCTTTCTTCATTAGTTAGGCTCAGTGCCCATTTGCGACAGTGCCCTGCCATAATCCATAAGATTTTCCCGGGGTAGTTTGCCACAATCGAATCGTGCCTGAATGCGCGTATTAGCAACTAGAGTTTTGAAATATAAAGTGAACAAAAAAAAAAAACTAACCGTCCTCTGTTCAATCGTGTATCAATCAGTTTGATGGTATAATCAATATTTTGAAAAGGACTCACCACTTCCACTTGCATACATCTCTCCGTCAGGGCTGAATTCTACACAGTGCACAGGCCCGTGATGTCCCTTGAGTACATCTCTCTCTTCTCCGTTTATGCCATGAACCCTAACCCATTCGTCACTCATGCTACCGGTAACGAAGCGATCCTGAAGGATAGGGTGAATTGAGGCTGATGATGGGGCATATCGCAGGGTGAGGCTGTGCGTGCTGTGACCAGTATGAGGGAGAGCAGGGATGAACTCGACCGTCTTTCCAGAAGTGACCACTAATCGCTGAGTTTGTAAAGACAGTTCCATTGAGGTGATAGGATCAGCAAACGCGATGGTCTTCGTTAATTCTCGTGATCGAAGATCCCACCATCTGTAAGTAAGAGAAAAAATACGTTTTAACTTTAGAAGGATACATATCAATGCTCGAAATGGGCTTACTTGATCTTTCCGTCGTCGCCTGCTGTAACACCAGTGTGATCACCTACCCAAACGACGCTTTTGATTGTGCCATCATGCGAAAGCGACCCAGTATCGAAGAGGAATTCCGGTTCGGCATCAGGTCGATTGAGATCAAATATGCGAACTTTTTTCTCCTGACCGCCCGTCAAAAGATGGGTTGCTTGGGGTGACAGTGCCACGCTTCGGACGATGTGGTTATGAGGAAACGAGTGAAGACATCCTCCAGAATAGGTGTCCCATACTTTTCTAGTGCAAGTGAGTAACGCAGGCAAGTAGTGTGTGATTTATGGAGAGAAAAAACCTACGCGGTGAAATCTGCGCTGCCTGTCGCTGCTCTGGATGCGTCTAAGGAAAGTTTTGTGCTCCAAACAGCACCTTTGTGACCGAGAAAAGTGCCAATCCAATCGCCTGTCCATTCCCTCAGCATTGGGTTGCCATCTTTGCAGCTTGAAACCAGTAGAAAGGTGCCGTCGTCTTGGATTGGAGAAAAAGAGAGATGAGTTATTGGTCGAGTGTGACCTGGTGCCACAAGGGGAGTAGATTTCAAAGGAGCCGACATTAAAAATGGTATCAAATGGAGGGTAGCGTGAATATGTAGGATTTGTCGTGATAGATGATACAGGCGCACCGCGCACTGGCCTGAAGAGAGGAAGAAAGCTGGAAAGGAAGGTGAAAGCAGAGAGCCGCTCGGGCTGTCCACTCAGATTTACCACGATCACCCTTGTTTCCGGATTAGGGCATTGCCATCAACCCGTCTATGTACTGTCTTACTCTCATAATATCTGCTTCCAATATTAGCGCCCGGGCCTCATGCTGCTATGGATACGATGTTGGTCTGGTCGACTGCTCCTCACACCCTGGTCTTCACGCGCTTACACTGTTGGAAAATAGGTGATACATATTTCTACAATTCCGGTACCGCCAATCTTCTCCGCTTTTTAGCCCTTGATCTACATAGTTACTTCACGTTTGTTCCTGGGCTTAATTGCGTCTTTGAGGAGGTGCACGGAAGAGGTCAGATTTGACATTAGTGAAGCTCCATGCGCTGCTTGGCTCTGATTCGCCCTCAACATACATTTGCCAAGTATGTCTCGGGCGAGACTCGCTTGCTTCGACTTTTTTCGGCTTTCCAAGATTTGAGGAGAAAATTTTGAAATTGGACAGAACACCACTCAGAGATAGATGGCGCAAGAAAGTGACAGAGAGTATATAAACATTAATTGACTTGCGGTTCCCCTGGGTGGTGGCTAAATATAAGAATAGCAAATTGAAACTCCGAGCAGGGGCTGATATTGCGCCATTCTGTCCAGATATCGCAACAATGATGCTAATTCTGTCATGTTTAGCGCCATTCGACGGCCACTCTGGCTCACTCTCCACTCAAAAAAATGCGCTCCCTGTTCCTGTGTCGTATCCTCTCTGTTCAGTTCTAGTCGACATCTCTTTCTTGTTTTTTTTACGACAGAATTTCGTCCACTTGCGGGCATTTCAGTCCCTGGACGGTTATTCGCATCTGTTTGCCGATTCTACATATCATCCGGATTTATTTTACGACCTACGGTATAAAGACTTCCCTGAATTAGTTGAGTCTTTTGCTGGCCCGCCACTTTTCCCATCTGCTTTGCCATGTCTCTCTCCTCAGCAAAACGCTTTGGCAAACGAGTTATTGGCTATCCAGAAAGCACCGTCCCCGTTGCCTCGAGCGTCGACTATGTTACTTCCATCTTCGACGACCCGGTTCACAAAGTATGTGACGTTATTTCGATATCATCGCTTGTTTTATAACCTTACCCGTCTTGCTTCTTTTCTTCCTTCTAGCTTAGGGACTATTTGATCAGTCTATTCCCCATCCTTACGTGGATCGGGAAGTATAGTCAGTCTCTATCTCATAGTACATCCTATAGATGTAACCTCACCTTGGATTCTAGATCTCGGATGGCTCACTGGAGATATTATTGCGGGACTTACTGTCGGTATGGTCGTCGTGCCCCAGGGCATGTCTTATGCCTTGGTAGGTCCAGTCGCTCGTCGTTGCTACTTGGTTGTGACTAACAATAATCATTTTAGATCGCCACCCTTCCCGCTGAATACGGCCTTTACTCATCGTTCGTCGGTGTCCTTATTTACTGCGTGCGTCGCTTTCTTCAACAGCCCATTGTCGTCAACTTACTCCCTTCTAGTTCTTCGCCACTTCCAAGGATGTCTCTATTGGTCCGGTCGCTGTCATGTCTCTTACAGTCTCCCAAGTCATCAAGCATGTCCAGGACAGAGATCCAGGGCAGTGGGACGGCGCTACCATCGCCAGCACCCTCGCTTTCATTTGTGGCTTCATCGTTCTCGGTGTCGGCTTGCTCCGCCTAGGGTGGCTGGTTGAATTTATCCCTGCACCCGCTGTTAGTGGCTTCATGACCGGCTCTGCTATCAGCATTGCAGCTGGACAAGTCCCAGGTTTAATGGGAATCAGTGGATTCGAGTAAGTCGCATCCATTCACTTTTACGACTGAAATTATTCATTCTCTTCACTAGCACCCGTGCTGCAACGTACTTGGTTATCATCAACACGTTGAAGGGCCTTCCACGCACCACACGCGACGCCGCCTTCGGTCTCACCGGCCTTGTAGCCCTTTATGGTATACGTTATTTATGTATATATTTTGGAAAGAGGTATCCTAGGAGAGGCAAGTCCCTGCGTACTTATTCCCTGGCATACTAATTAACATTTTCATAGCTCGTCTTTTCTTTTTCATCAGCGTTTTGCGTAATGCATTTGTTATCATCGTCCTCACCCTTGCTGCTTGGTTATACTGCCGTCACAGAAAGGATGCGAAGGGAAAATATCCCATCAAGATTTTGTTGACCGTCCCTCCTGGTTTCAAGCATATCAAGCAGCCTAACGTGGATCACAGACTCTTAACTGCTATGGCGCCCGAACTTCCAGTAGCAACGATCATTCTGCTCCTTGAACATATAGCTATTTCCAAATGTGAGATTTTTTCTCTGACGAAACGATGGTAAACAATCTCACGGTTGTTATCTTTGCAGCGTTTGGTCGTTTGAATGGTTACAAAATTAACCCCAACCAGGAGCTCATTGCCATCGGTGTTACCAATACGATTGGATCTGTCTTCGGTGCATATCCCGCCACGGGTTCCTTCTCCCGCTCTGCTCTCAAGTCAAAGTCCGGCGTGCGAACTCCTGCTGCTGGTATCCTCACAGCCATTATCGTTATCACGGCTCTTTATGGGTTGACCGATGCTTTCTTCTGGATCCCTTCTGCCGGATTGTCTGCCATCATCATTCATGCCGTAGCCGACCTTGTTGCATCGCCCTCTCAAGTACGTGTTAATCTCTTTCAATTATGGCGACTTGGGAGCTCATTTTTTCTCTCTTTAGGTCTTCTCTTACTGGCGCGTGTCACCCTTGGAATTTATCATTTGGCTGGCCGCGGTGCTTGTTACAATCTTTTCCTCGATCGAGAATGGAATTTACACCTCCATTTGCGCATCATTGTTCCTCCTTTTGGTACGCATTGCGCACCCACGCGGCGCCTTCTTGGGCAAGGTCACAATTCACGAGGAAACATCTGATCGCAAAGAAGTTCGGGAAGTCTTCCTTCCTCTCACCAAGGGCGGAATCGTAAACCAAGACATCAAGATCGTCCCTCCTTCACCTGGTGTTATCGTTTACAGATTCGAAGAGAGCTACCTCTATCCAAATTGCTCCCTGGTTAACTCGGCTTTGGTGGACTATGTCAAAGAAAATATGAGGCGCGGAAAGGACATGTCAAATATCAAGCTCAGTGACAGACCTTGGAATGATCCAGGTCCCAGTCGTGCGGGATCTGTTCAAGATCAAGTTGAAAACGAGAAGAAGCCAATCTTGCATGCTATCGTTCTGGACTTCTCGACAGTGTAAGTAAACTCGCCTCAGTATATTACCTATCTGCTGACTCTGTTTCAGGTCCCATTTGGATACTACAGCTACACAAGCGCTCATTGACACTCGCACCGAGGTTGAAAAATGGGCAGATCATCCAGTAGAGGTTGGTATTTTCCCCCTAATGCTCAATTATCGTCATTGATCATCGCCAATTCATCTATCTAGTTCCACTTTGCTACCGTTCTTTCTCCTTGGATTCGCCGCGCTCTCGTTGCAGGCGGGTTTGGTATCGGAATATCCGCCTCCAAGGTGAACGACCTTGCCGCGGTAGTTCCCTATCGGGACGGTACAGAAGAGCTTCCTCAATTCAGCAAAGGAGATGACATCGAATCGAATGACCTTAAAAAACGTCATTCGAACGGTGGTTCATCGTCCTTGCCAGATTTAGCCAATGGCGGGCTTGCACCCCCTATTTCTCCCGACACACCTTTCTTCCACATCGACCTCGCTGCTGCCGTGAGAGCTGCAGAGAGTGGATTACACCGTGTCCTATAGAATTGCCACACAAAAAAACAAGCAAGGTCCCCCTCATGTACATGTTTTATTATCAATGTCAAGGAGGTGGCTTACGACTATTTATGTATTGTAATATTGCCCGTAGACTTCGAACTACTTACGCTTTGGGTACACGGCTTCTGTAATGACTCTACTCTCTGTTTATATATCCCCGGATTTTTTTGCGCATGTTTTTTTTTCTTCTTCAAAAGTTTTTGTGAAACCAGACGCGAAACTGCAGAGTACACAGTGCTTCGGGATGGCCGGGCCGTTAAGGTTTGCACATCCATTCACTTGACAGTTGTTGCATCTTTTGCGACGCACTCCGAATGCAGTCACTGCTTCTTCGTTCTTCACGCACGTTCCTCCCTCGGGCACCACTACGGTCATTTTCAATCCAGCACTCAGCGCAAGCTGGACATAACAAAGTGAAGTCGCAAAGCACCTCAAAAGACCAAGAATAGAATATTGACGACGCGACTTGGTCCTAGTGGTCTAAAATCAAGGACAAGAAGGGGGCTGCTGACGCGCAGAAGAGTGTTTTGTATACGAAAATTAACCGTGTATGTCCTTTTCTACGTATTATATACCGAAATTTCTAGACTGATATATATTGTCCTTGGTCTTCCTCAGGAAATCGGTATTGCCGTTAAAAGTTGGTACTGTGAACCTTTCTCCCGAACCGATGCTGAAGGTCGTTGATGCACATGCTTGTACCAGCCGGAGGCTCTGCAGATCCCGAGAAGAACATACAACTTGCAACGGTTTTGAAGAAAGCGAAAGATTTGGGTGTTCCTAAGGATAACATCGAAAAGGCTCTCGCAAGTGTGAGGAATTCTATTGCTGCGTGTATATTTAATTATGACGTTCCTGGTGGCATCCCATCTCTCTCGCAGTGTGTTAAAGGGAAAGAGCAGAGCGGTGAAAGGCTTATTTATGAGGCACTTTCAGAGAAAACAGTTGGCATTATAATGTATGTCTTGACTACACTTCTTTTATTCATGGACTAAATTATTTTTGCATCATCTGCGAAGAGAATGCATCACCGACAATACAAACAGAACTATCCACAACGTCCGGGAGATTCTGACTAGACACGAGTAAGTGTGTTTCTCTTCCAGCCTGCTTTGCTAGCATGAAGTGATAAAATGATGTTCAGTGCCCATATGACACCGGTTAATTTCATGTTCAACCGACGTGGATGTGTCACAGTTTCTCTCGACAGCTCATCTGAAAAGTTGGATGGTCTCATGGTCGCTGTAGAGAATGAAGCTACAGACGTGGATGAGATGCCTGTAGCTTTAGCTCAAGATTCAACGGAGGAAGAACAAACGTTTTGGGTGCAATGAGTTACTCTCATTATTCTTGTCCATCTCACTAATGCTGGCCTACCTCAGATTTTCTGCGAACCGGAATCGCTTACAGCGTTGGAAGATTCAATAGATAAAGCAGGAGACCAGCTTGGGGCAACGATTAAATCGTCGGAAATAGCACATGTACCCATTGACCGTAATCCCAAAGTCGAAGACGATGTGAGAGAGAAAGTGAAGGAGTTGGTAGAAGACCTAGAAGCGGATGGCGATATTTTCAGAGTGTGGACTTCTCTAGACTATCCAATGTCATAGCTAACTCTTATTGTATGTTGGTTGTGAGATTTATTTTGTAGTATACATGCGCAGACTGTGCGCTAGCTTCCTCAAGGATGAGAGAATCCAAGCTATGTGCATCATACGATTATTTAGTCGGTCTTGTGCACCCACGCAAGAGTATCTACCTCTAGCCATAGAAAACCCGTAGCAATATGCACGGTGTGTGAATCAGTATTGAGAAAACAAGTATTCGTGTCATGCTGTGTCCATAAATTGTCTGCAATGATAACAAACACCAGATGAAATGGTTCCCTAACCCGTTGAAATATGAGATAAAAAGAGGGAAAACCAATTGTGTGATAGAGGCCGTTAGAGTAATATACGCGGATGGATGTGGCGGGCCTTTGCTTCCCGTGATAGTATCTGGGCAGTGGGCAAGGTCAAGGGCTGGATAACGCAGAACCAACGGCATAATATGACTTCCACGGCGTTCTGTATCTCATAAGACGACCGAAAGAGCGTCATTTAATGAACATATATCGGCCTTTCACTCCTCTTTGGCGTCTTAAGATCGGAGAGGAATACCTTCATTGAAGGTTCGTCAACTTCATGGCAGAACTCGAGGAAAATAACCAGAATGATGGTCTAGGTGTGAGCCCATTTGACCAACGTCGGGCTCGGAGTGAGCTTGGTTAATGAACGCCGGCCTATTACCAGTTTTTGGGTTTGCAGACCATGTCAAGGGGGCATCAGGAAAGGGTGCCAAAGAATGCGACAAATACTTCTGTTGTGTGCTGTGAGACCTGGATCTATTCGATACGGGCGGCGAATTCTGTTCTGAATAAAGTGACAGATGCCCAGAATGCGGAAAGGAAGGCTGGTGGAAGTAGGAGGGTGAGTCCTCCGCATGTTTAGGAGGCTGCTTGACCACGCTTCCTCGCCGATCTGCGTGAACCTTGGCAGAACCACTGCCTCCTTCTAGCACAGATGTGCTGCTACTCGAGGAGATGGGTATGGTGTCCTGCAGCCATTTTTCGTCCTCCTCGCTAGGGAGGTTTGGCGTAGGAATATCACGTTTGAAGATGGGTGCATTTAGATAAGGAGACTGTCTTAGCGAAGGTGGAATTGGTGTTTGAGGTGGCTGAGGAGGAAGCCGCAGAGACTGCCTGCGAGGCATACCTGCAGCGCCATTTGCAGAGCTGGTCGACGAATGGTTAGACGCAGAGGCCATTGGGCAGCCAGGCCACGCGCATGTCTGATTTAAATAAATTCAAACTATTCTGACACGAGAGGTTTCAGCCAAGTCTCGGGCGGAGGTTTAATCTCAATAATTTATATTCATATACTACAATACATGATACAATTCAGACCATCCTCCGGCAAATAATAGCAAAAAGTAAAACTAGAAGAATACAAATAGCACTGTCCAGGAGAAGTGGTGGTTTCTGCGTGCTCTGTAGCGGTGCTACTACACGTGTACTTCCCTGCACGGGTACTGCCGTCGCCACCACAGGCGCCAATGATGAATTCCCGTGCATGTTCTCAGATTGCTGTGATTCCGAGGAAGGCTGGCTTCCTGATGCCTCGGCACCGTTGCCCTCCTGACCACGAAGGGAATCTAGTCTGTCGTGTAAGGCCTTTGCCATTACTCGCATGGCTTCTTCTTGTGCAGGTGTAAGTGGGGCCGGTGTTGGTTCCTGCGCACTTGCACTATCATCTGTTCCTTTCTCGTTGTTTGTTTCAGTTCGTTCAGACTCAACCACCGTCGATGCATCAGCAACTTTCAGCGCTGAAGTATCACTCGGTGAGGGAGGGTCAGGCAGAAGCTCAAGGTTTGTTTGTTTACAATGAGGGCATGTCCACTCTCTTGATCTGGTGAAAGAATGTTAGACTACATGCGGACAAGGCATGTGAAGGGATTCTCACAAAGCAGCTAGTCGCTTCCTTTCAGCTGCTGGATATTCTATAGATCCAACACCAACTGCTGCCTGTCCCTTCAAAGGAAAGAATCCTTGCAAACCGATGATCGCTAAAGTAGAAGTGGGGATACATAAGTACCATCGGTGGGTCAATACCAATAAACTCACCCGTTCGTACTCCCCATGCCGGTTGCCATAACTCTTCATGATCTAAGTTATTACATCAGAGACGGTACTGAAACTAGGCGGTTATAAGAACATACAATTGGTAAAGCTGATGCAGATCTGCAATTAGGCACAATGATAAATAGATCATCCTCCTTGCGAGCAACAAACTGCTTACTTTGGTATTAAGTTCGAATCTCCCATTGGGCGTCAGGATCATGATGGATGGTGGCCGAAATGGATATTCAGCCGGCAGCAAGATGCGGAAATGATAAAGACCTCCTTCAAATTCTGTTCCTGCTGGTCCCCGAAGTGTGCAGTGCCACTCCTAAATGACGAGAAAGTCAGCGACGGCCGCTACCGATGGCTTCGAATCTGGAAAGAGCGGCATTACATACAAAGATATCATCCTATAAAAGCCATAAAATTGAAAGATTGACCTTGAGCCGTGAATGTACATGAGACATACCTCAAGAGGACCTGCAGAATAATCTGTACATGGATCGTTGGCAAGTTCTCTCGCTTCTTGCATAATACGCTTCACAGCTGTATATAGCAGTTCAATAAAAGCCCATCAGCGCCCATAGCCTTATACTGACCAGAATTGTTCTTGTTGAGTCTGGCCGCCGCCATTGTGGTTGTAGTAATGGTCCCTTTAGCAATTGAAGTTGTGAGACAAGCTGCGAGTCTCCCTGCTGCGTTATATCTGTGTGTATGAAAAGAAACTAGTCCCTGAAGCTATGATGCACGAAAAGTCCTTTGTTGTTTATAAGAATAGTGGTTTATTGAGTGAACGACGTGGAGGTCCGTGAGCAATTCCGATATGATTCCCTTACTCACAACTTACAGCAGCGAGTCGGCTTCGGCGAATTAGGCTAAGTGTGACTGTAACGAAACGTGTAACCCCACGTGCTTCATGTAAATTTAGTGACACTGTAACTGTTCGCGCCGCTGTAGACGAAGACCTCCGCCCTCCATGACAATTCACATTGAAAAGCTCAAAGTGCGACCGCGCAAAGGCATGTGCCCAACATTTCTTGATGAAATTCTGTATCTCATTGTTAATTGGTTGATAGCGGCGCAGACTGTAATGTGCGCGACTCAGCTTACAGCCATGCTGTCTTGTTGGGCGGCTTCTGGTGATTTCTTGTCAGTACAGGCATGTCAAGAACATGCAGAAAATTTGCATAACTGTATGCGTAGGACGGTATGTTTCCCCTGCCCATGACATTCTATGCTGTCATATCTAATTCCCGTTTGTGTTTCTGATCCTCTTCTCTTTCCTGCGTGTGCCTTGAACGATTCTGAAACGACTGCCTCCAATTCAATCTGAACCATCTGGACGTGACATTAGCCCATGCCGAAGAAACAGCATAAATCAACTATCAACTATCATCTTGCTAGGTTGGGGAAGTCCATTCAATAGTGCTTAATAGCGGAATACTCGGCTATATTCTATCTACGCACGGTACCCACTAATATATTTTGACTTCAATTCACCGCACTGTCGATACCCTCATTAGAAAGATCTCCTGCTTCATTTCCAAAGTCCTTTCTTTCTAGGGCGCCTAGCAAACGATCGCTCGCTCCAATTTCGAATCAAAAGTACCACGAATCCTGCAGAAACTGCGGTTTGTTTATTAAACTTTAGAAGTAGTAGTGCTGGGGCTATCGGCCGGTGAGCTTGACCCTTACCTCCTCTTGTATATGTTTACGACCAAACCATAAACTTACAGCTCCAACTTACCTTTGAAACCTTGGCATTGCGTCATTGCGTCGTGAAGTAATTACACGTTTTGCGCTGAGTTAAGATAAGGTTTCGTTTGTTGTCATTTTGTACTCATTCGCCTGTTTTACAGATGCCAATAACGTGTAATTTAATGTATGCAAAGAGTGAAACTGTCGTTGGCATCTTAAAAGGCGTTTTTACGACTTGTAACGCAGCATGGACTCCGCACGTGTTCCCTCAATCATTTCTTTCTAAATAGGTTGTCTTCTTCCCCGTCTATGCCTCATGTTTACATGATGCTTCTAAGTGTCGTATGCGCACCATCTTTACACAGGTCTGCACAATGCGTGAACGGCAAGCGTGCACGTATTTAAACCATCTGTTTGCTAGCGGAGTGACTTAGAATCCTATTCTATGTCGGGACAACGTTATAATCAAGAAGGCATATCTATTTTTTGGGACTATGGTCAGTGACTGTCCCTCTTCAGTGGTCCGCTAGATTCTTATGTTGCTGTGCCAGATTCGACGAGATGGACAAGTGCCATGTCCGCTGCGTCCAATTATGATATTGTGAAGAACATCAGAGAGGCCATCACGATTTTTGGTGCGATAAAGGGTATCCGTGCGTATGCAGATTTCTCTGCTGAAGCCTTGCCGCGGTCTATAACTATACGCTCTGAACTGTCGTCATCGGGCGTTACTTTGATTGACTGTCCTGGAGATGGTCGCAAGGATCTCAGCCCGAAGATTATGATTGGTTTGTATAAACATTTTCGCATATTTTGAATCTTGAATTGATGATAAAATATCTCAGTTGACATTCTTATTCATGCCTGGGACCATCCCCCACCTTACACGTTCGTCTTGATTACGGGCGACCGGGATTTGGCATATGCTGTCTCTAACCTCCGCACACGAGGTTATCGTGTTATTGTCGTGTCTCCTTCAACGACACATACAGACATCACTGCACAAGCAACATTCCACTTGGATTGGACCAGGGTAATTCTTGGACTCGGTGGTGGCAGTGATTTAGACGAGGATACACCTCCGGGGCACTTTTCTTCGGCAACTAGAAATCCGTCGTCTTCCCAGCAAAGACAGAAATCTGAGGGACACCTTGGAAACTCTTACAATCTTGGAAAGGATTTGAAATCTGGCGCTAGCCTTCGGACAGAAGAACAAGTCATCAATCCTCTGACGTTTGAATCGCGAAAGCCACCTAACCGTGGCAACTCAGTCTTTTCTACTTTTCATGATCCTCAACGGTTCGACATCTTCGGTAATATCAACTCGGATATGTCGATGCCAGAGACAACGAGAAATGCATTTGGCTTCGGAGATGGGCCATTGTTTCCTCGCCCAGCATCACAAGCAACAAAGATGAGAGCTGACTCGGCACCCCCGAATATTCGACATTCAAGTGTCCTGAATAGTCCGCATATATCGCGGTCATCGCAATCTACTATGGAGAGTTTCAATAAAGATGACAACGTGCCTTTTTCCATGAAGGGGAAAGAATGCGAACCAGAAACAACAAAAGCCGAACCAAAGAGTATCATTCCTGAAGTATCAGGAGGAGCAGTCCCTTCTCATTTTTCATACTCTGGTTTTGGACCATTTGATAATTTCACCGCACCTTTCGCCGGCGTATCTGTATCCCCACCTCCTGCAGAGTTACGCACCGAGGAACCGGATTCTTATTCTTCTACTTCCTCCAAGTCAATATCGACCATGTCAAAATTTTCTATGATTCATCATGATCATGCAGACATGTCTACTGCACCAACTTCCGCCATTCCTCCTGTGGCAGTTCACAAAGGTGATGGTACTATCAGAGTACCTACTGTCCTGCACGATTCTTCAAATGGAACGACTACTGGTACCCCTCCAGTGTCCCAGATTAACACAGGGTCATCCGGTAAGGGTATTCAGGTGGATTCAGTATGCACTAGCAACCAATCTCCCTCGACGACCAACGGCCCAGGAGGCACGAAGGCAGGTGCCAACGCCACTGACTCTGTAACAGCCCAGCTGCATCCCCTCAGAAAGATGTCTGATCTTCCAAAGAATACAGCCAAGAAAGAGCCTCTAGTACAAACGCCAAAGAAGTCACAAAGCCCGGCCCCACCGCCGCCTCCTAAGCAAACACCAGCACCTACACCAGCAGGACCTCCAGCAGCAGCTTCAAACCAAACGATGCGTCCTAGATCCTCATCTACCATCACTGTTCCTGCCGAGTTTTCTACTTTGGTATCTGTTCTTAGGGAACAACAACCGAAATTGTCAAGTATTACAAAGACAGTTCTTGGTGCACTTCTCATCAAGAAAGACCCGAATGTGTACAGGAGGGCTGGTTGTTCGAAGTTTAGTACATATATTGCAGCAGCAGCAAAGGCTGGAATCATAGAGGAGTCGGTCAACGGTTCCGGAGACCAGTGTGTTTTGCTTCGAACGCCATATGTACTGCAGTAGGCAGCCACTGTCGGTAGTCGTCGACAGAGTTGGTGTATTTGGTTTCATTTTTTCATATTGTCGTAGTATGTATATATCGTTCTTGTTTCGAAGACAAATTTCGAGTTTGAAAGTCGACTTTGTCAATGTGAACAAGACGAGCAAATCAAGGAAGAGAAGTAGTGGTGGAAGAAATAAAACGAAGTAAATACAAAGTGTAAACTACCTTCTCTTCGGATCGCGGACGCTGAAAACAAGCATGTCTTCATCCTCTAGATTAGAAGTAGCAATGGATGTTGAATTTGTCAACATCTTGCCCATATATGATAACCGAATTCGAGAAGCCGGCACTGTGCTTCCTGTGTGCTGTAGAATACGGTCTCGTAAAGTAGAAACCAGAAGGTTGAGCGGTAAGTCTGGTATGGTAACTATTTGACCTTGAAGTTTCCACTCTGGTTTGGTTGGATCAGTAGGCATTTGAATTTGGAGGGATATGGGATGCTATAAGAAACTTTAATAATAAGTCAATGCTGAGCAAAGAAAGTGAAATCACTGACAGGGTGTAAGGAAATCCAATCCTCCTCTGGATAAAGAGCGCCTCCGGGCAATTTGGCCACTTTCTGCCTTTTAGCCGGAGGAAGATTATCGGCTGAGCCATTCTCCATCTCATCCGCAGAGCGAACCATTCCTGCCTGCGCACTTTGAATAACACTATTCGCCGCTGCGAGCGCATCCAGACGCGATTGGTGCATACCGGGTGGAGCGGGCTGGTAACCAAATGTTTGAGGGGCTTCCATACCTTGGTAATGTAATGGTGGTAGCATAACCGGAGGTTGAGCACTGTACATGGAAGCAGGCTGAGGTCCCGATGAAATTGTTGCAGCAGAGTAGGCCCCTGTAGGAGGGGCTGGAAGAGAGGAAGGTGCTGGAGGGAGTGTAGTCAACGGTGGTGGTACAGCTGCAGGACCAATTCCAGGACCAATGGCGTTGGCCTCTTGCCTGTAAAAATGTATTATAAACACCTGCCAGGGTAACAATATCCTTGAAATAACTCACGGTCCAAGTCCCTTTGCGCGATGAATGGCAGCAATTTGCTCGTCCGTGTTGACAAACTTTGAGAACTTGTCCAAGGTGTTTGCTTTACTGGCCGTATGACCATCCCAGACATCCTTTTCTTTTTCTTTCCGTCTTTCTCTTTCGGCTGCTTCCTCTCGCTTCCTCCTTTCTTCGTCCGTCTCTGTTCCGAAAATATCCACACGAGTTCTTGCAAGTCCTTGAAGTGAAGCGACAACATTTGCCCCTTTTTGAAGTTCTGAAGCTTGTGCCTTCCGCGCTTCGAGAGCATCGCGCTGTTCTTTCCATTTAGGATCGAGTAACTCAATACGCATATGCTCCTGCAACTCGTCGATAGGTATTTGTTGGTGACAAATGGAACAAGTTGTCATTGTGACCTTGTTCTTCTTTTTGTCGCCCACTGAAAGGAAATGAGTCTTCTGAGAAAAATAATTTTTCAGGTAACTTACGACTTGGAACATAATCTGTCCTGATCTTGATTGGGCCCGATGGATTCATGGCCGCAGACTGCATGCCTTGAGCTTGAGCGATAGCCTTTTGAATGGCGTCCTGTTCCTTCTTCTGCCTGGCAGCAGCCTCCTCTTCGTCATCGCTCTGTTCCATCTCTGCGTCATCTTCGTAATTGGCACCCCCAGCATTCCCAACGGCTGCTGCTGCTTCGGCTTCGGCTGCTGCTTGTTTGGCGCGATGCGCTTCAACATCGTCCACGGTGGTCTCCATGATCATAGCTGCCATACGTTTCTGAGCCAATGTCATGTTCTCCACTTCTTGCACGCTCATTGGAGGAGGAAGTTCGGAATTGGCGTCCACTGCAGTGAATTCGATGGTTTGAACGATAGCATAATCGTGCCAGTCGATTTCGGCGAAGGCCTCTGATCAATGTAATATATTCAGTATGAAATGGAGATGGCATACACAGAAGCGCACTTTTCTCAGCCTCCTGATCATCTTGTCTGCGTTGTTCTTTTTCCCGCTTGTTTTTCTCCCATTTCGCATGTTTTCGTGCATCTTCGAGAGTTTTCCACCGAGAATCTTCTTGAGATCGCTCCTGTAATTGTTCCAAGGTCTCTTTGCTGGGTTGAATGACCTTGGTATACTGTTCCACTAAACGATTGAAGTAGCCAAACAGGGAATGCGTAGGCCGCAAGAAATCGAACTGGTAGTTACGTCCTTCACGAGCCGAGAGATTGGCTAAAAAGCTACGCCCTCGACGTGCAGTAAATAAAGCTGTAAGTTTCATTATGTCCCTAATAGAGCGATAATAAGTACCGAAGATCGTGAGCATTAATGCGACGTACAAGTCAATTGGACTGATATTAGGTAGATCCAGGATGAACTCTGCGGGAGGAGGTTCGACTCCAATGTCAACAGGTTCTTTAGACTTCGTTACCTCTGCCTCTTTGTCCTTTTGAGCATTCTCCTCCTCCAATTCACCCTGCGCAACTTTGTCCATTTTGTGACGATAATAAGCATGATACGGGTCGGCTGGGTTGAGGAATGAGAATTTTGGGTCTGAACGTTGTCCTTCTCGCACCCTCTCTTCAAACTGAGGTGGATTTGCAGAGCGAGCAACATAAAGTGCTGTCCTGTCAATAACAACTGGAAGATTGGACACTTTAGCGTCAGCTTACGACTCTTTCACGGAAAACCCACCTTTTATTTCAGGCGGAGGAAGAATGAGACCACTACTAAATCTTAAATTAGAGCCAGAACTCGCGCCGTTCTCCATATTATAGTCTTCGTTCGGGTGAGCGTGTCCGTTGGTCACTGGGCCTTCCATGGTCGTCAATGAATGGTAAGAAGGGATTGATTGGTACTGGTGAGTTCAGTTGAATTGAAACTGGCACATTTCGGTCACAAATCTTTTTTCCCACAGTCCATTTCATAGTCGGCAATACCTTTCTTTTTGTTTCTACTTCATCCTATACTACCTCCATGTTCGGCGCGTTCAGGCCTACAAATGTGAACCTTGGAGGTCTCCTCTGGTGTGTAACACACGTATCTCCTACGAATGGCCTTTCAAATACTCACTTTCTGACAGGAAAACACCATGGAAGTTGTCAGTGACACGAAAAGCAAACGCCCGTGCCAGGCTAAAGAAAGTAGACTCTGTTATTGAAGCGGTCAGAGCAAGTGGTGTATCTTGTGGCGCCTTGGTGAGTCCTCTCTTATCCTGGCATTACCGACGCAAAGTTCTCAAAAAAAATCGTGAACAGGTTCGCGCTCTGGAACTGCCGAAAGAACACGAAATGCCTGCTCGCGATAAATATACAGTTTTCAGCGCCACCTCCAAAGGATACCGAAAGGGTATTCATAAAGTTCCCAAATGGACCAGGGTGCGCTGAATGTCTCCGCAACATTTTATTTCTACTGATCATCCAAACAGTTAACTTTGAGAACTAATCCAAAGGGTTTCTAAAAGTACAGTCATGTACATTCGCAATTGTATTTTATTCCCTCATATATAATGTTCAAAACAGGACTACCTGGATCTTCCCCTCCTTGATACCCTTCAAAACATGTTCATTGTTCAGGAACGTCTGGAATACTTCATCCCTCGTTTCCGGAATGTCCAACAGACTCCGGTTCTTGGAGTCTTTGTATGTGATGTCAAGGATGATATGGGACAAAGCGGAGACATTCAATGCATCTGAAAGCAGCGCAAATTAAATTCTGCTCGGTGAAATAATGGAGTGCGGTTGTCATACCTGTCTCATTAAGGAGCTTTCCTAGTCTACCCGGTGTCCCAGCGGCAGCACCGACCTTGGTTCGCTTGAGATAAGTGACGTGCTGTGCGAGCTTGAAGTGTTTGGCAAATAATTTTGCGACATCTCCACCCTTTTCGCCTTGGAGCTTGTTATTTTTCAACACTCGAGTCACGTCGGCGACTCGTAGGGCGGCACCCGCCACATATATCAAAGTAGGTGCACCATTTGACTTGGATTTCTGTGCAAGACGGAGCCGGAGACTAGGAAGAACTGATTGCGAATGTTAAATTCCATCAGGAGGTATAGGAATGTCGTACCTTTTGTGATAAATTCAACTAGTTCGTCCAGTGTCCTCGCAGCCGTCCATGAAGTCGTATCGACAATCGATGTCTCTGTCTTGTGTTAATTTGAGATTGAACTTGCCGTATCATACAGCGTAGAACGTACCTGGTATCCGCAAATCCTCTAATTCCAAAGCAGATAGTTTCGGAAAACTTTTGGCCTGCATGGAAGCAAGATAATTTGAAAGTTGTGTAGGAGATTGTGCAGATAAAAGGCCTTCTGGTTTTTCAACAGCTTCTGCTACTTTCCTTTTCTGTTTGAGAGTATTAATAACAGCTGCCAGTCTAGTAAGTATGATGAAAGGTGCACTTTGCGCTCTTTTTCCTTCTCTCGTCTCTTCCGCTTCTTTGATGCAGTCGTGTCATCAATCTTCGACGTGGACGCTTCTGCCTCGTCGACATCATCATCCGAACCGCCGCCATTGTCTTCGCCTTCATCGTCTCCCGCCTCTACAAAGACGTCCTCGTCGTCCAGATGAGCTATAGGCTCGCTTTCTTCGTCTCCTGACAGCGCAACCGTGTCATCGAGAACGAAGTCGTCTTCAAGGTCGTCGCCGCCGTGTTTTGGGATTTCGGACATTGAGGAGGGGATGCTTTCAAAGAAGCGACCGCAAAAAAGTATGTAGCAGCTGAGTCACGTGCTACTTAATTTACTTATGATCATCTTTACGGCAGCCGAAATTTGAAATGTCGAGTTTCGAATTCTTGTGTTCGTCCAGCTTGCCAGAGGTGCTGGTATTTCGCTCAGAGGATGCCTTGGACCTCTCTACGGCATTTCTCTACCTTTTATACCTCGGGGAATGTCTTTACAAATCGTTGGATAGCTTGCATGCTACTCATGATTGCAGTGTCCCTTGTACGCTCTTTCTATAAACGTATTGCATCTCAGGACAAAGGAGAGAAAAGCGAATCTCAGACTTCCAATATTCGAAGCAATCCAGTCCTCCTAAACCGACGCCAAACCGCCTTTGAGCAATCTGTACTCCCCTTATCGCCTCCCAAGAAGAACATGCGTTACAATAAAACTGCCCGCCGTGCAAAAGTTAAGAAACCTGCGGTAAAGACCACTGACTTGGCGGCTCCCTGCATCGAGAAGACAATACAGCCTTATGAAGTCTTTCTTGTCCTGGACCTTGAGGGTACATGTAAGCTGGGTACCGACTTCAATTACCCCAACGAAATCATTGTACGTCGATCTCCCTCTATGGCCGCCGATATCCAACACGCCTAAGCCTGCTATTCTCTTATTAGGAGTTTCCGGTATCTGTACTACATTGGACGGATAGGCGCGAAGACGGGCAAGCTGATACTTTGGAGGTTTTATGCGAGTTCCGGTCGTTCGTCAAGCCAACTTGGAGACCAACACTATCAGACTTTTGTACTGAATTGACAGGTATCACCCAGGTCTGTACCCATCCATTCATATTTCTATACTTGTAATATTAATATTCCCCAGGAGCAAGTGGATGCTGCCCCACACTTCTCAGATGTCCTGATCAATCTCGAAGCATTTCTCGTGAAGAATGGTCTGATAGAAGAAGGCACCAAAAAACGCCTAAAACGATTCTGCTGGTGTAGTGATGGCCCATGGGATATCCGTGATTTCTTCGTAAAACAGTGTTTTATTTCTCAGGTTGGTACAAGAAAATTTAGCACACTCCAATCTCTGTCATCTCCATTTCTTTCGTCTCAATCTAGGTCGAAATGCCCACGTGGATTCAAGGCGATGTGCTCGACGTACGTCTAGCTGTTCGACAGTTGTCTCCAGTACCAAAGGTATGACATTACCAGCGATACAACGTCCTGTTTGTACGTCGAATCTGATGCATGCTGTAGATAACCAATGGTGTACGGTGGCCTTCGTTGAATATATCAGCCCAACTAAAAATACTTGATCTCCCGGCATTCGAAGGTCGACAGCATAGCGGTATCGACGTCAGTCAAAGCCTCCGGCTTCTCTGTCCTCATTCATGACATCGTGGTGGGAAAAACTGACTCGGTTATTTGCCTCACACAGGATACCCGTAACATTGCTAAGATTGTCATCGAGCTTGCAAGGCGAGGTGTTCGTCTAACACCGAATACAACGATATATCCGGGCAGGAGATGGCGTTGGATGGGAAAACATGGCCAAATTCTGGAAGATTGTATTCCTTGAGAGCTCGTGAACTAGTGTACCGTTAGTCTGGGGTATAGGCTGAAATATGATTCCGTTTATACTTTCAGGGGTGCTCCATCGGCCTCGTTAACCGTTATTCAAGTTCCTTACAGCTGTAATTGTTGATCGCAGTAAGTAATTCATGCGACTCCAGAATCGACTGACGGCCGGTTGCTCTCTAAAATTCGTCAGCACTCTCCCCCTTCCGATTCCGCCCATGGGCCATTTGATAGCGCAGTAAGTAAATCTTTCTGTTTCATTCCCATGCTACGTACTTAGATTTGTTTCCAGCTCCCGTACACCAAATATTCTTCCTAGTCTCGGTAGCAAATCATCATTGATTGAAAAAAAAAAATTAAGAACATTGGCTGAAATAATTTCGGCACTGCGCGTGGCTATTGATACAGTGTGGCATCCGAGTCAATTGTATGATATATATATATGTGCAAGAAGATCTATTTCCAAAGTGAGCCGCCTCTCCATCACACGACCGATTAAATATGCAAAAGTATAGTCCTGAAAATATTGGGTATTGGCAATTCACTAAAGCAGCCGTTAGTTACGATGAGACCAAATAATAGAATGATACTCACGAAATCCCACAACGTTCCGAAGCAAGGGATGCCCGCCTCTTTGCACCCTTGCATAATTTCAGAGTTACCGATATAATTTGATGTGATGAAGACGACTGATGATAAGGAAATCTGTGAGGAACTGAGAGGCTGTATCTCCAGAAAATCATTTACCTTCAGCGTCCCAGTACGTGTATGCCTCCTTCAGAATTTTCATGGAATCTGGGCGACCGCCTCTGGCCTTACTGTCCCAGAGAAGGAGACGCTCGGGACCGATGTGTTTGTGAATTAATCCACTGATAGTGGGACCGAAGGTCTTTTCTTGTTCAGAACCTGCGGAATATAAATTAGCAACAATACACCCACGATGCCCCTTCCTCGAGATGCTTACCGATCCATATCAGGTACCTGGGAGTCTGTTAAGCCTCGATCGCAAAAGGGGCGAAAGGAAAAAAACCCACCAATATGGTGACTGTAGGCACGTGGAAAGCGCAGCTCCAATACCCGTTCCAGTGCAAATGCGGATACCACGCTTGTAAAGCGTTGATGTGTTAGAGACTCCGGCAAACTGAAAAATAATGTCGGATGGAGCGTAAGAGTGTGAATTTAGCTGATGCGTACCTTGAGCTCACGAGTCCAAAGAGTTTTCGGAGGGTTGTTCACTAAGCTCTTTGTGAAATCACCTAGCGCAAATTTAATATGTTGTTGGGAATTTTATTCGATACGGATAATACCTTGAACGCCAGCAATCATGTAGTGATATTTGGCATGCCTGCTCTCACTGCGACTGTTTTTAGAACCGAGTCCACAAACAACGGGAAAGTGCGAGAGAGACTTACGAAATAATACCGAAAGCGTGGTATTCCATGATCGACGAGCGGCTGATTCGTCCCAGGAGACCTTGTTGCATTCCACGCTTGAAACGAATGATAGCCACCTTCGCCGAAGGCTATAGCAGGGTGTTAATATTTGACATGCTTCAAACTCGAGTCCGACTTACTAGTTCGATATCGACGGGTACTTCGCGGACGAAACACCAAGGGAGCGCAATGCTATTAACGGCGCGTCAGCTCCATCTCAGCGGTTCGTAATGTAGAGTACATACAATACAGTCATTCCCATGGTAAACCAGAAGTCTTGGTGGCGGACAAGAGCTACACCGTTGAGATTCCAAGAGCGAGTAACGGGGTCATAGGTATCTCCAAGGATAACGAAGGTCCCTGTATAATAATTATTAGTGTGGCAAGACACATAGAAATGAATACACGTACAGGTACAGATGAGTCCGAGCCAACCAACGAAACGGTGATGGCGTTCGAAAACACTTTCAAATTTGGATAAGCGTGAATACATGTAGCAAATATAAAAGACTTACTTGTGATGGGTGTTGCGTACCCAAGGGAAGGCGCTCAGAGCACTTATCATGACTGCGATGTTGGTGACCACTCCCATAACGAGGACAGCGTCGTGAGTGACATCGAGTTTGCGGAAATTGTTAACGACCTTGAAAAGCAGCCAAATAACACCGGAGAGCGCACAACCACTGTGAATACCTCCCAGATGCTGTCAACCGTACGGGCGTCAACGAAATGATCGACACAATCAAGGAGACACTTAATCTACAAACCTGGAGAACAGAAGTGCAACCCAATCGGAACCAGAGAGGAGGCCACTATAACAGTTGATCAGTACAAAAAGTACGATTGGACGATAATAAGAACACACTTTAGCAAAGAAAGTATTAACAAAGAGATAGAGTATACGCCCAAAAACTTCATTGCGCATTAAGATAGCAAAGTTGAAGTTGGCAACAACGATAGCACCGGAATATTTCATCCCGTAGGGCCAGTGTCCTGAAGCTGCAAGAGCAAGACCAATCATGTTGATTCCAAAAGTGAAAGTGAAGAATTTTCTAAAGAAGAATTTTTTTTGTTGAATAGTGGGTAGAAAGTAAATAAAGACGACCTACCTGTATGTGTTAAACCAAAGCCTCCACAGCACCCATTTTGAAACCTTCCTCTTCGGTTTTCCAGCAGGCTTTGGCTTCGCGGCAACAACGACTTCTTTAGTATGTGTAGTCACGGCAGAGTCCTTCTCCTTTGATGATGGAAGTAGGTCAACAACATCGACGGGTTTTTTGGTATCGTTGTAGGATAGCTGTACAGGAGTGGGGTCGAGTGTCCCCTTCTCCGGATCGAGAGGCAGTGGGTTTCCGTTAAGTTGGTCGGACATCAGGGAAGAGAGGATCGACTCGAGGAGGGATCACGAAAACAGGCAACTTGTCCTAAAGGCAGGGGCACAGAATCGGGTGTTTTGGATTGCGGGCTTTTATACGCAGCCATAATCAGGGGAGGGTAGTACGAATCCCCATAGGAAGGTTCTTCCAAAAAGAGATATTACACAGACTGGAGAGAGTAGCAAACTCGCAGGCGTTGGGTTGGCTGCCCGGTCTCTGCGATCCCGACGTTCCGGCATATCGGATCCATGCGAATGCATAATGCACTGTAACCCGTGCTTCAGGGAGTTGAAAGTGAATGGGAAAGCGGCTCTAATATCGATAGCAGATCTCCAAGGCTAACGGAGCGAGATGTCATTTACGCTAGCAAGATATGGATGATCTAGTTTCACGTCATCCGTATCCCACTGTACGAGGCTCTGGCGCGTAATACAGCTCAGCGGTGATAAATCTCCGATTTATCGTAAAAAATGGCAGTAAAGGATCACGGTCCCACCAAGATACCCACCATTCTCTCCATAATTCGAAACCCAAGTAGACGGGAGTATATTCATGAGAAATTATGACTTTCGAATGTGGTTCCACAGGAGCAAGCCATTAACTGAGAAGTACTTGAAGGTACCGAGTCCACAGGTTCGGAAAGCTATTTTTACAACTTGAGAACGATCCATGGATTCGAATCTATGGCAAAGTTGGTGAGCAATAGAAGCGCCTACTATAGACGAAAAGGCACACGGAGATAGCGCCAATGGACAGCGCCAAGTTCCCGATGGGTAAATACATCTCTGGCTATCTGGGAAGATAAAATGACGTGAACCGGGCCAGATATGCACTTACAATAATAACCGCAACGAGATGCCGAAGAAATAAGAGAAAAAAGTTGGACATGGTACTCGTAGTACGTCGGGTGAAACGCTGTCGAGTCGTCGGTAACAAAGTTGACATTGGAGCATATATGTGGAGAAACAGGTCGTTAAATGCTATGTGAAGCGATGCGCCTAGGTCCAACGGGTCAGGGACGGAGGTCTATTTTTGGTGAAGAATTGTCCTGATTTGGAAGTTGATTTCGGCCACGTCCTCCCATCTTAACACGGTAATTGACGTCTTCCGGAGGTTGAACCGTTGGACTAATCGGATATTCTCGACAATACGGTGTTCCTATATCAACAAATAATTTACAACGTACAAAAATTACATGGGAGATTACCAATAAAAATTTAACTCATTCTGTTTCTGCAAACTCGCGCAGCTCTTGTAAATGTCTTGAAACTTCTTGTTTGAATAGCGCAATCTCTTGACTGTTCTTCAAGATCGCCCGCACAGTGTCCTCTTTTAATCGCAAAACTTTCTCCAACTGCTCTTTGTAGCTGCACAAGAAAAAAGCTTTGAGGCCTAGATCATAAAGTGTACCAGCAGAATAAATTACCTGAATTGCAGAGCCTGTAGGTGTGATTTAACACCTAGTCCATTAGCAATTGCGGCCGTCCTGGCTTGGGCAAGGTCGCGTTCTAGTCGTGAAGCTTCCACATTTGAGACCTGGGCCTCCTGTTGGGCTGCCTAAAAGAAGATTCAAAATGCTGCTTGGAATGTTTGGAGAAAAATAAACGTACATCTCGTAAATCATCGGCTTGCTCGTTGAGACTAGTAGCTTTCTTCTCCAATTCGCACAATTCGTAATCCACATTTTTACACTCCGTAGTGTATTGATCGAGTTCGTTATTGACTTTGACGGATTCGGCTTCAAGAGTGGCCCGTTCAACACGTTTGGCTTCCGCTATGCTGCTTAGAGTTGGTTTAATTGATTTCCGTATATCGAGGCCGATAAGAAGTTGTTGGGGATTTGATGACGCTGAATTGAGCTCTAACGTGAGATCTACATCTTGCCATGGTTCCGGTGGATTGGGGTAAAGCCCCAAGGAAGACAGCGCATTGGTATACGTGTCTAAAGCTTCTTCTACTGCTGCGGCTCGGTTGGTGACTTTTACTTCCAAAGACATGACAGTTTTGTGTGTCTCTGCAATCTTTTGTTTGAGATCTTCCAAATTTCTTGTCAAAGTTTCGCGGTCCGTATTCATCTTGATAACTTCCTCCGGAGTGAGGTTCTGGGTCTTCACGACTTCACCGAGCTTGTTGAGCTCAGCTTTGAGCTCGTCCAGGAGCTCGCCTGTAAACAAAGCTAGTCAGAATATCAAAAGGTCAAATATACTGATTTTAACGTGCCTCCTCTATTCAACTCAGCCTTTTCAAAAGCAATCTGTTCGACAAGTTTATCTCTTCTGCCTTCATAGCGTTCGAGAATTTTCTTGAGTTTTTCACAGTCTTTCTTCAGCTGCTCGTTTCTTGTCTTGAGATCAGCTACCATTGGCTATAAGGCATAAGCATTCAATGCAGCATCTCCATACTATAAAGTCCTTACTGCTGACGATTTAAGTTTGCTGTATTCAGCTTTGGCTTTGTTCAGCTTCTCCGTTTGCTCATCCAGCTCTGCCTGTACACCTTCGTTGCGCTTTTCTGAGTGAAATGATTAGAAATAAAATGATAAAAAAAGGAATGGGATAAACTGACGATACCGTTCTTCCATGATTTGGTTCCACTCGGTAAAGTCGTCCTGTAAATCTAACCATAGAATGTATGTTTCTTCATTATACTGAAATGCAAGTGCTTTGTGGTCGTATGGGTCGTCAAACCATTCTGGTACATGTGTAGGATCTTGAATAGTGGGGTGTCCACTCTGTAAATATTCACTGCGCATCTACGCTCGTGTGGGTGAGAATTCACAGAGTTAAATTGAAGTAAGAATACCTTGCATAATTCAACTAGCCAGTGTAGCACTCCAAGTAGATATGGCCAAGAATGAGGACTTGCCACAGCAGCCAACCATTTCGAATCAAGTTGGTTTACAAAAGGATATTTCAATGCTCTTAAGGCTGGTATGAACTCGTCCTCGAATCGAGCACCCTCCCTCAGAGGATGACAAGGGTCCAAGGTAAGAACGAGGGTATCAAATATTGCTCTGTAGTCTTTCCCTTGCATACTAGCCAAGGTTTGCTGGGATATCTCGAAGCCTGAATCGCGGAGATATCGGTAAACATCGTCCCGCATTTGCGCTTGATAAGGTTTTTCTCGTAGAGGTCTAGTATCCTTCATTATTTGACTGGTCGATGGTGCACCCAACGCGTTACCACCTCCCCATACAGACCCTCGTCTAACTGAGCTGAAAGAATGAATTGGTTCATTATATGGAAATTTGAGTATGTTCGCATACATACTTTGACATTGGCGTCCGGCCATAATTGGGCTTGCTTGTACTCTGCAGCAATGGATTCGTGTTCTGAGATCTAATCATAGATTGTCTAGGATTTGTGTTGGGTGGTACGGCATTAGGTGCTCGCATTGCAGGACCCGCGAGTGACATTCGAGAACTTGAAGGTTTCTTTAACGTTGATGGCATAGGAATTCCGGAGCGGGCATTGTGAAAAGGATCCGGTGGGGGTTGCATCACTGAGCGCCTACGCGAATCCATAATCGCGTCCTTGGAGAAACGAGATGAGGGTCTTGTTTGAAAGTCATGGAATCGTTTCGCGTTAAGGTAGGGGACTTTCATAACCAACCACCCCACGTGATCAGCGTGACACTGTCCAAATCTGGACAAATGGGTAAATTTTCGTAGAGATCGTCGAATTATAAAGCATCGAAACAGTGTGGGCTTAATCTAAAACCTGAGACTTTTTTTTGAGGTTTTTGTGAACACTAAAATGTAATTTTTAGCCATATTAACCGTGCCAATGAAATGAAGAAGACAAAATAAGATTGATCAACCATGCATTTGACATGCTTCCAACATGTTGAGAGCTCGTGTATACAGAATTATGACCTTGGATCGTTATATTTCACTTGTAGCACCTTACCATAACATACTTTACAAGCCCAGACACTAGAATATGCCATTAAAAAAGAAAAGCATTCGAAATAGGATCAATAACTTAAAGTAGGGGGGCCAGAATGATGTACATGCCACTGAACAGAGAGAAGTAAAAACTCCGAGTCCAGGGAAAAAGAGAAAACGAATGGGTAGAGTATGTATACCTTTATTTATGCTATGTTTCTGTGCTGAATAGATATAGCCTC